>OKVF01002381.1_pt1 | contig 10776 bp, 8 predicted proteins | sample 1604831 | NCBI WGS metagenome assembly OKVF01 (sample SAMN01760980, study PRJEB22395) | human gut metagenome
TTACAGACATCCAGAAGGCAGACCCGGAGTGGAACGTAGTTCTTCTTCGTTACTTCAACCCGATCGGTGCTCATAAGAGCGGAACAATCGGAGAGAATCCAAACGGTATCCCGAATAACCTGATGCCATACATCACACAGGTTGCAGTTGGTAAATTGAAAGAACTTGGCGTATTCGGAAATGATTACGATACTCCGGACGGAACAGGTGTAAGAGATTACATCCACGTAGTTGACCTTGCAAAAGGACATGTAAAAGCCCTCAAGAAAATCGAAGACAACTCCGGATTAAGCATCTACAACCTTGGTACAGGAAAAGGATACAGCGTTCTTGATATCGTAAAGAACTTTGAAGCAGCTACAGGTGTTAAGATTCCATACGTGATCAAACCACGTCGTGCAGGTGACATCGCAACATGCTATTCTGATGCTTCCAAGGCAGAAAGAGAACTTGGCTGGAAAGCAGAAAACGACATCAAAGAAATGTGCGCTGACTCCTGGAGATGGCAGTCCAATAACCCGAATGGTTATGATGATTAATTAATACAGAATATAAATATCCCCCACACATGTGAAAAATGCTCATGTGTGGGGGATATTTTAAATTTATTGATAGGATTGTCAGTATATTTTTTACTGGTTATAATAGATAAAAACACTATGTTATTATCTAAAGAAAGGACAGGATACACATGAAAGTAGCAGCAATCCAGATGCCCACAGTAAAAGATAAAATGCAGAATATCCGCACCGTAGGCACTTATATAGAAAAAATAAAAGCAGATAACCCGGACTTTGTAATTCTCCCGGAGATGTTCTGTTGTCCGTACCAGACTGAAAACTTTCCGGTTTATGCAGAAAAAGAAGGCGGCCCATCCTGGCAGGCGATGTCTGAGTATGCCAGAAAATACCATATTTATCTGATCGCAGGTTCTATGCCGGAAGTAGATGAGGCAGGAAATGTTTTTAATACTTCTTATATTTTTGACAGAGACGGAAAACAGATCGGTAAGCACAGAAAAGCTCACCTTTTCGATATCAATGTAAAAAATGGCCAGTACTTTAAAGAATCCGATACCCTAACACCGGGAGAACACGCCACAGTATTTGATACTGAATTTGGAAAAATGGGCGTCATGATCTGTTACGACATCCGTTTCCCTGAATTTGCACGTACAATGGTACTGGACGGTGCGAAGATGATCTTCGTCTCGGCAGCTTTTAATATGACTACAGGCCCTGTGCACTGGGAACTGACTTTCCGCGCAAGAGCTCTTGATAACCAGATTTACATGCTTGGATGTGCTCCTGCCAGAGACACACAGGCAGGATACATTTCCTGGGGACATTCCATTGTGACAGACCCCTGGGGACAGGTCACGAAACAACTGGATGAGAAAGAGGGGATCTTAATAGAAGAAATAGATCTGGACCGCGAAGACCAGATTCGAGAACAGCTTCCATTATTAAAACACCGTAGATGCGAGATGTATCATTTATAAGAAAGATAAGAGGATACATTTATTTCGCAAACTGACCATAAATCAAACACATTTATCAGATATAGTAATACCATCAACAAAAACAAAAGAAACAGAGAATAGTAAAAATTATAAAAGTATAAAGCGAGGTATCACTATGAAGTATAAACATCTGGCAATGATTATGGGAGTTATGATTACAGCAACGTCTGTTGGATCTGCAGCAACAGCATTTGCGGCAGACAGCAAGACAGAAAGTACTCAGGATGCAGAAGACACCACAGAAGATACAGCAGAGGCATCAGATACAGAAGAATCAAATGAAATCCTTGGAGAAGTAAAATCTGTAGAAGACGGAAAAATCACCATTGCAGTAGGAACCAGAAAGGAAATGGGCCAGCCTGGAGAACAGCCACAGGGTGGTGGAAATGGTGAAGCTCCGGAAAAACCAGACGGAGAAGCATCGGATGGTCAGGGAGCGCCAGACGGCGCAGGTCAGACCGAAGAAATTACATTAGACGACATCAAAGAGGGCGATGTAGTAGCCATTACATTAGATGATGACGGAAACGCAGCAACCATCACAGTCCAGTCCATGGAAATGGGCGGCGGCCAGGGAGGTCCTGGTGGTCAGGCTTCCGGTGTGGACAGTTATGATGCAGCTAACGAATACAGCTCAGACGAAACAGTTTCTGACACATCTCTGGAATCCACAGGAACAGACGAGAACGCAGCACTTGTTTCCAATGGTGCAGAAGTCACCTTTAACAACGATGCAATCTCCAGAACATCTTCCGACAGCCAGGGAGGTGACAACTCCAGTTTCTATGGCGTAGGTGCAGCAGTCCTTGCCACAGACGGAACCGCATATGTCAAAGACAGCACAGTAACTACAGACAGTAAAGGCGGCGCAGGACTTTTCGCATATGGAGATGGAACTGTATATGCAGCAGATACAGACATCACTACACAGCAGGACACTTCAGGAGGAATCCATGCAGCAGGTGGCGGAACACTTTACGCATGGGATCTGAGTGTCGAGACAAATGGTGAATCTTCCGCAGCCATCCGCAGTGATAGAGGTGGCGGAAAAATGGTAGTGGATGGTGGTACTTACACATCCAACGGTGTAGGTTCTCCTGCAGTTTATTGTACAGCAGATATTGCAGTCAATAATGCGGAACTGACAGCGAACGGTTCAGAAGCAGTGTGTATCGAGGGATTAAACTCACTGAGACTTTACAACAGCAATCTGACCGGAAACATGAGCGATGATGACCAGAATGACACAACCTGGACAGTTATTCTCTACCAGAGCATGTCCGGTGATTCAGAAGTTGGAAACAGCACCTTCCAGATGGATGGCGGTACCATTACACCCAAGAATGGTGGCTTATTCTATACAACTAATACAGAATGCACGATCGCATTAAAAGACGTGGACATCACATACAACGACGACAGCGAATTCTTCCTGCAGTGTACAGGAAACAACAACCAGCGTGGATGGGGACAGAGCGGTGCTAACGGATCTGACTGCAACTTTACAGCTGACAGCCAGGATATGAAAGGCAATGTAATCTGGGATTCCATCAGCAATCTCGATTTCTACATGACCAACGGCAGCACACTGGAAGGCGCATTCGTCAATGACGAATCTAATGCAGGAAATGGTGGAGACGGCTACTGCAACGTAGTGATCGACAAAGACTCCACATGGACAGTGACAGGCGACAGTACCATCACATCCCTGTTAAATGCAGGAACCATCACAGATGCAGACGGCAAAACAGTTTCTATCGTAGGTACAGACGGTACTACTTATGTAGAAGGCGACAGCGACTACACAATCACAGTAGGTTCCTATCAGGACAGTGCAGATACCTCAAACGCAACAGCAATCGATGACTGGTCTAACTATGAAGTAGAAAGACCGGAGAACCTTTAATGATAAAATTCAATATAGAAATGTAAAAAAATCACGGTTTTTGCCGTGATTTTTTTATTTATATTTAACATTCATTTGACACAAACACGATAGTTGAGAATAAAAAAAGGCTTTATAATAGTGCCTGTCGTCAAAACAGTCAGCAAAAGAAACAGAAACAAAAAGCTGTCTGAAAATACACATAAAAAATTAAACGAGGAGAAAAAATCAGTATGCAATATAATCTTGCGTTGATGTTAAAAGAAAAGAAATTATTTCTTCTGGACATTGACGGAACAGTTGCTCTGGGAAGTGAATTGCTGCCGGGGGCTGCAGATTTTCTTCGCACTGTAAAAAAGAATGGAGGAATTTTCCGCTTTCTTACAAATAATTCATCTAAGGCAGCAGGAGATTATGTAGAACAGTTTCATGACTGGGGAATTGAGACAGAGGAAACAGAATTTGTTACTGCCGGAACTTATGCCAGAGATTTTCTGAAAAAACATTATGGGGATAAAAAAATTCTGGCAGCAGCAACAGAAACCTACTGTAATGAATTGCGAAAAGCCGGTCTTACGATTACGGATCAGGCAGGTGATGACGTAGACTGTGTACTTTGTGCTTATGATACAGAACTAACTTATGAAAAACTGGTTCAGGTCTGCAGACAGCTGACGGAGACAAAAGTTCCCTGGTTTGCAACAAATCCGGATCTGCGTTGCCCGATTGATTTTGGAATGGTTCCGGACTGCGGGTCCATTTGCCGGATGATCACAGCTTCAGTTGGCAGAGAGCCGAAATATATTGGGAAACCGGCACCTGGAATGGTATATGCCTGTCTGGAAGAAACGGGATGTACTGCTGAACAGACACTTCTGATCGGTGACAGGATCTATACGGATATGGAATGCGGCAGACGTGCAGGAGTTGACAGTTGTCTGGTACTCACAGGCGAGGGAAAGGCAGAAGAATGGAAAAACGGTTTTCAGTGCCAGTCGCTGGGAAAACTCGCCGGATATCTGTCATAAAAAATTACCATAGAAACAGGGACAGAAAGGAAAGTAAATGTCAGAAATTATATTAAAAGACGTCTGCAAAAGCTATGAAAATGGCTTTCAGGCAGTAAAAGACTTTAACCTGGAAATAGAAAAAGGAGAACTTGTAGTGTTTGTAGGTCCGTCCGGATGCGGAAAATCAACAACACTTCGAATGATCGCAGGACTTGAGGATATCAGCGATGGTGAATTGTGGATCGGAGATAAACTTGTTAATTATCTGGAACCAAAAGAACGCGATCTGGCAATGGTATTTCAGAGCTATGCGCTTTATCCGCAGATGAATATTTATGATAACATTGCTTTTTCTTTACAGGTGAGAAAAGTGCCCAAAAAGGAAATAGACAAAAAGGTCCATCAGGTAGCGGAACTTCTGGGACTGGAAAATTTGCTGAAGCAGCGACCAAAGAATCTTTCGGGTGGTCAGCGTCAGAGAGTTGCCATAGGAAATGCTATTATCCGCGAGCCAAAAGTTCTTCTTATGGATGAACCATTATCTAATCTGGACGCCAAGCTTCGTACCCAGATGCGCGTAGAACTGGCAAACATACATAAATCCCTTGGAAATACCATTATTTATGTCACACATGACCAGACAGAAGCTATGACTCTGGGTGACAGGATTGTAGTGATGAATCAGGGCGTGATACAACAGGCAGACACACCACAGAATCTTTATAATTACCCGGTAAACCGTTTTGTTGCAGGATTTATCGGATCTCCGTCCATGAATTTTATCAAAGGGATTGCGATGGAGAGAGTCGGTGTTCCTACATTTTGTGTTGAACAGGGCGGAAATATTCCGATTCCGGAGTTTTTGTGGAAAATCCTGAAAAGTAAAGGATTTGTCTGCAGGAATATTGAACTGGGAATTCGTCCGGAGCATTTTCTGGAAAGACCTGCAGAGGCAGATACCAGATGTGAGTGGAAAATGGAAGTTACCGTCACAGCCAGAGAACTTCTGGGAGCAGAAGTTATTCTACATTTTAATCACAATGGACAGGACTGCTGTGCAAAGGTTTCCGGTGACAGCCTTCTCGATAAAGGTGATAAAGCAACGCTCTGGATCGACATGGCCTGCATTTCAGCATTTGATCTGGAAACACAGGAGAATATCACATTAAAACAGAATTATTTTTCGTAACTGAAAATAAAAAAATGAAAGGCGTAAAACTAATGAAAAAGTTAAAAAATGCAGGTGCCTACGCATACCTGCTTCCAAGTTTCCTGATCTTCGGAATCTTCTTATTCTATCCGTTTTTTAAAACATTATACTTAAGTCTCTTCAAAACAAACAAGATGGGTCAGGCAAAATTATTCGTAGGATTTGGCAATTACAAAGAATTATTCCAGTCATCTTCATTCTGGAACAGTCTGGCAGTAACCCTGATTTTTGTTGTGATAGTGGTTGCAGTCAGCATGATCCTGGGACTTACGACAGCAATCCTCTGTAACAAAACATTTCCGGGAATCCGATTTTTCAGTACGGCTTATGCACTGCCAATGGCAATCGCATCCAGTTCAGCTGCTATGGTTTTCAAGATTATGCTTCATCCGTCTGTAGGAATTATCAATAAGATTTTTCATTTGGACATCAATTGGGTCAGTGATCCGAAATATGCGCTGATTTGCGTGGCAGTTCTTACTGCATGGCTCAACAGTGGAATCAATTTTCTGTATTTTTCCGCAGGATTAAGCAATATCGATGAAACTATTTACGAACGTGCTTCCGTAGACGGTGCGAGTTCATTTCAGAAATTTTACCGCCTGACACTTCCAGGTCTGGCACCAATGATGTTCTACACATTAGTAGTAAATATCATTCAGGCATTCCAGTCATTCGGACAGGTTAAGATTCTGACAGAGGGAGGTCCTGGAGAATCCACGAACCTGATCGTGTACTCTATTTACAGGGATGCATTCTTTAATTACCGTTTCGGAAGTGCAGCAGCCCAGTCAGTTGTGCTTTTCCTGATTGTGTTGGTACTTACTCTGGCAATGTTCAAAATTGAGAAAAAAGGAGTGAAATATTAATGTCACAGATAGGCAGTATCACTGTTGAAAAAGAAAAACAGATGGCTCTGGAACGCCAGAAGTTTCAGGAAGCAAAGGCAAAAATGCTGGCTCAGCAGAAGTATAAAAGAGCAGTCAGAACTACTGGACATATTGCATTAAATATCGTTGTGGCACTGATTGTTCTTCTGCCCCTTTTATATGCAGTAAGCATAGCATTTATGCCATCCAGTGAACTTTTTACTTTGGATCTGAATATCCTGCCGAAACATCCGACGCTTGAGAATTTCCGTCAGGCATTACAGAAAGTTCCGCTTGTACGCTTCGTGATCAACTCATTCCTGGTAGCAGGACTCATCACGTTCGGACAGATCATTTCCTGTTCCCTGGCAGCATTTTCATTCTCTTTTCTGGATTTCAAAGGAAAAAATGTGCTGTTTATGCTGGTAATGGCAACTATGATGATTCCTGGAGAAGCAACCATTATTTCCAATTACCTGACAGTCAGCGGATGGAACTGGTTAGACTCTTATCAGGTACTGATCGTGCCGTATCTTACATCTGCAATGGGAATCTTCCTGTTCAGACAGTTTTATCTTACATTTCCGATCTCTCTGTATGAATCAGCGAAGATCGACGGATGCTCCAATCTGCGATTCATCTGGCAGATTCTGATGCCACTGACGAAATCAGCAATGGGAGCTATGGCAGTTTATACCTTTATCAACGCATGGAACATGTATATGTGGCCTCTGCTTGTAACTGGTTCAGACAAAATGCGTACCGTACAGATCGGTATCGGAATGCTGGACAGCGTGGATTCTCAGTCCATCACACTGATGATCGCAGGTGTTGTATTGATCATCCTGCCATCCATTTCCATCTTTATCGCAGGCCAGAAACAGCTGATCCGAGGCATGTTCTCAGGCGCCGTAAAAGGTTGAGATATAGATAAACAACAGTTACAACAAAAAATTGTAATACAGACTTACAAAAAGCAACACAACTGTCGACAAACAAAAAATGGCAGCCGCTGTTCGGATATAAGCAGCTAACATAACAAACTGTAAATATCCGTCGGCACAAAAAAATAAGCATAAAAAAAGCATAAGAAAAAGAGAGGTAAAGTATGAAACGCAAACTCGCAGTTTTATTAACAGCAGCAACAGTATTCAGCGCAGTTCTCCCAACAACCTGCATGGCAGCAGAAAACAAAGCAGACATCCCGGAGGGCACAACTATTACATTCTGGCACGCAATGGGTGGTGTCAATGGAGAAGCACTGGATTATCTGGTCAATAAATTCAATGAAGAGAACGAATACGGAATTACCGTAGACTCCCAGTATCAGGGTTCTTATGATGATGCCATTAATAAACTGAAAAGTGCTCAGCTGGGAAACATGGGGGCAGATCTGGTTCAGGTTTATGATATCGGAACCCGTTTTATGATTGATTCCGGATGGGTTATCCCAATGCAGGACATGATCGACAGCGAGGGATACGATGTATCTGATCTGGAAGAAAACATCACTGCTTACTACACAGTAAATGATGAATTATATTCCATGCCATTCAACTCATCCACACCGATCCTTTATTACAATAAGGATATGTTTGACAAAGCAGGTGTAACTGAGATTCCTACAAGCCTGGAGGGAATTGCTAATATCGCAGATGACCTTGTAAACAAAGGTGGTGCGGGAGAAGCATTATCTATGGGAATCTACGGATGGTTCTTCGAAGAATTCATGTGCAAACAGGGGCTTGCGTATGTAGACAACGGAAATGGACGTGAGGCAGCGGCAGAAAAAGTTGTATTTGATGAAAACGGCGGCGCTCTGAACATTCTGAACGAGTGGAAAAAGCTCTATGATGCAGGCTATGCACCAAACGTAGGAAGAGGCGGAGATTCCGGACTTGCTGATTTCTCCTCAGGAAAGGCTGCTATGACATTAGGTTCCACAGCATCTTTAAAACAGATCCTGCAGGATGTAAATGGTTCCTTTGAAGTAGGTACTGCATACTTCCCATCCATCACAGATGATGACAAAGGCGGTGTATCCATCGGTGGTGCTTCCCTCTGGATGTTGGACAACCAGGATGATGCAAAGAAAGCTGCAACTTGGGAATTCGTAAAATATCTTGTATCCGCAGAATCACAGGCATACTGGAACGCACAGACAGGATACTTCCCTGTAACAACAGCAGCACATGACGAACAGGTATTCAAAGACAACATCGCAGAATACCCACAGTTCCAGACAGCTATCGATCAGCTTCACGATTCTGCACCGGAATATGCAGGTGCACTCCTCAGTGTATTCCCGGAAGCACGTGCAATTGTAGAAACAGAAGTAGAAAATATGCTCAATGGAAAAGAATCTGCAGAAGATGCAGTAAGCAAGATGGCTTCTGACATGAACAAATCTATTGAAGATTATAACTTACTGAATGAATAAACAATCAGAGAAAAACAAAATTAAAAGTGATATACTTAAAACAGGGAACCGCGCAGGCGGCTCCCTGTTTGTAAAGGTTTAAACAAATTTTTTATATAAGAGAGAGCAGATAAAGAAATGACAGAAACAGCAAAAAGAACAACAAAAGTATGGGCGCACAGAGGCGCCAGCGGATACAGGCCGGAGAATACTCTGGAATCTTTTGAACTTGCTATTAAACAGGGGGCAGACGGAATCGAACTGGATGTACATACTTCTGCAGACGGTGAACTCATCGTTATGCATGACGAAACCGTAGACCGCGTTACAGATGGTATCGGACTGATCAAAGACATGACACTGGCTCAATTGAAAGAACTAAAAGTCAGCACCCCTGCAGAACCAACCGGAATCTACCGTGTTCCAACTCTGGCAGAAGTACTGGATCTCATGCGTACCACAGATATGATGGTAAATATCGAATTAAAGAACAGTATCTGTTTCTATCCGGGAATGGAAGAGAAAATCCTGAAACTGGTAAAAGAAATGAACATGGAAGATCAGCTGATTTATTCCTCTTTTAACCATTATAGCCTGTTACAGTTAAAACAGTTAGACGATCACGTACAGACAGGAATTCTTTTCAGCGACGGATGGATAAACCCGGCAATGTACGCCAAAAATCTCGGAATCAACGCCGTGCATCCTGCAGTCTATCATCTGAAATATCCGCAGTTTATGGAAGAAGTTAAACGTGCAGGCCTGAAAATGCACGTATGGACTGCCAACAAACCAGAACACATCCAGTTGGTAAAAGACTCTGGTGCAGAAGCAGTCATCACCAATTATCCGGATAGAGCATTAGAGATTGTGCAGAAATAAAAAGTGAGAACAGAGGTTACACAGGTGATCAGATTGTGAACAGATATATAAATTAATTTAAAAACCAACCATATCTGCTAATAAAAAAGGTATCCGTCCATGAATATGAAGTGCTCATATATCAGGCAGGATACCTTTTTACAGTTACATTTTTAGTTAAATCAAATAAATATCTATTTCAATTGCAGGTATTAACTGATTTATTTCTGCAGCTTTTTAGCATGCTCAGATTTTGGCTCGCATGTAAGTTCTACACCCAACTTACGGAATTCCAGAATATCCACCTGAGACAGCAGCACAGAAGTGTGAACCTGGCAGCCCTTTAATTTCGGGATCTGCTGCAGTGCAAGTTTCGCATCTTCGTTATCAGCAGCACTGATAGAAAGCGCGATCAGAGTTTCATCAGAATGCAGTCTTGGGTTCTTGCTTCCCAGATACTGAGTCTTCAGAGTCTGGATTGGTCTTAAAGCTTCCGGAGAGATAACATGTTTATTATGGTCAATTCCTGCAAGTTCTTTCAGTGCGTTCAGGATCAGAGCAGAAGATGCACCGAGCAGATCAGAAGTCTTTCCTGTAATGATGCGTCCGTCATTAAGCTCCATGGCAGCAGCAGGTGCACCTGTTTCTTCCTCACGCTGCAGTGCAGCCGGAACAACCTTGCGGTCCTCTAATGCAACATGAGCCTGTTTCAGCAGAAGTTCGATCTTGAAAACTTCTTCCTCACGTCCGGTTCCGCGAACCAGAGATTCCATACTCTTATAATATCTGCGAATGATCTCCTGGCGTGCAGCTTCCTTGCATGCTTCATCATCAACGATGCAGTTACCTGCCATATTTACGCCCATATCTGTCGGAGATTTATATGGGCACTCACCCATGATTTTCTCAAACATAGCCTGAAGAACGGGGAAAACTTCAACGTCGCGGTTGTAGTTAATAGTAGTCTCACCATATGCTTCCAGATGGAACGGGTCGATCA
>OKVF01002396.1_pt1 | contig 10681 bp, 10 predicted proteins | sample 1604831 | NCBI WGS metagenome assembly OKVF01 (sample SAMN01760980, study PRJEB22395) | human gut metagenome
AAGACAGAGGCCTCTCACGCCTTTAACATCGGTTCGAATCCGGTACGGGTCACCAAGGTCTTGACAAGGCATGAGCCTGTGGATATAATACAAGTTGTTTTCGGGGCGACCCGATGACATAAATAGTTGGTGCTGATTAGGGCGAGGGTCCACCCGTTCCCATCCCGAACACGGAAGTTAAGCTCGCTTCTGCTGACAATACTTGGCTGGAGACGGCCCGGGAAGATAGGTAGCGCCAACACAAAGCCCACGACTTTTGTCGTGGGCTTTGTCTCGTTTGCCATCTTCGAGCGTGGGAAACCACTCGCTCAGTGAGTAAATCCACTGGTCTGGCCTCCTCCGCGTTCGCTCGCCACTACTTGCGGAATCTCGGTTGATATCTTTTTCTGCCCCTACAGCGAGTGGTTTTCTATATACAGCAAGACAGTCGCTTGATGCAGAAATCATTTTAGCTGCGCGTTGTGCTGCATGGGCTTCGATTTGTCGAGGCGGATATGAGTTGGAGACTGATGGCTGAGCTCAGCGCTTGCAGTTTCCACTGATGCGCGGTGAAATACGAGAATTATTACCTCATTTCCCTCAACTCAACCTTGCCCTTTTCAGTCTTATCCGCTATACTAAAATAGTAGTATTGCATTCCTTTTGATAAACAAGGTTTCGAAACACAGGCAGGCATTATTCCCGCCTATTATATACTTTTTGATTCAGAGGTTCTGATTTTTTCTTAATCCGGAGGTACCGCACATGGAGGTTTCCTCCTTATCGACTGCCTAGCGCGTCCGCTGCCTGGAAGAGGCCGATGTGCCGCAGATACTGCGGCTGTGCAGCGGTAATCCACAGTTTTATCAATACCATCCACCGCTTGCAACAGCGGACAGCGTACGTGCGGATATACGGGCGCTACCACCTGGAAAGATGCCGGAGGACAAGTTTTACGTAGGCTATTTCGCTGGCGATGACCTATCGACCGGTACACCGTCGGAGGAGCGGCTGACAGCGGTATTGGATCTGATCCTGGACTATCCGGAGGAAAAGACCGCTTATATCAGCTTTTTCATGGTGGATGCGGCGATGCAGGGCACCGGACTGGGCTCGAGGCTGGCAGGCGAGGCTGCGGCGTATCTGCGGGCACAGGGCTATACAAAGCTGCGCCTGGGCGTGGATCGGGGGAATCCACAGAGCCTGTCCTTTTGGCGCAAAAACGGCTTTGCACAGGTATCGGAGGGAGTCTACATCGTCATGGAGCGGGCACTGGTCCTGCGCTGAAAGGGCGGTGCGCATGAGCGATTAAAAGAAAATGCTCTGACGATTGCTTTCGTCAGAGCATTTCTTGTTTTTCTGAAAATAAGTCGCGTCAAAAGGTGGTTTTGATAGCATCGAAATCCGTAGAAACCTTGGAGTTCAAGGGCTTTCAGACTTATGCAATCATTCCCACTCGTTGCAGGGACTCATGGATTAACGAATTTTGCTTAGGAATTATTTGTTCCTGTTCTTCTGAGAATTTTGATTCTCCATATTATCGTAGCTGTACGATGGAGGCTTATCAAAATCTTATCAGCGGTGATAAATCTCTTTTGGGGTACATGGTAATTGCTCTGGTTGGCTTAATTGTATTGTAGCACAACTCAAAGCCTTTTTCCAGATGATTTCTGGATTTTGAAGTGATACGAAAATCGACAACAACATTCAAAGGAGGATGCACTCTTCTGAATTTAACTGAAATCCATTTGAGAGAACAGGCTGCTCATGAATACCTGTGCATGATAACCGCCGTTTTCTCCGACACCTTCAATCAATTTATAGTTCTTTTTTAGTATGTCGAATAGATTTGTCATCTCAAAACATGAGTGCTTAGGAAAATTCATTAGATTGAAGATGAACTTATCATCGGACATTTCGTAAACAACACCCTCATCAAAAGTTATCTTTCCTGTCCTAATGTCTTTCATTCCCATCAGATCCGAGCTGAAATTTCGTTTTACAAAATAAACGCTCCATGTACCATTGTAAACAGTAGAATCTGCATCTCTTATGAAATCCAAAAAATCAAGTTCTTCGTTCCGCGTCTCTGGTACTGAAAGAAATTTTGCGTAAATTGCTTTAATAATCTGATATTTAGTATGTTGTTGAAAGCCATTTACTACTTTGGGATTTCCATTCGAATTAAAAAATCTAAGATATGCTTCATCATATTTCACTAAAAATGTGTTGCATTTTCGACATAAAGTTCGAGCGGTTCTACCTTTAGGAAATAATGATGTGGCTAACTGTGAATCAAATATGTCTCCAGCGATGCTTTCAAGTGTTTGACCATTGTCCAACTTTTGTCCAATCTCAGCATGTACATTTTCTGAGATGAATGTATCAAACATCTTACCAAGATCGACGGCAACAATATCTTCATTTCCGGTATTTCGTGCAGGGTAGTGTTCTTCACTCATTTCGCTGTCTGAAAAATAATCACCACATAATCTGCACTTGCATTGTTTTTCGGTCGATGCAGTCATGAAACTCCGTCTCTTTCTTTTTATACTACTTAAAAGGGCAATTCATCAGCGTTGTCGTTTTGCTCAATAGAATTTTGCTCTTGAGCTGGTGATTCTGAAAGGACTGAAATTAAGTCCACTATACGCTGATAAAGTTCATCGAAGGTTAGTATCAGCACATTGCCCAGACTATTACGGAAATTTTCAAACGCAGCAACTTGCCCTGGGGTTAGCGAAGCCATTTTACCAATAATTACAACACATTTAGGAGATAAGACTTCAAAAGGCTCCGAACCCTGATGACACAGAGAATAATATTCTTTTGTAAGCTTATCTCTATAATTTAGAACTTGATTTACGGCTCCGCTCAAATCATAGCTAAAGCTGTATGTACCTCTATACTGGTTCCCGATAAGCTCGGTACATGGTGTTTTAATCTCAATCAACGCCACATTCTGAGACAGACTGTTCTGATAAATGAAGTCGCATAGATTTCCGCCGCTATTGTTAATTCCTTTGCCACCGACATATGCTTTATCTGCAAATATCGTACAAGGACAGGCAAAAATTTGAGCCAATACCCATTGATTATCTTTGAAAACGGTGGTCTGCCAAAACTCCTCACTATCATTTTTGAGATTATCCTCCATGAGCTTTGCGACTCTTTGGAGTTTTTCGATGTTCAAAGAAGTTGTTAGATGTTGCAGATTTTCATCTTGCAGCTCTGTAAGGCTTCTTTTCAACGACTCCAAAGAACTTGTCTGAGTAATAAGACGGAGCAGTGTTTTTACAAGATCATAGTTTTCTTCATTGCCAATCATCCGAGCCGCAGAAGGGTCATTCTGGATGATTGAAAGGAATTGGCGAAAACTGCTGTCTACTCTGGTGTAAGTAGCTGAACCATACGGGATTTCGCCCATGTCTTCATACAGCGCATACAGCCGCTTCAAACCTTGGTAAAGCTCATATGTTTCACTTGTGCTCAGATTGAGTTCCATCCAATTTCCGACTTTGACAGAGCCACGAGAAATCTTCACCACTGACCCGTTGTCATCGCTCGGAAAGGCGGCATCGTTTTTCCGTTTCTTTTCATATAGAAATTTTCCAGAAACAGATTTATGGGGGTCTTTCTCGTTATCTACCAGCGTTGGACAGAACTTCAACCGGATCATTTCCGTCTGGCTCAAGACTACCGGTGACACATCCGCTGTGACAGCAGAGGTGGATATAACATCAACTGTATCAATTGTCATATCATGTACTTTCGGTATATGTAGGCCGATTTTCAAATCAATTCCACCCTTCACAGCTTGATAATAGTATTTGTCATCCTCTTCCTAACCGGCGTGTCTGCATCTTTTTCCAGATAGCACGGCATTTACGGCATATCTCAGGATCGATCCCCAATGTATCTACAAGTAGTTCTTTGTCAACAACATCCAGCGCAAGTTCAATGTCTTCATCATTGCGCACTATAGTGTCAATATGTGCAAGCAGCTTGTCCCTTAGTGCAGGATCAATCCTTTCCACTTTGGGAAGTAAAATGTTGCCCATCTCACCAGGTAAGATTTCAAGAACACCTCCACCATAGCTTCGTCCGCAAATCTCGGTGAACGCAAAAGAGATGCTGTTATAGTAGGCAAGAAGGACATTCTCTGGATCAACGCCATCGTTAAATTTTATGCGGTGCATTGTATCCGTTGATACTGCGTTACATTCGTTCAGCACAAACTTCGGATAGAGGTTATTTCTTCTTAAGAAAAATGCATCCGGAACCCATACAGAAGGAACAATGTACCATCTTTCCCTGATGGAGCATTTGTAGCCCTCGTGTTCTCCATTTGCTTCACCGAGCGAAATGTACTCTTTGTGCTTGGCGGGATATTCATCGTATGGGATTTCGGGGAAGTTTATTAGACGGGCACGCTTTCCAGCAGTTTTGTTTTTCTCCCAATCTTGTGCTGTGAAATATATTCCGTGTGCATGAGAACTTCTTCCAATCAAAGGAAGAGTTACTTCACTTAACTGATATTGCTCAGATGTTTCTTCCGTAATGGAGAAGTAGCCATTATTGCCTGTTGTAATTCCAACATTGATAATTCCATATTCGGAAAATTGGGCAAAGCGTTTGTCTGCACGAAGTTCCTGAATAAGAGACATTTCCTCTGCGTTTACGAAATATTTTGTCCATTTTTCCTTGACGTGCTGCAACTTTTGAAATCCATTTTGAGATAGATCCAACTGAGCAAAACCGCGAAGATTATTCATTTCAATGATGCGAATACCCTTTTCTTCTTCGCCTTTCTCGCCAATAAACACAACGACTTCTTGCTCGATGTCAGGGAACACAAGCTGTTCAAATGTGATCAGAGTAATTTTCGCAAGATTATTGGCCAAATATAGGCGCAGATCCTCTGCATACGCAACTTGAAGTATCTCAGCTGGAATAACAAACGCTATCTTACCTTTTTCGGACAATAGCTGTACACAAGCTACAATAAACGCAACCCATGCATTTATCAATTTATTCGCTTTCATACCATGTGAAGTCAAGATTTGAGACTGCATTTCACGCTGGCTTTCTTTCAGATATTGATAGCGAATATAAGGGGGATTGCCCAAAATCAAATCATACTGTTTCTTGCCAAGGACACGATTATAGAAGTCGAAAAAGTCTTCGGTGCATACTTCGATTTGTTCAAATTCAGAATACCTATCACGAACTTTCTCAGCTTCGTCAGGTTCGATTTCAACGGCTGTTAGTTTATCCACCTTATTCAGAAGATTAAGGTTCTGTAGCGCATCAAGAAATACTCCATCACCGCAACTTGGTTCCAAGACGGTAGAGATATTTTGAGACGCAAAAAGCTCCACCATTGCATCTGCAAGCTGCAATGGCGTATAATACGCTCCTCTTAATTTCTGCTCTGAACTATCCTTTTTGAGTCTCATCGTTAATACCTCGCTTAATAATCGAGTCTATACACCCGATCAATCAATCCCTGAATCTCAGAGATAAGTGTTTCTTTCTGTCTCTGCAACAGATTTGCAATGCGCTTTGCGGGACGTCCAGACAGTGCATCATTGATTTCGTAAATCTCTCGACTTGCTGCTACCACTCTGTCGTGAATAGCTTTCTGTTCTTCTACGGCAAAATCCAACTCAACAAAGGGTAGTGTAGAGAGAACGAATGTACCACGAGCAGTAAATCCGCCTTCAAAATCGCTGCCTACGATCTCCAAGATTCGCTCTGTAATGGGGTTTGACAGCCATGCCTGAATGTATTCAAGTGCGTATGGACTACCATCTTTTTTGCTAACTGCACAATATCCAGCAGTACCACCTGACGCAATCAGAATATCATTCGTATCCATCGCATACATGGGTTCTTTGCTCAACACGCCAACTATCAATTTGGGCGTGTTAATAAAGGCGGTCAAGGCTTGTGTTCTGCCATACTGGTACCATGTATCTGCGGTGGCGTTTGGAACGTCACGAGTTCCATCACGGGAAACACACTTAGGAACCAGACGATCATAATGCGCTAAGAGATAAGCGTATGTTCCCGGATAACTGCTTTGCATCTCATCTATGCAGATAAGGTGTCCATTGTTATCATAGGGGAAAATAATCTGCTTGTCAGTCGCAAGAATACTATACGAATTCAGGCCCTTCTCAGCTTTTTTGGTTGGCTTAAAATAAGGGCGAAGCAAGGCCTTCTCAATAGTATAATTATTGCTATCCCTGCTGATTTCAACAGTATCGGCATATTCGGCCACAATTTCATCTGAGGAGAACCAATATATAGGCGTTGGCCTTTCTGCACTTGTCTGAATGCCGTTAAATATCTCTGCGTGTTTTGTAATGGGGACAGATACTTCATCCAACCTCTGGAGCATTGTCAAAAACTCAAAGTCAGTTGTCAATCTCCATGGCAGCTTGTTCAATACGGAAGAATTAAGCTCAATGGAACTCACTTCTTCTCCTGCCCACAGTTTGTTAGCAGAATCAACGCTGCTGTAAACAAAACTCGTCTGCTTCGCCTTGGAAAGTAAAATGATCGAGCTGTAAATGGTTTTATCCTCAAACAGCTGTGCATCTCCAAAGTCATCCAGACTGACGAGCATCCGTTCTTTTGCAATCAGGTTGCGCAACTTCTCGCCAGCGCCAATTTTGAAGAATTTATTAGGTACAATATAGCATACCAAGCCATTTTCGTTGATCTTATTGATAGCCTGCTCTATAAAAATAAAGTATTTGTCGAATTGCTTGTGCGATGTTTTGTATTTCTTTTTATAGATTTCTACTTCGGCACTCGGCAATAGGGCGTGCATCCCCTCGGTATTCACATATGGAGGATTGCCGATAATTACATCAAATCCACATCCATTGTTAATTGTGCTCCAGTCAAAGGGAGCAATCTCCATCATCTGACGGTTGGCACCGCTAATGCCATTCAATTCAGTTTGGCTGACAAGGGAGTTTCCAAATTGAATGTTGTCACCCAGATCAGGAAGAATCGGAACAACTTCTGATACAGAAGGTGCGGTTTCATCTTCAATCAACTTGATTAACAAAGAGAATTTAGCAACTTCGACCGCATGGATGTCAATATCTATGCCGTAAATGCAGGAGCAAAGAATGTCTTTTTTCTCTTGAAGGGGCAGCTTATACAAGTCAATACCCGTTTCAATCAAATGATCTGTTTGCCCATTGCAGATATACCATTGCACACAGTAATCCTGCAAATAGGCAAATGCCTCTTCCAAGAAAATGCCAGAGCCACAGGCAATATCAGCCACACTGATATTCAAAATCTCAGAGGGAGTCTTTCCTTCACACACTTTGGAAAGCGTTTTATCGACCATGTACTTAACGATTTCTGTTGGTGTTGTAACAACAGATCTGTTCTGGCAATCTTTCTTCCTGCCAAGACCAATGGTATTATTTTCGAGCAGAACTAACTGTTCGGTTAAGAATATCTCGTAAATCTTTCCAAGCAAATTAGGCTCGATAATATTAAACAAATAAGGGCTTTGAGGGTAATACAAATCCTCAATCATGCCTTTAATAACTTCGCAGGAAAGATCAAAAATAATGTCTTCGCCGGAAAACATTCCAGAATTGTAGCGCCGGTCAGCCGAACGGAACAATTCCTCCAGTTTGGGTTGCAGTTGATCGGCATCTGTAATGGTATCCTTCAACTTGTGATACAGTGGCAGATTCTTATCTTCGCAAATTCTCAGGAAGACAATTTGGTTAATAAACTCCTGCACAACATCGTTTAACACTTCCAACGACGCATAGCGGCCACCCTGAGCATACAGTTCGTTGCTAAGAGCCACACGCCATTCGTTGATTTGAGAAAGAAATAGTGTATCAACCTGCTGGGTTTGCCCTCCGGTTGCGGGGAAGTTTGCATCCAAATAAGCATCAAAATCACCAGAGTAAACGGTGTCTCTCGCAATCAACCCTACAATCTCATCAATCTTTTCTACATACTCAGTATAATGGTACAGCCGGTATCTTGCTACAGCACATCCATCATCTTCGTGAGCAATATGGCAGGTATCGTAGATTGCCAGATATTCAAAATTTGTGAGAACAGCCAGACGATGCTTTGCGTTCCAGCCGTACTTTCTGGTCTGAATAGCTGGATCTGCATCTCTGGTAATATCTACCGCAGGCTTCTTTGCTTCTACAAAGAATTTAGGCACACCTCTGAGCGTAATGGTATAGTCAGGGCGGTCAGTTCGAGTGGAGTAATTCTCCGCAATAACTTCTCGATATTGGGGTGCCAATCCTTTTTCGTTTGCAACATCCCAACCCAAGAGCTTTAACAGAGGATCAATATATTCAATTCTGCAAGAATGCTCATTGTAAGCATTTCTTGCGTCCTTATAGAAGTCGATGTTAGCATGAAAACGATCTACAAGGTTCTGCAATTCAGTCAGGTTAGTCATTGCTGTACGCTGCCTTTCTTTTATCGTTTGTCGGCTTTTCTGCATTTTCTGGAATGATCCAAATTCTACTCATGCGAGTAGCACCGTCAATACGATTCGACTTGCATAGAATTTGAACTTGTCTGGGAGTGATTCCCCACTTTACAGCAGCTTCCTGGACTGTAATATATCCATTCATAACAAACACCTCGCAAATCACGATACAAAAAACCATTATAATTATATTCGCTTAAACGAAATAAATCAAGTGGTTCTGAAAAAAACATGCCGCCCGTAGGATTTCTCCCACAGGCGGCGGTATGGTCAGCTATCCAAAGGTTCGCATTCGGTTACAGTTTTCAAATAGGTTTCAGGATCACCGTTCAGCATCAGCTCAGCATAAGCTAGCGGGTCATTATAGATCAGATAGTCCAGCTCTGACCGCTGATACATATTGTCGGCAACCTCATTTTCTACGGCGATGGTATCAATGGCAATCGTGCTACCATCGTCGAATTTCAGCTCCACACAGGCGGTATCCATGTTGAACGCACAGGATAAAAGCTTCATTTTGTGGTCCTCCTCAGATTTTCAATGTTATTCTTTGCCAACCTACTTGCAGCTTGCTTCCGTTCTTGAGAATAGGGGGGCGTCAGCTTGAAGCCAAAGCGTCCTTTACGGATTTCATAGGTTTGGCAGCCGTTTTCGTCATCGTCGATCAAACGACATTCTGACGGGTATTCTTCGGCAAAGGCAGCAAGCCTGTTTTTGAGCGGCGTGTTGCGGGTGCAAACTTCAATCATATCGTCTGCATCGGTGAAAAAAATACTGGTTGTTTTCTGTTTCTTGGTAAGACCTGTTTTCATAAAATATCTCCATTTTTCATAATTTTTTGCCAACTCTACACCTGTAAAAATGGGCAATTTCCCGATAGGGAGCGTCCAAACGATCTGGGCATCGTTTGAAACGCTCCCGTTGGACAAAATGCAATTTTTGCAGCTCTACACGGGATTTAGCGGGCATCGTCCCGATTGTTGGTTTTATTGCGGTGCGGATTGAAAATATACCATAGATCGTTGCGTTCAATGGCGCTTTCATAGCTGCGGATTTTAGAGCGGAGACGGCTATTTTCCTGTTCCAGATCTGCTGTGCGGAGCTTACCACGGACGGATTTGTATTGTGCCAACTCTGCTTTGACCGCAGACAGCTCTGCGGTCAGCGATTGAATTTTTGCTTTCAAATCGGAAATAGTTTTCTTCGCTTCTTTCAGCAGTTTCTTCAGCTTGCCCTCCTGCTTTTCCTGCACCACATACTTCTGTGCCGCTGTGACGAGATTTTGGTAATCTTCACGATCAACGGCAACCTTGGAAGTCAGCGGCAGGGGGTTGACTTCGATCTGCTCTACGGCTTGAATGGAAACCTGTTGCTGCTGAACACGCTCGACGCTCTGCTCCAATTCAGCAAGCTCTTCTTTTCGCTTCTCACGCTTAAATTCCAGAACACTCAGATGCTCCTTGTGTTCGCCCTTCTGCTCCCACTCAATTCCATGCTCCAACATGATTTCGGCAAGAGCTTCTTTCTCTTTCTGTACCCACAGGTCGCGCTCCGTCAAAGATCGCCCCTCACCGGTAATGCCTTGGTCGGCAAGCGTTTGTTTCAGCGATACACGGGTGGATAATCCCCGTTTGCTCCCAGTGGTAAATGGAATGAAGTCAATGTGCAGATGGGGCGTGGCTTCGTCCATGTGCAGGTGGGCAGAATATACATGAAGCTGAGGATTGCGTTCAAGAAAACTGCGATAAAACTTGTCCAGAATGGTCTTTGCCAGTTCCGCATTCTCTCCGGCAGTCCCCATATCGTCTTTGTTGCCCACTTGGAAAATCACTTCATAAAAAGTTTTTTCCTGCTTTCCATCACGGATTTTTTCGTAGTAGTTTTCGATGCAGCGGTCTTTGCGTTTCTGCTTGGCGTTGAATTCTGCCAGAGCTGCATCAAACAGTTGATGGTATGCTTCCTCAATGGGTGTGTAGCAGTACTCAACATTCAGATGGGTGCGCGTCGGGTCTACATTTTCTGCAAAGTAGGTGCGGCGGTTATGAGCAACGACTCCATCGCCGGACATTGCGCTGATTGTTCGTTTTATAGGCTTTACCTCCTAAATTATGGCCGTATAATTGGAATTCCTTTCGCCGCCGCAGCGGCGGGTTTTGTTACTTTTGTCAAAAGTAACGCAAAAGCACTTTTGACACTACG
>OKVF01002400.1_pt1 | contig 10657 bp, 10 predicted proteins | sample 1604831 | NCBI WGS metagenome assembly OKVF01 (sample SAMN01760980, study PRJEB22395) | human gut metagenome
AAGCATTTTATACCTGTTTTTTGAAATTTTGCTTGGCTCTGAACAGTTACAATTTGATAACAATTCATTGCAGATTGAAGTATTTGCTGCCTGAATCGTAAAAATTGCAAGTCCTTGATCAAGGTGCTTTCAATTATAATACAAATCAGCAGGGAAAAAGGTTACAAAAAAGTATTTTCGTTTTTCAGAGAAAACGATATAATAGAAACAGTATCTTTTTCATGTGTGAATGAAGGGGATAAATCTGTAAAAGAAAAGAGCCGGTGTACACGTTATGCCGGGTGTTACGATCGGAAACAATGTTGTGATCGGCGGCGGAAGTGTTGTCGTGAAAGATATTCCGGATAATGTGGTAGCAGTTGGAAATCCGGCGAAGGTGATCAAGACACTGGATGCAGAGAAGTTCAGAAAAGAACCTTCTGATTTACAGAAATAAGAATTTTTGATAAGATTAAGTCAGCAGAGAAAAGGGGATTTTCGGGGGAATTGATATGGGAATGTTTTTAAACAGTATTGAGCCATATGATAAATACAAAACAATTACGAAAGGTTTTTATTTTGTAGACAAAACAGAGCTGCTGGAAGAATTAATACCGGCTCTGGAACAGGAACAGAGATTTTTCTGTATCACAAGACCAAGGCGTTTTGGAAAAACGGTTATGGCGAATATGATAGCATCTTTTTTTGAAAAATCGGAGGGCGGTTCCGATATTTTTGACAGACTTAAAATTTCAGAATATCCAAAATATAAAGAGCATTTAAATAAACATGATGTGGTATATATTGATTTCAGTGAAATGCCGAAAGAATGTGATAGCTATAAAAAATATATTTCTCGCATTGAAGAGGGAATATATTATGATTTAAGAGAAAAATATTCGGATTTGTATTTAAAGCAGGAAGATGCTATATGGGATATTTTTTCGAAAATATTCAATGAAACAAAAAAGAAATTTATTTTTGTTATGGATGAATGGGATGCGGTATTTCACATGTCATTTATGACAGAAAAGAACAGAGAAGACTATCTGCTTTTTTTGAAATTATTATTAAAAGGACAGAGTTATGTTGAGCTTGCCTATATGACAGGGGTGTTGCCGATTGCAAAATATTCCGACGGATCGGAATTGAATATGTTTCTGGAATATAATATGGCAACACGTATTCGTTTCAGTGAGTATTTTGGATTTTCAGATGAAGAAGTAGATAAGTTGTATGAAAAATATCTTCAGAATACAAAAAAGCCTCAAATTGACCGAGAGGGCTTGAGGGAATGGTATGACGGTTATCACACAGCATCCGGTCAGAGATTGTATAATCCGCGTTCGGTTGTATGTGCATTGTCCGATAATCAGCTGTCAAATTACTGGGTCAGCTCAGGAAAATATGATTCCGTGTTCAGCTATGTTAAAAACAATATAGATGACGTACAGGAAGATCTGGTTCTCATGTTTGCAGGAGAAAAAATACCATCGGGTATTGAGGAATATGCAGCAACGGCACAGCAGCTCGATACAAAGGAAGAAATATATTCGGCGATGGTTGTTTATGGGTTATTGACGTATGATAATGGCTGCGTGTTTATTCCAAATAAAGAGTTACAGGGAAGCTATGCATCTATGATGAAAAAGGAAAAATCCCTGGGATATATATACAGACTTGCAAATATTTCTAATAAAATGTTACAGGCGACTTTAAATAAAGATACAGATACTATGGCTGAAATTTTGCAATATGCACATAATACGGAAACGCCAATCTTATCTTATAATAATGAGGTGGAATTATCGGCGATTGTAAATCTGGTTTATCTTTCTGCAAGAGATTTTTATAGGATAGAAAGAGAAGATAAAGCTGGAAAAGGATTTGTGGACTTTATTTTTTATCCTGTCAGATATGAAGATAAGGGCATCATATTGGAATTAAAAGTGGATCAGACACCAGAAGAAGCTATCAAACAGATTAAAGAAAAAGATTATATATTACGTTTCAAAGGAAAACTGGGAGAACACAGACAATACCCGCAAAATATTCTGGCAGTGGGGATTTCATATGATAAAATAACAAAAAAACATACCTGTAAAATAGAAGAATTATTAATAAATAGCTAAGTAAAAAAAGGAAGAAAAAGTGAGGTATGAATCAGATTTATCGATATTATGGCAGGGAGGGAAATTGATATAGATAATTGTTTTCTATGGTTGTGCCTTGAGTTAAAATAACATAAAACAGTTGATTATTTTAAAATTTATGCTATAATTTGGAAATGTAAATAACAGTCAGATATAAATGATAGGTTATAGGGTAATTATCGGACTGTTAGGAACGAATATTTGAAATAGAATAAGAAGCAGCTGGTGCCGCCGCAAGGCGGAGAATAGGGAAACAGGTGAAAGACCCGTGCGATCTCGTCACTGTAAACAGGAGTGTGTTGCTTATTATGCCACTGAGATATCGGGAAGGCGGCAATGTGCGTTAAAACTGTAAGCCAGGAGACCTGCCAGACTGTGGTGCGGGGAATAGATATTCCAGGTCACGAGGATTGATTGTACCGAATTGAAATAGAAACAGCGAAGCCGAAGAAATTCTGGTTTGGCTGTTGTTATCCAGTATACAGTCCAACGACGTGTGTTCGTTGGATTTTCTTTTTCTCCCAAATCTTATTTGTTTCAAATAGAAGTATTATTTTGGGAGGAAAGGCAAATGAAGAAAAAACTGGTAACGATTTTATGTGTAACAACAATTACAGCATCTATGCTGGCAGGATGCGGAAGCAAAACAGCAGAGACAACTGCTCCGACAGAGACAACTGCAGTAACCGAGACAGCAGCAGCTACCGAAGCGGCAACAACCGAGGCAGCTTCTGAAACAGCAGCAGCTACAGAAGAAACCGCAGATGATGCAGAAACCGCAGATGATGCAGAATAAGCTTCCGATGATGATCAGGCAGCAGCAGATAAAGTAGCAGCTCTGATCGATGCAATTTATGTTCAGGAAAGAAATGAGAACACAGACGAGCAGTGTAAAGAAGCAAAAGAAGCATGGGATGCTCTGACAGATGCTCAGAAAGAACTGGTTGAAGGCGAAGAAGCTGATCCGGATTATTTCGGAAGAGATACCGGTGATGCATCCAAAGATGATCCGCGCAATGGTGATGAGATCGGTGAAAACGAACTCCTGGTTGTAAGCTTTGGTACTTCTTTCAATGACAGCCGTGTTGCTGATATCAAAGGTATTGAAGATGCACTGCAGGCTGCAAATCCGGACTGGTCTGTAAGAAGAGCATTCACAGCACAGATCATTATCAATCACATCCAGGCTCGTGATGATGAGCACATCGACAACATGGATCAGGCTCTGGAACGTGCCGTAAATAATGGCGTTAAAAATCTGGTTATTCAGCCTACACATCTGATGCATGGTGCAGAGTATGACGAACTGATGGATGCCGTAGATGCATATAAAGATAAATTTGAATCTGTAAAAGTAGCAGAACCGCTGCTGGGTGAGGTCGGAGATGATGCAGATACTGTAAACGATGATAAAAAAGCAGTAGCAGAAGCAATCACTTCTGAAGCAGTAGCAACAGCAAATTATGATTCCCTGGATGCAGCAAAAGAAGACGGTGTTGCATTTGTATTTATGGGACATGGAACTTCTCATACAGCAAAAGTTTCTTACAGCCAGATGCAGGCTCAGATGAAAGAGCTTGGTTATGAAAATGTATTTATCGGAACCGTTGAAGGCGAACCGGAAGAGACAGCATGCGAAGAAGTCATCAAAGCTGTATCTGCAGCAGGATACAAAAAAGTAATCCTTCGTCCGCTGATGGTTGTTGCTGGAGATCATGCAAACAACGATATGGCAGGCGATGATGACGATTCCTGGAAGAGCCAGTTTGAGGCATCCGGAAAATTTGACAGCATTGATACACAGATCGCAGGTCTGGGTGAGATCAAAGCAATCCAGGATCTCTACGTTGCTCATACAGCAGATGCTATAAACGAGTAATAAGTAATACATGAGGTGTACCTCGCAGCAGGAATGTCAGAGGTATTCTTGAAAAAAGAAGCAAAACAGAAGGACAGGAACAAAAATGAAGAAAAGAATCATTACATTAGCAGGATTAATGGCACTTAGCTGTGCACTGGCAGTTGGCTGCGGAAACAGCACAAGCCAGACAGAAACACAGAGTGCTGCACAGACAGAGGCAGCTTCTGAAACACAGGTACAGACCGAAGAAACACAGGAGGCAGAGAGTGCAGCAGAAACGACCGCAGACACAGAGGCAGCAGAAGCCGCTGCAACACTGGAAGATGGAACGTACACTGCTGATTTTAATACAGACAGCAGTATGTTCCAGGTCAATGAAATGTATGATGGAAAAGGAACTCTGACCGTAAAAGACGGAAAGATGACCATTCATATCACGCTGCGTTCTAAAAACATTGTAAATCTGTATCCGGGACTTGCAGAGGATGCACAGAAAGATGGAGCAGAACTGCTGCAGCCAGTTGTGGAAACCGTAGATTATAATGACGGTGAACCGGCAGAAGAAGTGAATGCATTTGATGTTCCTGTTCCGGCTATCGACGAGGAATTTGATCTGGCACTGATCGGAACAAAAGGAAAATGGTATGACCATAAAGTCAGCGTTTCCAATCCGGTAAAAGCAGAAGAATAAAAAATATCAGATTTTGCGAAAAGCTGCTGCGATATGTATCTACATATTTTGCAGCAGCTTTTTATCTTGAAAAGGAGAAATCATGACAGCAGAGGAGCTAAATTTAAAAGACGGTGAATACACCGCAGAAGTTACGATGGAAGGCGGAAGCGGAAGAGCAACGATCGATTCTCCGACTGACATTTCGGTAAAAGATGGAAAAGTAACAGCTGAGATTAAATGGAGCAGTTCACATTATGACTATATGCTGGTTGACGGTGAAAAATTTCTTCCGGTCAATACGGAAGGAAATTCTGTTTTTGAAATTCCGGTTGCAGAATTTGATGAACCGATGGCTGTAACGGCAGATACGACTGCGATGAGTGTCCCGCATGAAATAGAGTATACGCTGACCTTTGCATCAGACACCGTGACAGTGTCCGGTTCCGGATCGGGTATGAGTGGATCGGTAAATATCGCATTGTGGATTGCAGTTGCAGTGGCTGTGTTCATGCCGGTTGTTACCAGGATGAGACGAAAGGAAAAGAAATGAAGAAAATAGTGGGGGTACTCGGTGTTGCATTCTGCCTGATGCTGGCAGGCTGTGCATCGCAAAAACAGGATACGATTGAAAAGCGGAATACCGATATCAGCAAGGATCTGACATATGACCACAGCATGGAACTGGAGTACGCAAAGATGTTTGCGGTGGATTATTATCAGAATGATTATGCACTTGTCACGATCGCAGATGACGGGAAATATCTGATCGTACCGGAAGGAGAATCTGTGCCGGAAGATATGGATAAGGATATCACGGTGCTGCAGCAGCCGATCCAGAATATTTATCTGGCGGCTTCGGCGGCGATGGATATGTTTGTGGCGACAGATGCACTGGATGCGGTTCGATTCAGCTCGCTGAAAGCAGATGGCTGGTACATAGAAGAGGCGAAAAAAGCCATGGAAGATGGGGATATTATTTATGCCGGGAAATATTCAGCCCCGGACTATGAGATGATATTGAATGAAAACTGTGGGCTTGCCATCGAGAATACCATGATTCTGCATACACCGGAAGTAAAAGAGCAGATGGAAAAATTTAATATTCCGGTTCTGGTCGATCATTCCAGCTATGAGACAAATCCGCTCGGACGTACTGAATGGGTCAAACTTTACGGGCTGCTGACCGGGCATGAAGATCAGGCAGAGCAGGCGTTTGATGCAGAAGCGAAAGCGTTTGAACAGGTGAGTGATCAGGATGCAACCGGAAAAACGGTGGCATTTTTCTATATCACGACAAATGGGGAAGCAAATGTGCGAAAAAGTGCGGATTATCTGCCGAAAATGATTGAACTTGCCGGCGGAAGCTATATTTTTGATGATCTAGGTGACGAGGAGGAAGCGACATCTACAGTTTCCCTTCAGATGGAAGAATTTTATGCCGGAGCAAAAGATGCAGACTATATTATTTATAATAGTACAATAGAAGGAGAATTGTCTTCTATGCAGGATCTTCTGGCAAAAAGCCCGCTGCTTGAGAAATTCAAAGCGGTGAAAGAAGGACATGTATACTGCACGACCAAGAATCTCTATCAGTCAACAATGGAACTTGGGACAATCACATCCGATATTCGAAAAATGCTGACCGGAGACGATGCAGACCTGACTTATCTGTATAAGGTGGAGTGATACGATGAAAAAAAGCAGATATGGTGCTGCATTTATCATTCTTGCAGCTTTGTTATTTTTATTTTTGGTTTTGAATATATGCATCGGAAGTGTAAATATACCGGTTTCGGAGATACCGAAAATGCTGTGGGGAAATGGAGCGGATGAAACCTTTACGGATATTGTGATGGGAATCCGTTTTCCGAGAGCAATGGCAGCGGCAATCCTGGGCGGCGGGCTTGCATTGTCCGGATATCTTTTGCAGACTTTTTTTCATAATCCGATCGCCGGACCGTTTACACTGGGAATTTCCTCCGGAGCAAAACTGGTCGTGGCACTTGTCATGGTAGCTTCCCTTGGAAATGCCTTGCATTTAAGTTCCTGGGTGATGATCATGGCAGCTTTTGTTGGTTCCATGATCTGTATGGGATTTGTGATCCTGATGTCGAAAGTGACCGATCAGATGTCGATGCTGATCGTCAGCGGCGTTATGATCGGATATATCTGTTCTGCGATTACCGATTTTGTGGTAACATTTGCGGACGATGCCGATATTGTCAATCTGCATAACTGGTCAAAAGGAAGTTTTTCCGGGATTACCTGGGATAATGTAGTGATCATGGCGATCGTTGTCGGGATCACCTCAGTCTGTGTTTTCCTGATGTCAAAGCCGATCAGTGCCTATCAGATGGGAGAATCTTATGCCCAGAATATGGGACTGAATGTACAGCTGTTTCGCATATTGCTCGTGCTGTTATCCAGTATTCTGTCAGCCTGTGTGACAGCCTTTGCAGGACCAGTATCCTTTGTTGGAATTGCTGTTCCGCATCTGGTTAAAAATTTATTCGGCACCGCAAAACCAATCATCATGATACCCGCGTGTTTCCTTGGCGGATCTGTGTTCTGCCTGCTCTGTGACCTCTTGGCAAGAATTATGTTTGCTCCGACAGAACTTTCCATCAGTACGATCACAGCGGTATTTGGGGCACCGGTGGTAATTTATATTATGATTCACAGAAAAAAAGAAAAAGTGTGAAATCAGGAATCATGGAACAGTTCATGCAATGCATAAGGTATATCTTGCAGCAAGAATGTCAGAAATATTTTTGAATTTTTGATTTAGAAAAGGCGGAATAGCATATGGAAGAATATTATTTTTATACGGAAGGTCTGACCGTCGGCTATCACGGCGTTCCGCTCATAAAAAATATCAAGATCAGTCTGAAAAAGGGAGAAATCCTGACGTTGATCGGACCGAACGGAGCGGGAAAAACGACGATCCTGAGAAGCATCATAAAACAGCTGAAACCGCTTGGCGGAGTCGTTGTGCTGGATGGAAAAGAGACGGAACAAATCAGCGGAAAAGAGCTTTCCAGAAAACTTTCGGTTGTGCTGACAGAACGGGTAAGACCGGAAATGATGACCTGCAAAGAAGTGGTTGCGACCGGACGTTATCCATATACCGGGAAGTTCGGCGTACTCTCAAAAGAAGACTGGAAACTGGTAGATGAGGCAATGGAACTGGTGCATATCCACGAGCTTGCTGACCGTGATTTTTCAAAAACGAGTGACGGACAGAAACAGCGGGTAATGCTGGCGAGAGCAATCTGCCAGCAGCCGGATATCATCATTCTGGATGAGCCGACCTCTTTTCTGGATATCCGCTATAAGCTGGAATTTTTATCCATCATCCAGAATATGTCCAGGGAACGAAATCTTTCCGTAATCATGTCCTTGCATGAACTGGACCTGGCAGGACGTATTTCCGATAAAATAGCCTGCGTCAGAGGAGACAAAGTAGATCGATTTGGAACACCGGAAGAAATTTTTACGCAGGGCTACATCCCACAGCTTTATCAGATGACAACAGGTTCTTATGATGAACGCACCGGAGATCTCGAACTTCCGAAAACAGAAGGAGAGCCGAAAGTTTTTGTGATCGCAGGAAACGGAACCGGTACAGCAGTCTTTCGAAAATTACAGAGAGAGCGAGTGCCGTTTGTGACGGGGATTCTGTGGGAAAACGATCTGGATTATCCCGCAGCAAAAGCACTGGCGACAGAAGTGATCTCCGTGAAACCATTTGGCAGGATTGAAGAAAAAGAAATACAGAAAGCAAAAGAATGGATCAAGAAGTGCGACAAAGTGATCTGTACGCTGGATGTCGAAAAAAGTGGGGAGTTTGCAAAGCCGTTGAGCGGGCTTTTTGAGATGTGCAAATGAACAATTCCCAAGAAGGCACTTTTACGTGCCCTTCGGGGAATTCGTTCATTGCACATTCAAATCTCCACCGCCGCTTTCATCTCTTTCACATATTTTTCGACTTCCGGAATACATTCTTTTCCGTACTTCGCCACAATTTTTACAATCGCAGATCCTACGATGGCTCCGTCTGATACGGATGCCATTTTTTTTGCCTGTTCCGGGGTGGAGATACCGAATCCGATGGCAGCCGGGATATCATTTACTTCTTTCACCATTTCTACCATTTTTGCAACATCCGTTTTAATCTCACTTCGAACGCCGGTTACACCAAGTGAAGATACACAGTAGACAAATCCTTTCGCTTCTTTTGCAATCATACGGATGCGTTCGTGGGAGGTCGGTGCGATCAGGGAGATCAGGTCGATGCCGTATGATTCGCAGACACCGGAAAGCTCCTCTTTTTCTTCATAAGGAAGATCCGGAACGATGATTCCATCAATGCCGCATTCTACGCAGCGTTTCATGAAGCGTTCTTTTCCGTAGGTATAGACTGGGTTGATATAGGTCATAAACACCATCGGAATTTTTACTCTCTGGCGGGCTTCTTTTACCATATCAAACAATTTATCGGTGGTGCATCCTGCAGCGAGTGCTCTCTGGCTCGCTTCCTGGATGACCGGGCCTTCGGCGATCGGATCGGAAAACGGGATACCGATCTCGATCAGGTCGGCACCGGCTTTTTCCATGGCGATCAGCAGATTTTTTGTGGTTTCAAGGTCTGGATCCCCACCTGTTACAAAAGGGATAAATGCTTTTTTATTTTCGAATGCCTTATATATATTACTCATAGATATCCACTCCTCTGTATCGTGCAATGGCAGCCACGTCTTTGTCGCCACGTCCTGAAATAGTAATTACGATGATCTTATCTTTATCCATAGTCGGTGCCAGTTTCATTGCGTAGGCAACGGCGTGAGAACTCTCGATCGCCGGAATGATTCCCTCGGTGCGGGAAAGATATTCAAATGCATTAACAGCTTCTTCATCGGTGATGGAAACGTACTGTGCACGGCCTTCTTTTGCAAGCATCGCATGTTCCGGACCGATTCCAGGGTAGTCAAGTCCGGCAGAAATAGAATAAACCGGTGCGATCTGACCGTATTCGTCCTGGCAGAACAAAGATTTCATGCCATGGAAAATACCGGTGCTTCCTTTGGCAATCGTGGCGGCATGTTTCGGGGTATCAATGCCAAGTCCGGCTGCTTCGCAGCCGATCAGGGCGACTTCTTTATCAGGGATGAATTCATAAAAAGTACCGATGGCATTGCTTCCGCCTCCGACGCAGGCAATCACGGCATCCGGCAGACGGCCTTCTTTTTCTATCAGCTGTTCTTTGATTTCTTCTCCGATAATTTTCTGGAAATCACGGACAATTGTCGGGAATGGATGAGGTCCCATGACAGAACCAAGTACATAAAGCGTGTCATCCATACGTTTGCTCCATTCACGCATTGTTTCATTTACGGCATCTTTTAAAGTCATTGTGCCGCTTGTAACAGCGTGCACTTTTGCACCGAGCAGTTCCATACGAAATACATTCAGTGCCTGACGGTCGGTATCTTCTTTGCCCATGAAGATCTCACATTCCAGTCCCATCAGAGCAGCAGCGGTAGCAGTTGCAACACCGTGCTGTCCGGCACCGGTTTCTGCGATGACACGGGTTTTGCCCATTTTTTTTGCCAGAAGAACCTGACCGAGTACGTTGTTGATTTTGTGTGCTCCTGTGTGGTTTAAGTCTTCACGTTTCAGATAAATTTTTGCACCGCCGAGATCCTCGGTCATTTTTTTTGCTTCATAGAGCAGAGAAGGTCTTCCCGCATAATTTTTCAGCAGGTCATCCAGCTCTGCGATAAATTCCGGATCTTTGCTGTATTTGTTGTAAGCTTCTTCTACTTCCTGAACAGCGGGCATCAGTGTTTCTGGGATGTACTGTCCGCCGTATTCTCCAAATCTTCCTTTGCTCATAAGTGAATCCTTTCTATATATAATACAATGATGTTGGGGTAAAAAGATGCCATACGAATTGTTCCGTACTTCGTACTCCCACAATTCTTTCTACGC
>OKVF01002404.1_pt1 | contig 10652 bp, 6 predicted proteins | sample 1604831 | NCBI WGS metagenome assembly OKVF01 (sample SAMN01760980, study PRJEB22395) | human gut metagenome
CAAGGTCTGCCTTGTCGATGCCTTCCTTCTTCAAAGCCTCGATAACCTTCACCTCTGTCGCGATGGCCGCATGGTCGGTTCCCGGCTGCCACAGTGCATTGTAACCCTGCATACGCTTGAAACGGATCAGGATATCCTGCATCGTATTATCGAGTGCATGTCCCATATGCAACTGTCCGGTAATGTTTGGTGGCGGCATCACGATGGTGAACGGTTTTTTGCTCCGGTCTACCTCCGCGTGAAAATATTTGTTTGCAACCCATTTTTCATACAGACGCGGTTCAATCTCCGCCGGGTTGTAGTTCTTCTCTAATTCCTTAGCCATGTCTTTCTTCCTCCATATATGAATGATGTCGTGTATAAAAATACACAATCAAACTTCTCTTGTTTTGTATCTGCAATCCGGAATTACAATTCCAGATTGTAGGTCGCAAGCAACTCCCGGATATAGCTTTCAATGCCCGGATTCGCTGCAATACTTGCTTTTAACGCCGCCGTGGCATTCTGCCGGATCTTCTCACAGCTTGCCATCTTCTCGCGGATCTTCTGCCGCCGTACATTCAAGCCATGCTTAATCTCAACCATCTCCCGCCGGTCGATCAATGCATTTGTCTGATTCTTCCAGACCATCGGATCGGTCACGCCAACATCAGAAAGCTGTTTTACCAGCCTGTCACACGCAAGATAATAGCTCTCGCTTGCCTGTGAATATTTCTTTGCATCGCGCTGCATCTGGTTGTACAGATCCCAGCGGTACATCAGTTCCTTCCCGGAATTGACGTCATATTTTTCATAGATATAATCTAATGTATTTGTATTATTGACATATTTTGCTTTGACTTTATTCAGTAACGAGATTGCCCTTTGAAGCTTTGCGTCGTTTTCCTGTACGCGCCGGTTGATATTTGCATACTGGATATAACACACGGCAAAGCAGATCACCGCAATCGTTCCTTCGATTGCCGCTGGCAATGTCACATCCTTCTTCGCAAGCAGCGCCACCGCAAACAAGGTAATGCTAATCAAAAGGAATAACACCAGCACCACGATCAAAACGCTTCGAATCCGGTATGCATTGTCGGTATCCTCCACACGTGCATATTTCAGATCTTCTTTTTCTCCCTCGAGATATCCCATGTCGTTTTTCAGCATAGAATCCCGCATCTCCATATCATTTAAGTTTTTGATCGTATCCGGAATGTCATCCTCCAGCCGCTGCATCGTACGATACTGCTCTGTTGTAAGCAGATTCTCTGACTGCTGATATTTACTACGGTTGCCGTCAAGACGTTCAATCTCCTTCGCCGTATCTATGATATCTTCTGCAAGATTCACTGGCAGTTCCTCGATTCGCTGAATATCAACGAGATAATCCGTCACGAGTTTGTACTCCTGCTTCATATCCTCCATGTGATATTTCGTATCGACTAACTGTTCACAGAAATCGCCAACGGTCTTTCGCTCTCGATTCGACGATACCGTCTCTTTGACTTCCCGCCGGATCTCCGGATCAACACGTTCTTTCAGCACCGCTTTTTCCGCGGCCCGCTTCGCCTTTTCCTTATTTCGTTCTGCCCTCGACTGATTCCTGCGCTTTCTGCGTTCTTCCCGCATGCGTTCCTGTTCTTCAATCAAGGCGTCATATTCGGCATCATCTTCATTCAAGTATGCCTTGATCTTCTGAAACATTCCCATCAAATCGCCTGCTCTCTGAATTCATCCTTCAATTGTCCAAGTATAATATCCATTCGCTTGTCGTAATCGATCATGTCCTTATTCATACGGTTGTATACCGCACGTTGTAACATAGAGAAGATTGTCATCTCCCGGACATCCTCATTCGAATCTCCGATCTCAATCATCAAATTCTCAAAATTATCTTCATCGAGGTCAAACTTCCGCATTTCCTGCTTCAGTGTCGTCGCATCGTTCCCTGCCGAAAATACGATCAGGTAACTGCGCAGACTCTCCTCGTTGCCATTTAATTCATACGCTTTCATGAAATAGCTTTTTGCATCTTCCACATCCATGTTGTTGGCTGCTGCCACACCTCGGTTGTGATAGACATTTCCAAGAAATACCTTGTCTGTGATATCCTGCTGGTTGTCCAGAATCTCATCGTAAATCGATGCCGCCTTGATGTATCTGCGGTAGCCAAGATAGCTGTCTGCCTTTAATTTCTTACGCTGACTTGATGTCAGCCGACGATATTTCTGCCATGCTTCCACATAAGTTGCAATCTCGTCCGGTGTATAGTAATCCCCGGCATTTAAAATTTCAACCAGCAGATCCTGTGCAAATGTCGCCTTGTTCGAAAGTGCTACCAGCTTCGCTGCAAGCTCCGGCATATCCAGCTCATCCCGAATCCAGTCAAACAGCTTCTCAGACAGAGAAGACTTCGAGATCAGCACGGTATTATTGTAGATATAAAAGCACAGCTCCTCGTAGGTGTTGATCTCCACCTTCGTATTCAGAAAGATGAACGGATGCGATGCTTCTTTTCTTGTACATAAGATAATTTTTGACATTAAACATCAAACTCCTTACGATAAATCTTGTTCGTGGTCGGGAATAATTTTCCAAATCCAACATCCTTAATGATAAATGCGCCATGATGTGGATTCTCAAATTCCACCTCCACGGAGAACTTAGACGTCTTGTTCGGACGTTTCGGGATTCCGTGCAGCTTCACGACTTCCCGCTCTTCTTCTCCGGTCTTCCGGTTCCGGTATACCAAAGTCAGGGACTCTGTATCATCCAATATAATACTGATCTTTCCGTGGATGTTGTACCACTGTCTGCCGCCCAAGGCGATCGGAATAAACCGATCCTCCTCGTCCTCCGAAGAGATTCCGACATCAAAGATCACATTCTCCTTTGTCTCTACAAAATACTTCTTATAAAATTCGCCATATTCACCGCCGACTGCCTTGTAGCAGGCACCCTTGGTATAGATATTCTGTCCGGCAAATACACGTCTGCCCTGCGTCAGAAGCTCGCGTGATTTGTTCAGCCATTTCTCGGAGAATCCGAGTCCGGTCAGATAAATGGCCGAAATGTATGTTTTCTTTGTCTCATTTGCCACAATCTTTGCAAATGTAATATCCATCAGGATATTGTCACCGCCGAAGGCTGCCAGATTGAAATTCTCAGAATAGTCCTCATGTGTGACACTGATCGTGTTCAGTTCGTGTCCATGCGAGATATCAATTCTGTAATAATGCAGGCCATCCGTATTGTAATCAAACAATCCCACACTGTTTGTGCGCAGGCTTTCATCCTGATTAAAAATGTAATACAGACCACTGTCAAGATGGCTCGTGATCTCCACCTGCTCCTTCTCGACACCAAGCTCCTTGTAAAACGTTGAAAGTACACGGAACAGATCCTTGTTATATTCTGGAATCGTAATGACAAGCTTCTTTACCGTCGCGCCCTCATAACGATACAGGAAAGAATCGACATGCATTTTAAGCATCATTAAAAACAGCTTGCGATAACTGTAACGCGTATTATGCACCTCAACAGTCTCCTCACTGCGCGCATTCTGAAACAGCTCATCCAACACGATACCCTGCTCCTTGAAACGTGCCTCGGAAGCTTCGGAGCCAACATACCACTCTCCGGTCTCTAAGCCGAAGAAAAGGATGTTTGGCATCATATATGTTTCTTTGTTATTTAATTGGTTGACTGTCTCCGGCTCGCGCGAGATGTCGTTATAAAAACTAATCTGCGTGGAATCCGAACACAGATCCATGCCTATATAATACGCCTCTGACATGTCTTTTTCCTTTCGTACTTATATCTATTTCTATGCATTGCAATCCACAGGTTTCCCCGCGATATTACAATATACTCAAATTCTCTTCAAACAGATGTACCGTATTCAGGTAAACATCCAATGTCTCTAACAGCTCATTATCTTCCCGCATTTCCTGATTGACAAGCATGCTGTTGATAATCTCAAAGCGGTTCCGGTCTTTGCGGTTAAACGCTTTGGACTTCAGCGATTCACTCTCTACCACATAAGAAGTACCCTGCTTATCATCCGAGATTTCATAGACAAGGCGCTCGCCGTGGAACACGACATATTCCTTCACATACATGCCCGGAATCATCTCATCCAGAAGCTCTGTCTTGTAGATCAGATTCTGTCTGGAACCAGTATCAAATGCGTACTTCACTGTTACCTGTTTGCCCGGCTCGCTCTTGTAGATCAGATAGGTCTTGAGCATGACATCCTGTGGCAGCTTGATAAAGGACTGGAAGCTCTTGTAGAACGGAAGCAGCTTGCCTGCATCCATAAACTTGCCAACCGCATCCTTGATCCACGTCTTCTGCTCGCCCGTATAACGATCCAGCTTCGAGAAGTGATGCAGCATGGACATACGGGAAATCTCATCCTCGATATTGCCCTTCTGAATCTCCTGATACAGACAGTCAAAGACACCACTTGGAATCTGTGCATCTTTGATTAGATAGTTATAGCATGCAAACCGCAGGAACGCCTTTACGACCAGTCCACGGTTTCTGCCTGCATAATACGCGGTAAAGATATCGTAGATGTACTCGACATTTCCCATCGCGAACATCATCTGTGCCAATGTATTTTCTGCCAGCAGGGAAATATCTCTGACACGGTTACGCACCGTCTTAAAAATACCTGCCAATTCTTCCAAGTCACCCTTATAATGGTTGATGATATATACCAAAATCCGCTCATTGACCTTACCGGATTTGTACAGATGGATACAGATGGAAAGCAGATCCTCATTTAAGAAGCCATTGCTGTCCTCCACACCATAATCCGCCAGACGATACAACTCTTCACTGTCGATCTCATCGAAGCCATACAGCTTCACCGCCTGAAATGCCTTGTCGAACATGTTCATATCGACCATGTAAGCGATCATCACACGTGCATTTGCGTGATTTAAGTATTCGATATCCAATTTTTCGAGATACTTTGTAAGCACCTCGTTATCCAGATTCTCATGGTAATATTCAATAATATTCAGATATGCCTGCTGCTTGTAATCATAGGAGATCTCATCACAGTTAACAATATCTCGTGCGGCATTGACCTCGATTGCCTTCTTGAATGTGAAATCACCAAGCTGCTCATAGTTATGCAGCAGCACCCGGTAATCCCGCGGACTGTATTTACAGCAGATATCCATATATGCATTTTCATCTACAATACGTTCCAGTCGATACGGAATAGATCCCGCATACCGGTTTCCCGCGCTATCCTCGAAGATAATGGAAGCCGTGTTCGACAGAATCTCCACATATGCTTCGCCGTTTACGATCGGTACGCGCTGTACTTCCTCTAACTCCTGATGCGTCACGATCACGGCACGCACGCCCTTGTTAAAGCAAACAAGCTTCCGACGGAAGATAATGTTGATCAGCTTGCTCGCATAAAGCGGACTGACCGTCTCTGGCTCCAAGAACTCATCATAAAGCACAGTCAGATCATCGCTGACCTTGCCGCTGATAATCATATTCTCCATGAAATCCTGCATCGTTGTCGCATATTCGTGGTACACCTTCATGTGCTGGGACTTGTTGTAAATTACGTTCGCATACAAGTACGCAAGCTCTTTTTCGGAAAGTGTATTCTTATAATTCAGATACATCAATACCGACTGCGGTATCAAATCATATCTGGAGAAATTCATACTCTTGACAAAGCACTCATTCAGCCCGATAAATTTCAGGTTGCGTTCCACTGCATCCCGGTAGAACCGATGGTACTTGTTATCCAGTTTTCCTGCGCTGATCAGCATCGAGCAGATACTTGACAGCACCTCGTCACTCTTTTTCTTGGAGTAAATGCTATCCATGATCTCGAAAATCTTCGCATCAAACTGACGGAATGATGCCGCAAGCTGGATAAACGCCTCGATTACTTCGTCCGACAGATACTGGTGGCGCAATCCCCATCGGATCGTTGTAACCTCAAGATCTGTAATATGCTTCAGCAGCAACGGGTTGTTGTTTAAGACTTCGCAAAGCTCCATGTACATAAGCGGGCTGTTGTATCCCTGCTCATACAGGTTTTTAACTTCCCGATACAAAGCGGTCTGATCGTTATTATAAGTATCATCCACAAACAGCAGCAACCAGAAATAGAAGATCTTGTCATCCTCTGTGTGGTAGCTTCTGCGAATCAGTTCCTTTGCCTGTTCGGTCGCACGGCGGTCCTTGCCAACCATCGCCTTCAGATATGCATAATAACAACTCTGCTTGTTGTTCATTCCAGAGTTATCGACATCCGCCTCGATACGCAGGAATTCTTGTTCTACCTTCTCTGTCTCTCCCTGCATAATGTTCATATGCATGGTTCCCAGACGGTACAGATCTTCCTCTGGTACATAGCGTGCCAGATTGTTAAATGCAAATAAGGTCGTGCTAATGTATTCCCGAAGCTGGATTCTGCCCATGCGGTAATCCATATATGTCGTAATCAAGCGCACCTGATTCGACTTAATCAGATGTGTTTTGCTGCCCGGTTTGGACACTTTTATCTCTTTTTCTGTCGGCTTGGACAGGTTAATCTCAATCTCGATTGTCTGGTAGACATTCTCGATAATGATTCTGCCGGATGTCACGCCGTCCGGAATATTCTCCGGTGAAATCAGTACATCCAAAGCATACAGATTGCCATAAAAATCGGCACTTGTAATCACCTTTCTCGCTGGAATAATGAAATCCTCGGTGGAGCGTACCGTTGAACTGCTGTAGCCCCATGTGTTTTTGCTGATGTTAATCGAAATCTTGGAAAGCTCCTCCGGGAACTCCAGATTGATCTTCGCCTTGGATACTGACAATGTCAGCGCACGTTTCTTGTGTACATAGACGAGGAATTCCTCCAAAGCCTGATTGACCGACTGGCTTTCCATCAGACTGTTGTAGATCTGCTTGATCACCGGATCGCGGTTGATAAATGTACGCTTAAAATCATCGCGCACAAATACACGCGCCGCCTCTGCCCAGTTGCTCTCAGCGAGTGTCGCAAATTTGAAAAGATCATCGAGCTTCTGATCTCCGTATTTTACATATGGTGTCGTGATGTCAATATCATACAGAATCTTAAATTCTCCGCCGTCCGTAATGACACTGATATGTCCTTTGTAATTTTTACCTGCTTCCAAACAGGTTGCATCGAATGTGAATCCGACATCAAAATTCTTCGCAATAAATGTATGCTGGTTGAACCGCAGCATATAGCGGCTATCATACACCATCGCTTTGATGACGTGGTCATTCGTGCTGTTCACCGTGAAGACACCTTCGTACAAAGTTCCCGATTCTATATTCAGTTTTAAAAACTTTTCTGATATCGCTACCTCAGGCCGGTCTACCTGAAATTCGCCCTTTGCGTAATGTTCTACTATCGCCTTCATGGTATCTCCTTTATTTCTCGGCTTCGTAATGAAAACCTACTTGTCATTCGTCTATTTAATAGGTATAATTATCGATATGAGGGTATAGTTCACCCACTATCCCCTTTTAACACATATCACATTATAACAAACCCCCTTTCTTTTTTCAAGACAGGGATATAAATGGTTTGTTTTCTAATTATTAGGAGGAAACTATGAGCAACGGACCACTTCGCATCGAACAGTATGAGACTGTGCGATATGACATAAATTGCAATCCACTCGGTGTCCCGGACAGCGTGACACGCGCGATCATGGAAAATATCAGCGCGGTCGGTCGCTATCCTGACACATACTACGACCCTTTACGGAACGCCATCGCTTCTTATGCCTGCTGTGCGCCAGAGCATTTGGTGCTTGGCAGCGGCAGCTCTGATCTGCTGCGTCTCTTTGTTGCACTTCTTGCACCAAAGAAGGCTTTACTGCCGATCCCATCAGCCACGGATTATGAACATGTATTATCCGTGTATGGTTGCGAAACAGACTTCTATGAGCTGGACATCAATCAGGATTACCATCTGGATATGGATGATTTTATTGCACACTTATCGGATACATACGATATTGTGATCCTCGGAAATCCAAACAATCCAACCTCCCAGCTTATATCAAAAGCAGATATCGAGAAACTTGCAGCCGCATGCAAGGAGCTTGGCATCGCACTTTTACTCGACGAAATGTACATTGAATTTACAGAGAACTATGAGCGTAACACTGCGATCTCTCTGGTAAATACCTATGATAACCTGATTATTTTGCGCAGCGTATCCAAATTCTTCTCTGTACCAGGACTGCGACTTGCTTATGCGATCATGAACAACGAAACAAACATGACGATCATCAATATGACCGCCACACCAAACAGCATTTCCTGTCTGACCGCAGCTGCCTGTACTGCTATGCTGGAGGATACCGCCTACATCCACGAATCGCACTCCCGCATCTTTACCGAGCGCAACCTGATCTATGCAGCAATGAATACAAACAAGAATCTGCGGTTGTTCAAACCGAGTGCAAACTTCGCGCTGATGCAGATTCTAAAAGAGGATGTCACTGCAAAATCCCTGCTGGCACATTGCAATCTGAAGGGCATTGTCCTTCGGAACTGCGAGAATTTTCACGGCTTGGATTCGCATTTTGTACGATTCTCAATCATGAATCCGATGCAGAACGACCTGATGGTAAATACAATTCTGGAACTGTTACGATAACACTTTTGAGTTTTCGCAAAACAAATTCACAGAAACCAAAAGAGCAGCGGGAACACATATCTGTTTCCAACTGCTCTTTTTGATTGTTATCGTATTGCTGTTATTTGCCCAGCTCTTTCTCACTCATTGCAAGTGCAGATGCGATTACTGCATCCATATCATAATACTTGTACTCGCCAAGACGTCCGCCGAAGATCACATGCTCCTCCTGCTCGCCAAGCTCCTTGTACTGCTGATACAGCGCGCCATTTTTCTCATCATTTACCGGATAATATGGCTCATCTCCCGCCTTCCACTCAGAAGAGTATTCGCGTGAAACAACGGTCTTTGGCAGATCATTGCCTGCATCATCCTTGCCAAACTCGAACCATTTATGCTCGATGATACGTGTCCAAGGTGTCTCAGCATCTGTGTAGTTCACTGCCGCATTTCCCTGGAAGTTTGGCCTGTCTAAAAGTTCTGTCTCAAACCGCACGGAACGATATTCAAGCGCGCCAAGCTTATAATCAAAATAAGCATCAATGGCACCTGTATAGACAACCTTCTCTGCCATCGCATCATACTCTGCTTTGTTTGCAAAATAATCGGTAGAAACCTTTACTTCAATACCAGCCAGAAGGTTCTCCACCATCTTCGTGTAGCCGCCCATCGGAATACCCTGATACAGCGCATTGAAATAATTGTTGTCAAATGTCAGACGGACTGGCAGACGCTTGATGATAAACGCAGGAAGCTCTGTACATGGGCGTCCCCACTGTTTTTCCGTATAGCCTTTTACCAGCTTCTCATAGATATCTGTTCCAACCAGACTGATTGCCTGCTCTTCCAGATTCTTAGGCTCCGTGATACCAGCTGCCTTTTTCTGCTCTTCGATTTTTTCCGCTGCCTCTTCTGGCGTTACCACACCCCACATTTTGTTAAATGTGTACATGTTAAACGGCAGGCTGTAAAGCTCGCCTTTGTAATTTGCAACCGGTGAATTCGTGAACCGGTTGAACTCTGCAAACTTCGTAATATAATCCCATACCTCTTTGTTGTTCGTGTGGAAGATATGCGCACCATATTTGTGTACATGGATACCCTCTACATCCTCTGTGTACACATTTCCGGCAATATGCGGACGCTTGTCAATCACAAGCACCTTTTTCCCTTTTTCCTTTGCCTGCTGTGCAAACACCGCACCGTAAAGTCCGGCACCTACCACTAAATAATCATACTTTTTCATGTTTACCCTCCTCTTAGCCTTTAATCTCTTCGAAATATATCTCTTGTATATACCTTTTCCTGCACATCGTCCAGCTCTGCGCTGTAACGGTTTGCAAGAATTGCATCACTCTGTTTCTTAAACTCTGCCAGATCATTTACGATCTTGGAGCCAAAAAATGTCGTTCCATCCGGCAGTGTCGGCTCATATACGATTACACTTGCCCCCTTCGCCTTCACACGTTTCATCACGCCTTGAATCGAACTCTGACGGAAATTATCCGAATTTGATTTCATCGTGAGTCGATAGACACCAATCGTAACTTTTTTCTCACTTTCAGCATTCCATTCATTGTTCGCGCCATAGCTGTAATAGCCGGCTTTTTCAAGCACACGACCCGCAATAAAATCTTTCCGCGTCCGGTTACTCTCCACAATCGCCGTCATCATATTCTGTGGCACACTGTCATAATTCGCAAGCAGCTGTTTCGTATCCTTCGGCAGGCAGTAGCCACCGTAACCGAAGCTCGGATTGTTGTAGTGTGTTCCGATTCTCGGATCCAGGCACACACCGTCGATGATTGCCTGGGTATCCAACCCTTTCATCTCTGCATAAGTATCTAACTCATTGAAATAGGATACACGTAGAGCGAGATAGGTGTTTGCAAAAAGCTTGACCGCTTCTGCTTCCGTAAATCCCATAAACAGCGTATCAATATTTTCCTTTTCTGCGCCCTCCTGCAACAACCGTGCAAAAGTATGCGCCGCCGCATCTACTTCTGCATCC
>OKVF01002416.1_pt1 | contig 10599 bp, 9 predicted proteins | sample 1604831 | NCBI WGS metagenome assembly OKVF01 (sample SAMN01760980, study PRJEB22395) | human gut metagenome
CCGGTAAAGTCGTGTGTAGGCGAGACTCTGGAAATCCCTTTCCCCGAGAAACGTCTGACTTATTTAGGGAATGTCTCCAATAGCAAGGCTGGTGCCTTTTATAAGGCGCATGGCGTGACTGCCGTGGAAGACGCTTTCGAGTTGTCTCCCCGGAAGGATGTCCCTTTGATGTTCACGAAACATTGCCTGCGGTACAGTATGGGATGGTGCCCTACTTACCAGAAGCAGAAGTCTCCCTATAAGGAGCCTTACTTCCTGCGCTATAAGGAAACGCTCTTGCGTTTGCGCTTCGACTGCAAGAATTGCCAGATGTTGATCTATGCGGAGGAATAACCGGCTTTGTAACTACTTAATCCGATAAATAAAACAGGTATGAAACGACAAATTTTCTCGCTGTTCCTGCTCTTGCTCACGTTGGTAGCTTGTGGGGATAAGCCTTTGGACCCGAATAAACCCGTATATGTGAAAATCAAGACGACGATGGGAGACGTCACCGTCCTGCTATACGACGACACGCCTCTTCACCGGGATAACTTCATCAAGCTCTGTCAGTCGAACGAGTATGAGGGCATGCTTTTCCACCGTGTTATCAAGGAGTTTGTCGTGCAAGGTGGTGATCCGGAGAGTAAGGCGCATGAGCCGGGTGCCTTGTATGGGGATGGCGATGGTGGTTATACTGTTCCCGCCGAGATATTACCCAATCATTTTAATAAGAAAGGCGCTTTGATCGACGCGAAAGAGATCGATGCCGTGAATCCGGAGCGTGCCTCCGCCGGTACGCAGTTCTGTTTTGTGCAAGGGAAAGTCTTGGACGACAAGGAGCTTGCGGAGAAAGAGGCTCGTATCAATGAGATCCGCCGCAACTGGTTGTACTATAAATTCCGGGATGAGCTGAAAAAGCAAGATCCTTCCTTGGCCGCCGATTCCTTGGAGAATGAGTTACATGCCCGTGCGTCCATCTTGGTAGAAGATACGTTGGCGGTATTAGGCCCGGTAGTGATCCCGGCCGAACGGCGTGAGATTTATAAGACGATCGGTGGCGTTCCGCATCTGGATGGCTCGGTAACGATCTTTGGCGAGGTAGTGGAAGGCCTCGATATCGTAGAGAAGATCTCCGTGGTAAAGACGGATAAGAACGATCGTCCTTTACACGACGTGATGATTAAATCGACGAAGGTTTTCCAGAAATAATAACAATGCCTATTATAAGGAGGTAACGATGCCCATTGTAAACTCCTTATAATGGGCATCGTAAACACTTTAGAATGGGCATTGTTAAAACTATCGTATAGCTCTTGTTATACGAGGCTGATCGCTAGCTTGTTATACTAAAAGTATCATCGATCATATTTGGCTCTCGAGCCATTCCAGATACTTCTTTACTCCCTTCGTATCTTCCGCCTCGGGGCTCCAAGGCGCTAGGTTCTCCGGTGCTAGCGGCGCGAACGGCCCTTGCTTTATCTCATAAATAACCGATCCGGATTCCAGTACCAGAAGCCCGTGCCATGTCCCGGCCTTGATCTCCGCTCCATAAGCGCCTTCCTTTGGATTCAGTATCGTTTTCTCCGTGATATTCCCTTCCTCGTCAAACAAGAATACCGCTACCTTCCCACGCAGCAACAAGAAGATCTCGTCTTTCGCCGGATTTAAATGCCGGTGCGGACGCAAATACGTACCGGGCTCCATGGCATTCAGTAACCGATTGATCGGATCATCCAATTTCTCATGGAAATTATAGTTCATTCGCAGGCGGGGAGACTGCAAGGCTTTGGCCTGGGTCTCGTCGAGTAATTGTTCGTTGATTATCTTCATCTCTGTATCTTATTGTATTTCTGAGCCACGAATATACGAAATATTTATTGGTCAATGCTTGATATTGCGTATCTTTGCGCCTTGATGATACATATTCTTGAGTCTGAAAATTAAATATTTATGTTATTTAATTCCATAGAGTTCCTTATATTCCTGCCATTGGTTTTCTTTGGTTACTGGTTTGCTTTCAAGTCTTTGCGGTGGCAAAATCTATTTGTGGTAGCTGTTAGTTACCTGTTCTACGGATGGTGGGACTGGCGCTTTTTGCTGCTGATCCTGTTTACGTCGTTATGCAGTTACTTGAGTGGAGTCTATTTGGAGAAATGCGCTGGCAACCGGTCGGTCCAAAAGTGGATAAGTGCCGGTAATATTTTACTGAACCTTTCGATCTTGGGTGTATTTAAGTACTTTGATTTTTTTACCGAGAATTTGGTAAATGTCCTTCACCTATTGGGCTGGGATGCCGATTACGTGACGTTGAATATCTTGCTCCCTGTCGGGATCAGCTTTTATACGTTTCAGGCTTTGAGCTATACGATTGATGTTTACCAAGGTAAAATCAAGGCGACTCATGATATCGTGGCATTCTTCGCTTATATCAGTTTCTTCCCCCAATTAGTGGCGGGCCCGATAGAACGGGCTACTCATTTGTTGCCTCAGTTTCTCCGGCCTCGTAATTTCGATTGTGATCTGGCGTTGGATGGTATACGCCAGATGCTTTGGGGATTTTTCAAGAAAGTGGTGGTTGCCGATAACTGCGCTTTGTTCGTGAACGGTGTGTTTGAGAATTACCAGACGTTGGATGGGAGTACCTTGTTTCTGGGGGCTTTCTTCTTTACGATACAGATTTACGGGGATTTTTCCGGATACTCGGATATAGCGATCGGCTGTGCCCGGTTATTTGGCATAGACCTTATGCAGAACTTTAAGTATCCTTATTTCTCCCGGGATATAGCGGAGTTTTGGCGGCGTTGGCATATCTCGTTGACGACTTGGTTCCGGGATTATATCTATATACCGCTAGGGGGGAGCCGGGCCGGAAAATGGAAGAGCTTCCGGAATACCCTTGTTATTTTCTTGGTAAGTGGATTCTGGCATGGGGCTAACTGGACGTTTGTGGCATGGGGAGCGTATCATGCGTTGTTGTTTCTGCCATTGCTATTGTTGGGTCAAAATAGGAGGTATAGAGATTCCGTGGCGGAAAACAGTTTCCTTCCCTCTGTGAAGGAATTGACACAGATGGGAGTTACGTTTCTACTGGTCTTATTGGGATGGATTCTGTTCCGGTCGGAAGATATATCTCAAGCGGCTGTGTACCTCGAGCGGATGTTCAATGCCTCATTATTCTCGGCTCCTCAACTTGTGGGCTTGGGATTCGGGCAACTCCTGCTGAAGAAATGTTTCTTTTTCACGGCTCTTATGTTCATCGTGGAATGGATCGGCCGAAAACAGGCGCATGGGTTGATGATAGAGGACCTGAGCCTTCCGGTTCGGTATGTTATCTATACGGTATTGCTGATCATCATCTATGGTTTCGACGCCAGTAATCCACAAGGTTTCATTTATTTTCAATTCTGATAAGTATGAGAAGGTTCTTTATAGCTATATTCCGGTATTTAGGGGTGGTAGGATGTTTAGGGTTGCTTAGTTGTCTGTTGATCCGCTCCTATTTTCATATAAGCGTACCCAGCCTCAAGAGTGATCCGGAAGTAGAGGTATTGATTTTGGGAGATTCCCATCCTTTACATTCGATATCCGCCGATATGCTGGGGAAATCGAGGAATGACGCTAAATCCAGTGAGAATTATTTCAATACCTATATCGATTTATGCTTGAAAGCGCCTTACCTTCCCCATTTGAAAACCGTGATATTGGGGTTTGGTTATCACACGTTTACCGTGGCCGATGATTCCTATCAGGATGAGTTTCCTGCCTATATGTCTATTTATCCCCATCTGAAGGAGCGGGAGGATTTGCGACCCTTGGTACAGGAGGCTGTTTCGCCGGTAACCCGTAAGGAGGTCATGTATTCATATGAGTTTGGCGTTCCGTTCAAGAATTGCGTAGCTGAGATTAAAAGGAATGTGATCGAGCGTATTTTCACAGGGGCGACCGGGGGAACACTAGACGTTATTATCGATCGTCATTACTATGATGATAAGGGTGCTTATTTATTGCCATCCTCATTTCAACAAGAGATGTTGGGGCGAATCGTAGAGGAATGTAAGAAGCGGGATCTGTCTCTTATTTTGTACAATGCCCCTGTTTCCACGGAATATATGGAACGGGTTCCTTCGAGTTATCGAGAATTGACGGATTCTTTGGCTCGGGAATACGTGGATGATAAAACGGTCTTTTATTTAAATTATACGGCTGTATCGCTACCTGATTCTTGCTATAGGGACGCTGATCATTTGAATGAAATCGGTATCCATAGATTTACCCCGTTGTTAAAAGATACCTTGACTTGTTTGGGGGTAATTTCGGAATAGTTTTCGTATATTTGTAGAATAAACGATCGAATTAAATATACCACATGAAAGGAAACCCGCTTTATATCCTGCTTTGGCTATCCCTTATTCTTTGCTTTGCCTGTTCACCCGGTAAAAAAGAAAAGAAATATGTCATCGGTGTATCTCAATGCTCGATGACGGATATTTGGCGTCAATCCATGATACGTGATATGGAAGTAGAGGCTTTAAATCATCCGGAGATCGAGCTGGTCGTGATGGATGCCATTCAAGATAATGATACTCAGATCAGCCAGATAAAAGGTTTTATCAAGAAAAAGGTGGATTTGCTGATTATATCGTCGAATGAGACCGAGCCTGTTACGCCTGTCGCTGTTGAGGCGTACAGGGCTGGTATTCCCACTATCATATTGGACCGGAAAATTAATAGCGATGAATATACGACGTATATTGGAGCGGATAATTACGAGATCGGTCGCTCGATCGGAATGTACGTCAGCTCCTTGATCAAGAAGGAGACAACGATTTTAGAGATATGGGGACGGAGAGGCTCTTCCTCCGCTACAGAAAGACATCAAGGTTTTGTCGATGCGATGTCTATTGATCCGAATGTGAAGATCCGGGAGTTGGATGGGTATTGGTACAGGAAGAATGCCTATGAGGAAGTCTTGAAGCTGGATTCCATAGAGGATGTCGATATCGTTTTCGCTCATAATGATATGATGGCCTTAGGGGCCCGTGAGGCGATTGAGGAGCGAGATTCGTCGCTGGTGGGGCACGTGGAATTTATAGGCGTGGATGGACTCTTGGGAGGAGGCTTAGGCGTGGAGGCGGTTGCGCAGGGTAAGTTGGATGCCTCTTTTTATTATCCGACAGGTGGTGGGGTGGCTATTAAGGTAGCATGGCAGATCTTAAGCGGACAAGCTTATACGAAAAAGTATGCATTAAGCACCGCTATGATCGATAAGACCAACGCCGGTACCCTTTATTTACAATCAGACCGGTTGGTAGAATATCAACGCCAGATCGAGAAACAGCGTGCGAATTTGTCGCAATTGCTCTCGAAATATAACTTTCTTTATAGTTCCTTGATTATTATCTTGATATTGGCGCTTTTGTTGGGTGGTTCCGCTATTTACACGGTTTATATTAATCGTAAAGTGCGCCAGAAGAATCATTTGTTGAATGAGAAAAATCGTTTGGTACAACAACAGAAAGAGGAACTCTCGGTAGCGAACCAGCGTATCGAGCAAGTCACGGCACAAAAATTGCAGTTCTTTACGAATGTATCTCACGAGATAAAGACTCCTTTAACCTTGATTCTCGGGCCTCTGAACAAGATGGCGCAAGATGCCCCGGCAGGCGCTTTCGCGGATGATATCCGCATCGTTAAGAAGAATGCGGAACGCTTGAAACGTGTGATCGACCAATTGCTGGATTTCCGGAAGATAGAGAATAATAAGATGGGATTGCGGGTTATTAAGATGGATTTGGTCTTTTTAATCCAAGAGGTGAAATCTTATTTTAATAATCTGGCCCAGAGTAAGCGAATTGATTATACCTTCCTGCATGAAATGGATTCTCTTTTTGTTTGGGTGGATACGGACAAGATGGAGAAGATATTAACGAACTTGCTCTCGAACGCCTTTAAGTTTACCCCGGAGCAGGGGAAGATTACGATTCGTTTGCGGGAGGAGGAGACGGAGGTTGTCTTATCGGTGGAAGATAATGGAGAGGGTATTCCCCCGGAAAACCTAGCCTCCGTATTCGAGCGCTTTTTTACAAGCGGGCAAAGCTATGCTCCGGGAACGGGTATCGGACTGCATCTGACACGGGAATTTGTCCTTATGCATAAAGGCTCGATCCACGTGGAAAGCGAGCAAGGCGAACGGACAGTGTTTACTGTTCAGATCCCGAAAGGTAAATCTCATTTTGATGAATCTTGTGTCTTTCTGTCGAATGCGACGGAATCGTCCTCTGGTGTAGCGCATTTGGATATATCCCAAGTTCAAGAAACGTTGAATAAGAAATATGATTATACGATCTTGATCGTTGAGGATGATTGGGATATTCGCGCTTATTTACAGCATGAGTTGTCCGGGAATTTTAATGTACTTGTAGCGGAGAATGGTGCCAAGGCCTTGGATATTCTATTGAAGGAAAATGTATCACTGGTCGTCAGTGACGTGATGATGCCGGAGATGAATGGCTTCGAGCTTTGCCGCCGGGTTAAGTCGGATATGGCCCTCAGTCATATCCCGGTAATCTTGCTTACGGCTCTTTCGGATGACAGTCAACGCTTGTATGGATTTGAGGGGGGAGCGGATGAGTATATCCAGAAACCGTTCAATATCGAGATCGTGAAATTACGTATCATTAAGTTGTTGGAAGAACGTAATCGTTTGCGGGAGGTTTTCTTGAAAGAGTCTCAATCGCCTGCGGGACTTTCCATCGAGACAAAAGGGAAGGTGGAGAGTCTGGATGATTTGTTTATGCGTAAGTTTATCGCTTTAATAGAGGAGAATTATAGCGATCCCGATTTCAGTATAGAGAAAGGCAGTGAGAAACTGGGCCTGTCTCGTGTGCATTTATATCGAAAGGTGAAGGAGTTGTCCGGGATTACCCCTACGGACTTTTTGCGTAACTATCGTTTGAAAAAGGCATCCGCCCTATTGAAGCAGCGATCCGGAACGATTAGCGAGGTTGCTTATGCCACGGGATTCGGCTCGCCGGCCTATTTCTCCAAATGCTTTAAGGCGGTTTATAATATAACGCCAACCGAGTTTATAGAGTCTTTGTAAGGATGCTGCTTGTACAGATGTTACATACGGGTAACGTCTGTTATTGTCCCTTGGAAATAAATCTTTTATGTAACTTGTGTGATTTATCTTGTAGCTATAGTTATCGTTGTATTTATAACGATGATATACTTTTGCGGTGTCGATAAGTACGAAAGTTGTTTTTAATAGAAAGACCATGGAACAGGTGACTGAATCAAGACGTAAACCAATTGTCGTTGGGATTGGAGAATTATTATGGGATATGCTTCCTTCCGGGAAAAAGGCTGGGGGTGCCCCGATTAATTTTGTCTATCATGCGTCTTGCCTAGGTGCTGAGGGATATGCTATCAGCGCTGTCGGAGATGATGAGTTGGGTAAAGAGATCGTTGATGAGTTGGATAAGAATCATATTCAGCATTTGATCGAGAAAGTGCCTTACCCGACGGGAACCGTTCAGGTAGAGTTACGAGAAGGTATCCCTACTTATACGATTCATGAGCGAGTGGCTTGGGATCATATATCGCCTACATCCGATGCGATTGATTTGGCGGAGAAAGCGGACGCTATTTGTTTCGGTACATTAGCCCAGCGTTCCCGTCAGTCCCGGGAGACGATACAAGCGATCTCGTCGTTTGCGCCGAAAGACGCTTATCGTTTGCTGGATATCAATCTTCGCCAGCGATACTATGATAAGGAGTTGATCGAGGAGTCTTTGTACTTAGCGAATGTGTTGAAGGTGAATGATGAGGAGTTTAACGTTCTTCGGGACTTATTCGGCTTGAATGGAACTGAGAGGGAAGTGGCTTTATGGTTTATTGAGAAATACGGCCTTCGGATGTTTGTCTTGACTGCGGGGAGCTCCCATAGTACGATTTATACGAGAGAGGAGATCTCTACGTTGCCCACGCCGGAGGTCACGGTGGCGGATACGGTCGGGGCGGGGGATGCTTTTTCGGGGGCTCTAATCATCTCGCTCTTAAAGGGGAAGTCCTTAAGCGAGGCCCATCATTTCGCTGTAAAGACAGCGGCTTTCGTTTGTACGAAAGAAGGTGCGTGGCCTGTTTATGAAGAGTAATTCGTTTATATCATATGTGTTTAGATGTTTTGAGTTTATACAATTTCGAATAGGTATTACGTTTTTAAGGTAAAAAGGTTGTTAGGATATAAGAAGAGAAAGGCAAAAAGAAAAAGATGGTTTTTGTTTTAGGTTAAGTTAGATTAGATTGGTGAAAAGTGGCTCGGCTGTTGAAGTCGGGCTATTTTTATGTCCTTATGTTTCCTTCAAATAGAATGGTCTCGATAACCTGCAAGATTCTTCTTACAAGGCTAACGAGACCTTCCGCTTTTATCTTTTCTGATAGCTTACAATTAATAAGCTCTCTCCAATAACCAAGCGTCTTGGAAGTTAGGAGCGTATTTCGCCTTGATGGCATCACGGCTATCGGCGGCGTCCGCTTTATTGTCGAAACTAGCGACGATCACACGCAACATACCTTGCTCGTTCTCGCCCAACACTGCGTTATAGCCATCATTCTGCATACGTTCTTTTAATGCGTAAGCGTTTGTCTTATTCTTGAAACTACCGACAACAACGCTATAACGTTTCAGACGGCTAGCGTCCTCGCCTTGAGCGGCGTTGATTTTTTCCGTACGAGTGGTAGCCGTAGAGGTTCTGGGTTTTGAGACAGGAGCGACCTCAACAACTTCTTCCTCTTGTTCTACAACCTCAACAGGAGCCGTCGACTCTTTTTCTTTGGCCTGTTCGTAAGCAGCCTTGTACGCGCTCTGTTTAGGTTTACATGAGCCGAGTGCTAATACCATACATACAGCGGCTCCAAATAACCAAATCTTATTCATACTGTTCAGTTCTTATAATTAGTAACGCGAAGATATAAATTATATTTAGTACTTTCGCACTCAAATTATTGATTATTTGAAAACAATAATTTATCTTTGCGAAACTATACGATAATAAGTGCTGTAACTTATTGATTATTAATATACTGACCGAGCCTGTCTTGTTGCGGGTGCGACACACTATAAAGGGAAAAAGTCTTATTACAGCCATGAAAAAGGCATTTTTTCACCACTACTTTCAATTTTACTTTCAAAAATTTTGAAAGGCGTGGAACGATATTTTTAACCGCCACGTGTCGAGCGACCCAAATTTATTAAAGAGTATGAATGTTGAAATTTATCCCACCGATAAAGGCGGGTATTTGTATTTACGTATTGCCATAAATGGCGATTGTAAGGATGTCCCCACAACGAAAAGAGTTCTCAAAGGGGAAATAGATAACAAGAATCGTTGTATTTCCAGAAGGGGCGATAGGAAAAACGTATTAGAGCAAATCGTTGCTCCAATAAAAAACTGTTTAGAGACTATTGCGCAAACTTGGATAGAAAACAACATCGTCTTTTCTTCACAAGAATTAAAAGACGAGTACAAAAAGCGCACTAAAAATACCAAAGGTGTAGATGAAAGTACGCTAGTAAGCAAAGCGTTTGAACGAAAGATTGAAACTTGCATTCAGAAAAAGCGGGTAAAAAATGGGTGTGTTCGAAGCTCTAAGGGAACGGCGGGGGCTTATAAAAGTTGTCGCACACGTCTTATTAGCTTCTGCAATGAGAAAAATATTTCATGGGAAAACCTTACATTCTCAAACATTACCGAAAATTTTTTGAAGGGCTTTATTAACTACAATGAAAGATTCGATAAGAAAAAAGGGAATATAGGAACCGTTGCCTGTAATATTAAATGCCTCAAGGCTATTTTCCATGAAGCTCAAAGAAATAGCGTTCCCGGTATAAATAGCGGTGTATGGGATAATATCCCACACTATTCATTATCACGTGAACAAAACCATACGATACTAACAGTCTCACAAATAGATATGCTAGCTGCATATCGCCCCAAACCAATGAAAAGGGGACGTAAAGTTAGTTTGGATAGATACCAATTGTATATAGATATGTTTCTTTTTTCCTACTATGCAGGCGGTTTAGCCTCTGTAGATTTTTCATACCTTCAATATGGCGACATTAAAAAAGACAAAATAGTAGTATCACGTTGGAAAACAATAGGCGGTTTTAAAGAAAAGAAGCAGGATATAGATATTGTTCCAGAGATTACCGAATTGATAGAAAAATATCGTGGTAAAGCAACAAACGGCTTTGTTTTCCCTATCGTAGATAAATGCGATAAAGACAAACAAGAAAGTTACGCTACAAAGTTTCGTGTGTATGCTAACAACTATCTTGCTAGGGTTTGTAAAGAACTGGGACTGCCTAATGTTACGTTATATGCGGCTAGGCATACGTACGCAACGCATAGTATTGTTGCTGGTTGTCGCATAATGGATGTTGCTTATACAATGGGTAACACGGCAAAAATGATCGAAAAACACTATTACGAACGTACCGAAGAAGCAAGAAAAGAGAACTTAAATAAATGGATAAATTATCACGCTCAACAAAGGACGCATGAAAATCAATTTCGATAATATACTACTTATGCTGCTATCACCTTCAGAGGC
>OKVF01002423.1_pt1 | contig 10584 bp, 7 predicted proteins | sample 1604831 | NCBI WGS metagenome assembly OKVF01 (sample SAMN01760980, study PRJEB22395) | human gut metagenome
GGCGTTGCTTCTGCTTTACTTGCTACCGCAGGTGCCGCTGCATTAGTTTCCAAAAACAAAAAGAACACAGAACAGAAAAAGACAGCAAAGAAAGCACGTCAGGAAGAATTAAATAATTTCCGCAATACAGAACGTGGCAAGAACGCAGTAAACAGCAAAGGCATTTATTACAGCAATGGTAATTACGAAGCTTTTGCACGTCCTCTTAAGCCAGAAGGTGTAGACCAGAAGAATGCTTATTTAGTAGGCAGTGGTCTTGCTTCTCTTGCTGCAGCATGTTTCCTTGTAAGAGATGGCCAGATGCCCGGTTCTCATATCCATATATTAGAGGCTATGGAAGTACCTGGTGGTGCCTGTGATGGTATCTTCGATCCTACCAGAGGTTACATCATGCGTGGTGGACGTGAAATGGAGAATCATTTCGAATGTCTGTGGGATCTGTTCAGAAGCATTCCTTCCATTGAAACACCTGGTGTATCCGTTCTGGATGAATACTACTGGTTAAATAAGAAAGACCCTAATTATTCTCTTTGCCGTGCAACCGTTAACAGAGGCGAAGATGCACATACCGATGGTAAGTTTAATTTAAGCCAGAAAGGCTGCATGGAGATCATGAAGTTATTCATGACCAGAAATGAAGACCTTTATGACAAGACAATTGAAGATGTATTTGATGATGAAGTATTCAATTCCGATTTCTGGTTATATTGGAGAACCATGTTCGCATTTGAAAACTGGCACAGCGCCCTTGAAATGAAACTCTACTTCCAGAGATTCATCCATCACATTGGCGGACTTCCTGATTTCAGCGCATTGAAATTCACAAAGTATAATCAGTATGAATCTCTGATCCTTCCTATGGTTAAATATCTGGAAGCCGCAGGTGTCACCTTTGAATACGGTATTCAGGTAACTAATGTACTGTTTAAGAAGGAAGGTGCCAAGAAGATTGCCTCTGAGATCGTATGCATCAAGAATGGTGAAGAAACCAGTATTCCTCTGACAGAGAATGATCTCGTATTCGTTACAAACGGCAGTTGTACTGAAGGTACTATCTATGGTGACCATACACATGCTCCTAATGGAGATGCTGAGGTCAGAAAGAGTGGCTGCTGGGATCTGTGGAAGAATATTGCAGCACAGGATCCTTCCTTTGGTCATCCTGAGAAATTCTGTTCAGATATTGAAAAGACTAATTGGGAATCAGCAACCGTTGTTACTTCCAATGACGAGATCATCTCTTATATTGAGAAGATCTGTAAGAGAAATCCAAGAAGCGGCAATGTTGTTACAGGTGGTATCGTAAGCTGTAAGGATTCCAAGTGGCTGATGAGCTGGACAATTAACAGACAGCCTCAGTTCAAGAGTGAAGATCCTAATGAGATCAGCGTATGGGTATATTCTCTGTTCACAGATGTACCTGGTGACTTCGTAAAGAAACCTATGAAAGACTGTACAGGCGAAGAAATTACGCAGGAATGGTTATATCAGATTGGTGTTCCCGTTGACCGAATTGATGAATTAGCTAAAGATCATGTTACTACTGTTCCTACCATGATGCCATATATCACTGCATTCTTTATGCCAAGAAGAAAGGGTGACCGTCCTGACGTTATTCCTGATGGCTGCACAAACTTTGCCTTCCTTGGTCAATTTGCAGAAACCCCAAGAGATACTATCTTTACTACAGAATATTCCGTACGTACTGCTATGGAAGCAGTATATGGTCTGCTTCATGTTGACCGTGGTGTTCCTGAAGTATGGGCAAGTGTTTATGATATTCGTGACCTGCTCGACAGCAGTGTGAAATTAATGGATGGTAAATCACCACTTGAGATTGAATTACCCGGACCTTTGAATGCATTGAAGAAACCATTGGTTGGTCTGGTAAAAGGTACCATTATCGAAGATCTGCTTCGTGAACACGGTATTTTAAGAGACGATATGTAATTTAACAGAATTTGACCCGGCATTTAACTGCCGGGTCTTTTTGGGTCAAAAATGTAATTTTCTGTATCGATTCATGCATGCAAATATTTCCTGTTTTCTTGGAACCGCCAGATTTCCCGGAATATCCCTCTTATCCAGTATTGCACTCCACCCCTGTTGCAGGAGTAGCTCATAAACTTCTGCAATAACCTCCTGTAATGTACATTTCCCATCTAATTTCTTTTTCTGCGCATACTGCATGATCACTGCCAGCGCCTGCATCTGTTCCGTATCAACCAACTGTTCCACATATCGCATATCTATCGTTGCATGATTGATCATAATAGAGTCACATCCACTGACTTTTACTTTCAGTCTGTCTTGCATCCATTCCCTGTCTGCTTTTATTTTTCTGTTATAGTCAGGTAGTTGTGCATGCTCTGTTTCTCCTGTTGATACATCTTTTCCATAATATTGAATTGCAGTATCTTTTGCATACTGTGTAATTTCATGTGGCATATAATTATCCATCTGTATGACTACGTCAGCCTTCGTAAAATATGCTCCTGAGCTTCCGGCTACAAGAATTGTAGAAATGCCGTCCTGTTCATATAATTCCCTTATTCTGTCAATATATGGAATAATGGGCTCCTTATCCCTATGTACAACTTGCTGCATCAACTCATCACGTATCATAAAATTTGTAGCACTTGTGTCTTCATCAATCAGCAGTACTTTGCTGCCCGCCTCCATTGCTTCCACCACATTAGCCGCCTGGGATGTACTTCCGCTGGCATCTTCTGTACAAAAGACTTTTGTATCTCTGCCATTAGGAAGATTCCTGATAAACATTGAAATATCAACATGTTGTATACTTCTGCCATCCTCTGCTCTGATTTTCATTGCATTGTCATCTGTAATTACGTATTCTCTTCCGTCTCCCTGAATATGATTATATACACCTGACTCCAGCGCCTCTAAAAGAGTCGATTTCCCATGATATCCGCCTCCTACGATCAACGTAACTCCCTTGGGAATTCCCATTCCCCTTATCTTTCCCCTGAAGGGAAGTTCCATTGTTACTTCCATGGATTTTGGTGTTTTCCATGGAACTGCATTCCTCATAGGTTTTCCTGATACTCCGGATTCCCTCGGCAGAATTGCCCCATCTGCAACAAATGCAACCAATGAACGTTTCTGTAGTTCCTCTCTGATATATTGCTGATCTAATGCCAGTCCAGCTACATTTTCCAGCTTAACAGCATCCAGGCAGGGATAACGCAGTGCCCTGTTTACTGCCTGAGGTATAAAATCAAACAGAATCTTTATTAGTTCTCCTGAATTAATTGTCCTGCCATTTGCCGGAAATCCTATCTCCATCCGTAGTGCGATATCTCCATTCTTTTCATTGATCACACAACCACTTCTGTCAAGTATCTCCTGTTCCGGATGGCTGACTGCCATTAATCCGCTTTTACCCGAACCTTTTGCCCGAAAGGAATACTGTTCTATCTGTTTTCCAAACTCTCTTAACAGATAATCCTGCAATGCAATTCTTTTACATTCCATATCATACAATGTCTTGGGAAATCCTGCTGTTTTGCCGGCTACATCTATCCGTACCTTGGAAGGTGATGCAAAAGGATCTCCCTGCACATGTTCTATCGAAAATACATACTTGTCAAATCGATATTCTCCTTTTATCTCTTTGTATGCAGGATAACCTTTATGGTCAATTCTTTCCAGTTTTTCTTTTAATTCTTGCTTGTCCTTCATTTTTCTTTATTGCCTTTCTTTGACTTTATCAGTCATTTCATATTTTTGTCTTTATTTTCTTTCTTTGATTTATTATAATCCAACTATAAGTAAAAAAACAGACTTGATACTTGGAAAGGATATTCATTTTATGAACGAGAGAAGAAATAAGCGACTCATGCAGCTCGTACGACATGTACACGGCTTAATGGATATTGACGATACTCAGAAAAACAGAAATTCACAGGATCATTTAGGCAGTCTGTATGCAAATGATAAGAAATTCTGTTTTCGGGATGATGACCCGTATAATATGCATGGCGAATGGACACACTTCATACCGGATCAGGAATCATCCAAAGAAGATTCTACTATTATTTTCTACTGCCATGGTGGAGGTTATATGACTGGAAGTTGTCTGTATGCCAGAAGTCTTACTATGAAACTTGCCAAATATACGCGTCACGATGTTTTCTGTTTTGATTATCGACTGGCACCTGAACATCCCTATCCTGCGGCCGTAGAAGACGCTGTAACAGCCTGGAAACACATTATTGGACAAGGACATTCTCCGCAGGATATTATCATTGCAGGCGATTCTGCAGGCGGTAATCTGGCATTGGCACTTATTCTTACATTACGCTCCCAACATCAGGAATTACCTAAATGTCTCGTTCTGTTCTCCCCATGGACTGATATGACTGCCTCAAGCATGACTTATCAGACAAAACTTACTCTTGATCCTGTATTAGATCCTGACTATATACGCAAAGCCGCTGACAGTTATTTAAACGGTACTTCTGCAATTACACCTTTAGTTTCTCCTCTTTTTGCCGATTTAACTGGATTTCCACCTACATATATACAAGTAGGTGAAAATGAAATTCTACTGGACGATTCACTTCAGTTGCATAAACATCTTCAGGAATGTAATGTATACGCAGAAATCGACGTATTTAGCAGCATGTGGCATGTTTTTCAAATGACTCCTATACGAACCGCCAGAGAGGCTATTTTGAAGGTCAATTCTTTTCTGAAACATTTGAATTAATGTTTGTTTTCATATACCGTGATTTTTTCATAGCTATTAACCGTCATTATTTCCTATCTTTTTACTACATCTTGTGGTATTAGATAGGAAATAATACATGAGTTTGATTTTTAATTATTTCTATCCCGTATCCCTGGGGTAAAACCGTGATTCTTTTATAACTGTACAGTGATCATTTCATCTCCCTACAGTTGCTTTTTTATATCTATTCTGTCATCATTTCATACCTTAACCGTGATTTTTTCATGGTATTACAGTTATTTTTACACAGCCTGACCGTGATTTTTATATATCTTATGCCTTATAAACCGCATATTTACAGTGTTTATTAGCAGCCCTCATACATAATCATACATATCATACATTTCCATACTTAATATCATACTTTTCATACAACATATATTGTTGTAAATATATTAAATAAATTGCTATATAACAACATATTTCATTAGTTAAAGGATGTATATATGCCTTATTGTGATCAATATACCGTGATTTTTTCATAGCTATATAGTTTATCAGGCTTATATTATATAATTTAACCGTAATTTTTTCATAGCTTGTGTAATAATATACCGTCAAATTTTCATATCTTATGAGCTTTTCAGTCAAAATGTAAGTTTTTTTAACCGTAAATTTTTCATACCTTAAATTGAATTCTACAAAATAGTGTATATTTGTATATAAACACCGTGATTCTTTCATATCTCTTTAAATTAACCGTAAAAAATTCATACCTTTCGTGAAAATCCAGTAAAATCAAGGAATTCAAGAGTTGGTTTAAAATATAAACTTGCATATTTTGACTGTATTGGACAATGATTATCTTAGGACTAACAGTCAAATTTTCACAGCTTTATAAATTTTTTTAACGTAATTCCGCACTTCTTTTGACTTTTTTACAGTGATTTCTTCATTTCTTTTCTAAAACTTAAAATACCGTGATTTTATCACACCTATAGATGACCGTGTTAGTCAATTATAAATCTTTTTTATTTTATATTGGAAATATATAATGCGCTCTACCAAATAGTAGAAAAAAGATATGAAAAAAAGACCGTTAAACGGTCTTTTTATAAGCCATATTCATCAATAAAATTATCAAGAAGTGTCTGAATGAGTTCATTAAATGAACCACCGTTCTTAGCGCAGTAATTTTCAGCTATTTTTACAGATGTTGGTTTTAGCACTAAGGATTTTCTCATAGATTTTGCTTCTCCTTTTGGAGAGAAAATATTGGGAATGCTTTTTTTACTATTGGTCCTTTTGAGATTCATAGGTTCTGTATATTCCGGTTCAGCAGGAATGTATGCAGGTGCTGCTACAGTTTCTTTTATCTGTACAACAGGTGACTGCTGAGAAATTTTATCCGAAACAGGTTGTTGCGATAGTATTTGTGGTGTTATTTGAACAGGACTTTGAACCGTTGTCGGCTGAACTACTTGTTCTGTCTGATATACAGGCTGTTCCTGGCTAATAGGTTGCGAAGAATATACAGGAGACTGTGGCTCAATGTTCTTTTCCTGTAAATAATCTGACTGCTCTGATATTTCTACAGTATGTTCCGGTTCTATTGCTATTGTGTTCTGTATTGGATGCTGATTAACTGTCTCTGGTACATGTGCCGGAATTATGGGCTCGGTAATGGCTGTATCAGAAGACTGTGCTGTGCTTGTAGCCTGTATTGTTGGAGTATGTTCAATCATATTCTGAGGTTCTTCATGAACTTCAGGTTGAATTGTATGTATTTCCTCAGCAGGGGTATTCATTGATTGGATTTCCGGCTGAGAGATTATTGGAGAAATTACTTCTTCTATAATAGAAGTATCATTTAATTCTTCCTGCTTTTCCTGAATTTTTTCCAATTCTTTTGAAGTAACAGTTACTGGAGGTGTTTCAACAATGGAAGGTTCTGTTTTCTGATCCTCTTCAGGTTTTATCTCAGGTTGTTGTACAGTTGTTTCTTTTACGCCGGCTGTTTTCAAATCACCAATATTTTCAACATGATGTCCTGATGCCAGTGCTTTCTGTTTTGCTTTTTTAAATTGATTCATTTAAAAGACCCCCCGGGAAATTAGTTCTTTTATTACTTTTCTGATTGCAATAGCAGCCTGATGTTGTGGCTGTAATGTAACAATTGGTTCATGATTTAAGGATGTATCTTTCATGGCTACGGAACCAGGTATAGGTGTTTCTACTAAAATGTCTTTAAATTCGTCTTCAGACAGATAGTAGTCCTGTAAATCTTTGGCAAGATTAATTCGTTTATCAAAGTTGTTGATCACTAATGCTTTTATATTATTTTCTATTCCTAATGTTTCCATGTTCTCTTCCCATAGGAATGAGAATAACTCAGCACCCTGAATTGCATTCAGAGATACATCAGATACTAAAATGATAGAATCTACAAAATAGAATATGTTCTGATTGATTACGCCTAAATTAGGGTTGGTATCAAATATAATATGAGTATATTGAGAAAAGAACTCTTCATTTCTCTTAAAGTAGTTTGCCAGAAGTTTCTCACGTCCTGCTATGCTGACAAGAAGCATTTCTGTTTTAATCAACAGAATATTGGAAGGAATGATGTCAATGTTTGGCTGTTTTTCCAGTACACCACTTATGATCAGTTCGGATGGATCAATTTTCTTATCTTCAAAGATTGTTCGTATATTGTTTCTATCCATGTCTGAACAATCCAATCCAATATCATTTGTCAGATTACACTGAGGATCACCATCTACAAGTAGTATTTTATTGTCGGGATTTTGGGCTAATGCTCCAGCCAGGTTGAAACATGTTGTTGTTTTTCCAGTGCCGCCTTTTAGTGTTCCAAATGCAATTGTCTTCATAGTATATTACCCTTCTTATTATAATATGTAATACACAATGAAATATATGTTTTTGCTGATAGTTACAACATATTTTTCTATCGTTATATTACATTATTTTATGTTTTGAATATAATATAGCACAAATTTAATATTACTGCAAGTAATTTATATTATATTACTTTTAGTATGTATTTTTGTATGTGCTTTATAAATATATTATATGTTCTATTCTGACTGATATTTTAACTTATATGCTAAAGTATATTTCTTTATATATTTTATTTTATCTTTTATAGTGTGATTTATTCTATATTTCATTTGCTGTTTTGCATTATATTTTATAGTACATTTTAAAATGTATTATAAAAGGTATTCATGCATGTATTTGAAAATATATTTTTATTTATATTTTTAAAAATTTCGGATTCTATTGCATCCTTATACCCGGCCGTATGTTCATGAAGCAGTTTTCTTAACTCTGTATTTGCTGCGGGAATAATAAAGAAACTTTTTTTGCCGTCTCGCTCTCCCGTTCGTGTAACCTCCCATTCATCAGCAGAAAAGTTTTTAAATTCATCTTCTGTTACTTCCCAGGATTCGCAGTAATCACAAGGAATATTTGAAACCTTGTCAACATTGATGGCATCGTAATTATCATATTGCGGGAATTCTGCAGGTGTGTAATTTTTCCACAGTATAAGTTTTTCGTGACGTTTTTTAATGTCAAGGTTCGTAAACCACAATTTGTTTCCGAATTTTTTTATTGTTCCGTCAGGCTGCAGAAACTCTTTTACCGCAGAATAGCCCATCCACATTTCGTTGTTCTTTAAAAGTGGAAATATGATTTTGTATGTAACCCAATTTAAATCGCCGATTATCAAAAATTTCTTTTTATATTCAAAAAGTTGAGGGATAAAATCTTCACGGGCAATACTAAAAGGCGGATTTGTTACCACAATATCAGCCTCTTTCAACAGGTCAATACACTCTTGATTCCGAAAATCTCCATTTCCTTCCAGAGGCGTTTTAACTCCAGCTTCAACATCATTATCATCTCCGCCCTCATACTCCATCTTATAAGTCGGCTTCTCTTTATCGTAATGAGTAGCAATCAACTTTTTCAGTCCAAGATGTTCAAAGTTGAGGTGAAAATATCGCCAGAACGCCGACCAGCTCGGGTCATCGCAATTACAAAACACCACCTTTCCTTTAAAATGTTCTTTGTAATGCCTTAGTTCTTCCGCAACGTCACTTAGCTGCGTATAAAATTCATCGTTTTTTGCCTCTTTTGCCTTATGCAGATTTTCGTTTGCCATCTATGTTAACTCTCCTTATTTTTATTTTTCCTTTTTGTTATTTTTTTGCTTTCGGCTTTTTTTTGTTTTTTCTTTCCTTTTTTTCAGCCGAAAATCAATCATAGATAACATGACGAATCTGAAAATTTTTTACTGTTTTTTCGATATTTTTAAAAATATTTTTGCATTAAAAAACAGCCCTCAGCTTTCCACTGACGGCTGCTTCTCTATATCTACTCCAAACTCCTTAACCGCTTTCGTTGACACCTCCACATACCCGCCGGATTTGTTCTTCCCGACAAGGGCGCAGTATCTCGCAAACTCTTCTGATTTAAAAATGTTATATGCCTTTTGCAAATCTTCTTCTGTTTCTGCCGTGATATACCTCCCAGAATACACAACAACGTCCTCATCCAAGATAAACGGCTTTATTTGGGGCTTATTTTTATCAATTATATGTTTAAACACTATTTTCTTCAGCCCGCTGTTTTGTATACCCTGGCTCCTGCCAAACAAAAACCAGTCAGTATTTTTGTCCATGTCACGCTTCGCTAGCTCTTCGCGGTATGAATCAAGGTAAGCGTATGTTTTTGGAAATTCTTTTTTTAATCTGTCTTCTGAAATTGGTGTTTCTACATATGGGAAAATGATGTATGTATTATCTGTTTTGCCTTCATATTTTGAGGCCTTCACACACCGGCGCAATATTGAGGACTCTATTTCGTGAACCTTACCGGCTTTGTCTTTGATAACTCGCCCTTCGGTCTCGTTACCAGACTTCGGGCGAGGATTCAGAACTACGCATGAAGTTTCAATACAAAGTGTTTTATCCACGGACAAATTTTGGCTGGGTATTTTTCGCCCTACGTTAAAGTAAACCGAATCTCCTTTGCCGGTATATGGCTTTGTCAGTTCTTTATCGGTGTATGCCTGGATTATGTAGATATAATCGCGGTTTGTAACTATGCCGTTTTGCACGGTTACGATATCTGAGATTTTTTTTGGTCTGCTGTTAATTTCTTTCAGAAACTCCATATCATCATCAGAGCCAAAGTTCCATGGGTGTCCGGTCATATTATTTTTCAAATATTCAAAATCAATTACGCTTTCTGAAACCGGCAGATACATGTTATATTCCTTGTATTTTATATTCTTTTTCTCTTTTTCTTTACCAATCAGGCAGATGCAAGTATATGTATCAGCATCAGGAAATATTTTTGATGCTCCAAAATCATATATTGCAGAAATATACTTATTTTTTATCAGGAAATCCCTGAATTTCTGCTGCGAAGCGTTTCTGATAAATGTGTTTGGCGATATGAATCCAAGTTTGCCATTTTCGCCAAGCATGTTGATTCCGATTTCGTAAAAAATGACATACAAATCAGCCATACCATCCGAAAACTGAAAGCTTTTCACGATGCCACGGTATCCTTCAGGAATATTATGTATCCTTACAAACGGAGGGTTCCCGACAACATAATCATATTTTTCTTTATGTTTTTCCCACTCTGTCAGCGTGTCACCGTTTATCAGATTTTTCCACTCAATCTTCGGTATTTTGTATTCTTCCAGAATCCCATTAAGTCTGCCGATTGCTTTTTTATATATTTTTTCGTCTTTCTCTATGCCAAACACGTTGTTCTGAATAATGTCAGATATCTCTTCTTTTGATAATGACTGTTTCCGTCCTGTTTTAATGATTCTTTTAATGATTTCT
>OKVF01002424.1_pt1 | contig 10582 bp, 10 predicted proteins | sample 1604831 | NCBI WGS metagenome assembly OKVF01 (sample SAMN01760980, study PRJEB22395) | human gut metagenome
CGCGGAAATGGCTGTAAGGAGCGTATGAGCCTTCGGTGGCTTTGCGGGCGGCATCGACAAGTTTGCGCTCCGTTTCGGAAAGCTCATTATAACTCCGTTCGCTTATTTTTGTTATGATTTCGATATCTTTCATCGTTAAATATTGGCAACATTCTTTAATTAGAAATGCAAATTTACTCATTTTATGCGCCTAATCAAAAAATTTGCATCGTAAAATTTCGCTGTTATAGAAATTTACACTATTTTTGCAGTCGCATATGCTGTGTCGGCTCTCAGGGTCCTCCGGCATCATAAAAAGAAAAAACGAAAACCAATAAATATCAATGGAAAAGAACACTCCGACCTCTCAGCTCGAAGAGAGCGAAGACATCATTGCAAAAGCACAGGCCAACAAGCGCACTATCATGTGGTGCTTCATTGTGGCATTCGTATTGATTATCGGCGTACTTGCCTGGATTCTCATCGCTCAGTCCGGCAGCCGCAAGGCCGATGAACTTATTGCCCGGGCCGATGCCGCCGCAGGCGACTCCACAGCTATAGAGCTTTATAAGGAAGCAGCCGGCGCAGGCTACAAGAGCGGTCATCGTGCCGCCGCTGAAGTCGCTATCCGACTCTATCAGGATGGCAAATACGAGGATGCAATCAAATATCTCGATAAAGCTGACCTTGACGATGAAGTTGCCGCAGCCGGTGTGTACACCCTTAAAGGTGACTGCTACGTGAATCTCGACCAGTTCGACAAGGCGCTCAGCTCCTACTCGAAAGCTATTTCGAAAGCAGACGAAAACCCCGAAATCGTGCCTCTGATTCTTATCAAGGAAGCAAATATCTACCGTTCGCAGGAAAAATATGCCGATGAGGCAAAGTGTTACAAGGAGATTATCGACGAATATCCCCTCTTTGTGCAGGAGAGCCGCACCGACATCCGCAAGTATTACGAACGCGCCCTTGCCCAGTCGAATAACTGAAAAAATCATTTCCCAAGCCATAACAATGCCAAAGGAACTGTCGCGCGTGCCGTGGCGGTTCCTTTAGTTTTTCTACAGACAGATGAAGGAAGATGGAAGATAAACGACTTAATGAACTTGCCGAGCGACCGGTAGGTCGCCTGCTGTGGGAATATAGCCTGCCTGCCGTTGTTGGCATGCTGGTGATGGCTCTGTATAATGTCGTGGACCGCATATTCATCGGTCAGTGCGTGGGACCTGATGCAATAGCCGGTCTGGCCATATGTTTCCCTATGATGAGCCTCGCCACGGCTATGGGTGTTCTTATAGGTGTAGGTGCGTCGGCTCGTATGTCGATTATGCTCGGCGCCTCGCGTTTCGATGAGGCTCAGCGCATTTTCGGCAATGCGTTCGTGCTCACGCTGATTATCGGCATAACGTATATTACCTTGTTTGTGATTTATATCGACCCTATGCTGCGGCTTTTCGGAGCGAGTGACGCCACACTTCCGTATGCCCGCTCATATATGCTCGTGCTGATGCCGGGTCTGCTTCTCACAAACATAACCTACGGATTCAACAACATAATGCGTGCGTCGGGCTATCCGCGCAGGGCGATGTTCACCATGATTATAGGTGCGGTGGTCAACGTTGCGCTCGACCCTCTTTTTATTCTTGTGTTCGACTGGGGCATCGCCGGTGCGTCAATGGCTACCGTGATTGCTATGGCTGTATCGGCCGCCTTCGTACTTGCGCATTTCATGCGGCGCGATGTCACACTGCGTTTTAAACGTGGTATTTACAGACTTAGCACACATATCTTTATTGGCATAGTATCGATTGGTGCGGCGCCTGCGATAGTTAACGCCGCCTCGTGTGCCGTTAATGCACTTGCCAATCACTCTCTTCTCTCATATGGCAACGACAGGGATATAGGCGCTGCGGGAATCATGGTGACATATACGTCGCTGCTTGTGACAATTGTGCTCGGTCTCTGTCAGGGTCTGCAGCCTATTATCGGATATAATTACGGTGCGGGAAATCTGAACCGTCTTCGCCGTGCGTTCTATCTCGCAGTGGCTGCGGCATCGGTTGTAACGTGTGCCGGCGGTCTGTATGGTTTCTTCTGGCCTTCGACTATCGCACGTGTTTTCACTACCGACGCAGACCTTATTGCAGCTACCGACCGTGCACTCGGCATATGTCTGGCTGTCTTTCCGGTTGTCGGTTTTCAGATTATATCGACATGTTTCTTCCAGAGTATAGGCAAGGCCACCGAGTCGATTATTGTCGGCCTGCTCCGTCAGGTAATTTTTCTGATACCGCTACTGATATATCTCCCCCGTGTTTTTGATGTAGAAGGTGTGTGGATGGCCTTCCCGATATCGGATGCCGTCGCAACGGTGGTGACTCTTATTCTGCTTGTGCGCCAGTTCAGGGAGCTTAAAGCCAGAGCCGCAATGAAGCAGGAGTAGTCACACCTCCTGTGACTGTTTTTACGACTTCTGGAACTCCGTGGGCGACATGCCTGTGAGGTGCTTGAAATATTTGCCGAAGGACGACTGATTTGAGAAATTGAGGGCATATGCTACCTGCTGGATGTTTTTGCCAGAATAACGGAGCATATTCTTTGCTTCGTTTATTACGAATTGGTCAATCCAATAGGCCGCAGACCTTCCTGTAGCCTCTTTTACAAGAAGCGAAAGATATTTCGGAGAAATGAAAAGTTTTGATGCGTAAAAACTTACAGACCGCTCATGTGTGTAGTTAAGATGCACGAGTTTGAGAAAATCCCGGACATAGCTGCGGCGTCCCGGTCCCATACTTGATATTGATGTCGGTGCATCGATGCTTTTGTATACCAATAATAGAATCTGGTAAAAAAGTGCTGATACAAGACTCGACAAAATGTGCTTTGTAACCAGCATGTTTTCCTGGTCACTCATAGCTGTCGATATCAGGAAGAAATAGCGCCTCAGAAGACTGGATGACCTTTCGGAAATTTCAAGGACAGGACTTTCCTGTTTGATGAAATTTTTGTTTGAAATCACAGAAAACGACAGATTGATTTCCTGCAGGAACGCGGGCATGAAACGGAGGATGTAGGATTCAATATTGTCGGGTTTCACATCTATTATGGCATCGGGCGGAAGCGCTATGACGGAGGGGGCATCTATTTTATACTCCGTAAAATTATATGTAAGCGACAGAGAGCCTTTGGTAACCAGAAGTATTACAAGACCTTCTATTTTTAATGTGCCATGTGTCTTATTGAGCAATTGCTCGCCGCTGCCGCTGCCAAGACGTATAAAGGTCATCTTGTCATCGAAGGTGCAGTATTCGGTTGCTGTCTGCTCGAGTATTTTTAAGGAGTTGTCTTCTTCCATTGAAATTATCATTTCAAAAATTAGCGCCCAAAATTACAAAAATTTGGGGCGCTATATAATATAAGAAGAGTTTCAGACTAATAAATTAGTCTAAATTGCAATATTTTTATCTTGCGAGACAGCTGTCGAGCTCTTTTTCGAGTGCATTGCGGTCGAGATTCTGACCGATGAAAACGAGTTTTATCATACGGTCGCCGTATTTGTCATCCCAGTCGCGTAATACTGCCGGGTCCTGACGCAATAGTTCACGGAGCTCTTCTTCCGGGGCTGTGGCGTACCAGTAGCCCGCTTCGGTAAGTTTTTTCTGTATACCTGCCTGCTCGAACAGATACGACATGTCCGTGTTGTGGCGGAAATAGAGTATGCCTTTGGCCCGTATTATATTTGCGGGCCATTTTGAGTGAATGAAGTAGTCGAAGCGGTTGATGTCAAATGGTGCCCTGCGATAGTATACATATGTCTGTATGCCGTACTCCTCTACCTCACCCTCGCCATGGTGGTGGTCGTGATGATGGTGATGCTCGTGTTCATCGTCATCATCGTCGTCATGGTCATGTTCATGATGGTGGTGCTCGTGTTCGTCGCTGTCGTGGTCGCCTTCGATTGCGTCAATCCATGCTGCGGAAGTGGCTACCTGGTCGAAATTGAACATGTTGGTGTTGAGAATTTCCGACAAGTCGATGTCGCAGTAGTCGCATTCGATGATTTTTGCTTTGGGCTGGAGCGCACGGATAATGGCCTTGATGCGGCCGGTTTCCTCGCGGCTGACTTCCGAAATCTTGTTGAGAAGAATAATGTTGCAGAATTCAACCTGCTCGATGATGAGGTTTTCGATATCGTCTTCTGTGAGGTCCTTGCGCTTCAGTTTCTCGCCGCCTGCAAATTCGCTCTGCATACGCAGTGCGTCGACTACAGTGACGATACAGTCGAGCTTTGGAACCCCGTCGCGGACATATTTAGCGCCCATGCTGCGCATGGTTGATATTGTCTGGGCGATAGGAGCGGGCTCGCATATGCCGCTGGCTTCGATTACGATATAGTCGAAGCACTTTGCGGAGATGATTTCGGAGAGCTGCTCCACGAGGTCCATTTTCAGGGTGCAGCATATGCAGCCGTTCTGCAGGGCGACGAGGTCGCCGGCATCTTTCTTGCCGACGATACCGCCTTTCTGGATAAGAGAGGCGTCGATGTTTACTTCGCCGATATCGTTGACAATGACGGCGAAGCGTATACCGCGCTCATTGGTGAGAATCCGGTTGAGCAGAGTGGTTTTGCCGCTGCCCAGATATCCGGTGAGCAGCAGCACTTTGGTTTCATTGTGTTTCATGCGGCAAATTTAGCAATAATTTCAATAAGTAGAACGTGAAAAAAACGCTTAGGTTTTCTCGTTGCAGCAATTCATCAGTCGTTGCGCGGGTCGTGATTCTTTAATTTTGAGAAATAGGATATAATTGTTAACTTTGCACCGCGACAGGCCGAATGCTTGTCTCCACCACATCTTAAGTCAGATGAATTATAGCATTTTAGATTTCCTGGGTCTGCTCGGTGCCGTGGCTTTGTTCCTCTACGGCATGAAGGTGATGAGTGAAGGCCTGCAGAAGGCGGCCGGCGACCGGCTTCGCAATATATTGTCTGCAATGACCCGCAACAGATTCACGGGTCTTCTTACAGGCATAGTGATAACAGCGCTGATTCAGAGCTCGTCTGCATCCACCGTGATGGTCGTAAGTTTTGTCAACGCCGGCCTCATGACTCTCGGGCAATCCATGGCGGTCATTATGGGCGCTAATGTGGGTACTACTTTTACCGCGTGGATAATAGCGCTCTTCGGCTTCAAGGTGAATATATCGGCCTTTGTTTTGCCGCTCATTGGGCTGGCAGTAGTGCTGCTGCTCATGAACAAGAGCCGCACCAAGAGCATCGGCGAGTTTCTGCTCGGCTTCGCGCTGCTTTTCATGGGTCTCGATATGATAAGCGCCCATGTTCCTGATTTGCAGAATAATCCCGAGATGTTTGCTGTGCTTAAAGACTACGCGTCGCTCGGCATACGTTCTATACTGCTTTTTACATTAGTCGGCATAGTTGTCACGATGGTAATTCAGTCATCAGCCGCTACATTCGCCATAACGCTTATCATGTGCTCCAAGGGCTGGATAACTTTCGACCTTGCATGTGCGCTTGTGCTTGGCTCCAATATCGGTACGACTATCACCCCCATTCTTGCATCTCTCAGCGGTAATGTGGCTGCCAAGCGCGCCTCGGCAGGGCACCTCCTGTTCAACCTCCTCGGCACCATATGGTGTCTGCTCATTTTTATCCCGTTCGTAAATTTCAACGCCTGGCTCACTGAAGCTATCGGTCAGGGCGACCCCAATGCACTCTACGGATTTGTGACAAATCTTGAAAACACAAACCCGGAAATTTATAATCATCTGTTTGACAACTCTCTCCCCGAGGGTCATGATGCAGTACGTAAGGTAGGTGTCATGCAGACATCGGTGTCGTTCGGCCTTTCAATCTTTCACACCACGTTCAATCTTGTTAACGTGTCTATAATGATATGGCTTACTTCGTTGTACGTAAAGATTGTGGAGCGTCTTGTACCCTCGAAGAACCGCGACGACGAGGATTTTACTCTCAAATTTATCTCCGGTGGTCTTATGAGCGCATCAGAGCTCAATATAGCTCAGGCAGAGAAGGAAATCGGAGTTTATGCCGAACGTGTAGGACGCATGATTACCATGGCTCAGACGCTGATTCACACCAAGGAACAGAGCGAGGAATACAATGCCCTTCTGTCGCGTGTGGAGAAGTATGAAGACATTTCTGACCGCATGGAGCTTGAAATCGCCCATTATCTCAACCGGTGCGCCGAAGGTCGTCTGTCCAACGAGGGCAAGCTGCGCATTGCTGCTATGCTGAATATTATCAGCGAAATCGAAAGCATTGCCGACAGTTGTCTCGGCATTGGCAAGATTATGAACCGTAAGATTCAGAGCGGTGCACAGTTCAACGAAGAAATCTATAAGAATATCGACACAATGTATGTGTATGTCAAAGCTGCCATGGACATGATGATTTCACAGCTGCTCAATATAGAGAATCTGAGCGGCAAGTCGCTCATCGATTCCTACAACAAAGAGCGTGAAATCAACAATTTCCGCAACACTTTGCGTACTGGTAATGTGGAAAATATCAACGCCAAACACTACGAATATCAGTCGGGCATCTACTATATGGACATTATAAATGACCTCGAGAAGACCGGCGACTACATAATCAATGTTATCGACACGCTGCGTGATAATTTCCGTAAGGCTGTCGACTGATTTTTGTTCCGGACTGGCTCAGAGGAGACTTTCCGGCCCTCCGACCTCGGCTCTTGCATATGGCAGGTACCGTTTTTGAAGTGGAAATAATAATTTTCGGAAACAATAAAGACACAATTCGGTTACTGTCATAAAATTTGTCAAGGTTATTTCGTTAATTTGCGTTATGATTTTTAATTGATAATGCTCGGCACATCCGAATTAGGGCACATATTAATCGTAGACGACGACACCAACATCACCGAGTTACTCCGTGTGAACCTTTCAAGTATGCGTTATAGCGTCGAGGTTATTGACCGGGCTTCTGATGTTGACCGCGGAGTTCAGGGACACACCCGTCTTGTCATAGTGGATGCCATGCAGCAGCAATATAGCGGCATGGACCTGATTCGTGACTTTAAAGATGACCCGCGGACGGAGCAGATTGCCATTATCCTTTATTCGGCTTTCAGAGGTGAAAGTATGGTGATTGAAGCTCTTGATGCCGGAGCCGACGACTACCTTGTCAAACCGTTCTCTCTGCGCGAGATGATAGCGCGGGTCAAATCGGTGCTCAGATGTCATGAACGCTCCGTGTCGGGCAGTGCAGGCGGAAACGTCATCGCGTTTCAGAACATGTCTGTCTCTCTGATTACACAGACTGTCAAGATAGGACAGGAGCCGGTTGCGCTCACAAAGACAGAATATTCGTTATTGGTGCTTTTGCTTAAGAACCGTGATAATTATGTCTCCCGGGCCGAAATTCTTTCCAAGGTATGGAAAGATGATGTTTCAGGTGGCAATGAGCGGGTCGTCGACACAAATATATCGCGTCTGCGTAAAAAACTCGGTGAACTTGGTGCCCGTATAGTCAACCGGTCGGGCCACGGATATATGATAAGCTGACTGACTTTCTTTGTTTTCGGAAACCTGATAAATCGAGATACTATCGCCATGAGCTTTTTGGCTCTTCGGCTTATTTTTAACCAATAAAACATATATTTTGGACATAGACCCTCTTCCGGCCATAGAGCCGCTTAATACATTTTTTGCGATGCCCGTTCAAATGGGCACCATAGTATCTCTCCCCGGTTTCGGGGCAGCCCAGATTGTGGCGCTTGTCATCGCCGTTATATGCCTTTTTCTGTCAGGCTTTGTAAGCGGCAGTGAAATGGCGTTTTTCTCTCTTACCCCTGCACAGCGCGAGGAACTCGACGAAACATCCAAAGGCGAGCGGATTCGTAAGATTCTCAATGACCCGCAGCATCTGCTGGCGACAATTCTCATAGCCAACAATCTTGTCAATGTCACTATCGTAGTGCTCTGTAACTTTGCTCTCGGGCCTGTTTTCGCCGGTATGAGCGCAGTATGGAGTTTTGTGCTGCAGACGGTGATTCTTACTTTTCTTATACTTCTCTTCGGTGAAATCATTCCGAAACTGTACGCAAACAGCAACAATGCTGCCTGGGCACGTGTGGCGGCCGGTCCCCTTTCGACCATAATGTCTATTCTCTATCCTTTGGCCGGGTTGCTGGTGAAATCCGGTACGGTAGTGAAGCGCGTCGTTGCCAAAGAAGCTCACGACATCACTCCTTCCGACCTTTCGCTCGCACTCGAGCTTACTGATGATTCCGAGGCGAACGATAAGGAGATGCTCGAAGGCATTCTGAAATTCGGCGGTACTACGGCTTCCGAAGTCATGACACCTCGTGTCGAACTCACCGACCTCGATATAAATATGAGTTTCGACGAGGTGATGAAAGTGGTGCTCGACAGCGGATATTCGCGTCTGCCGGCCTATAGTGAGAATGAAGACAATATAAAGGGTATTCTTTATTCCCGCGACCTTCTCCCTTATATCGGCACCGGGGCCGACAGCGCTTTTGAATGGCAGAAACTGCTCCGGCCAGCTTATTTCGTGCCCGAGTCGCGGCAGATTGACGATTTGCTTGAAGATTTCCGCAGGCTCAAGATTCACATGGCTATTGTCGTCGATGAGTTCGGGGGCACACAGGGTGTGGTAACTCTCGAAGATGTGCTTGAAGAAATAGTAGGAGATATTGAGGATGAATATGATGAGCCGGATACTACCTATAAGCGTCTGCGTGACGATACTTTCGTTTTTGAGGGCCGTACTCCGCTCACCGACTTTTTCCGTATCACAGACCTCAATCCGGATGATTATCAGGAGGTGACCGAAGACGCAGAGACTGTAGCCGGTATGCTTTTGGCTATCAAGGGTGACTTCCCCAAAGACAAGGAGCCGCTCGTATACGGACGTTGCCGTTTCCTTGTGCTTGAAATCACTGACCACCGCATCAACGAAGTGCGTGTGAAAGTGATGCCCGACATTCAGGACGAATGAGACTTTTTTTGTCTGCGATTTTTATTCTTCTGCTTGCCGCATGTTCCGGCGGAGCCGGTGATGATACGGCTGTGCCTCGTCGTACGGCTTTTCCGAGAGTTTCTGAACTTTCGGATAGTACCGTCGTAATTACTGTCGGAAATATATGCTTTGAGCTCAGCTCCGATGCGTCGGTAAGTCATCCTTCGGAAATGTGGCTCGATGCTTCTTACCCAGTCTTGGGTGCGACATTGCATATGTCGGTTAACCGCACTTATACTCCCGAAGCATTTGAAGAGGCATTAGACAATCGTCTGCAGCGTATAAGTCTCAATATCGGTGATGCTTCTGCCGGTGTGAGCCGTTTTGTCAATGAGAACGGGTTCGACTGTGAGATGGTTGTGGCTCCAGAAGGTGTTGCGACTCCTGTGCAGTTCATAGCTGTCTGGCAGCGCAATGTGTTTGTGAGCGGTTCCTATGTGATTTCCGGCAGCATAGCACCGGCAGATTCCATCCGCCCGGTTGTCGAGCATCTTCAGTCGCAGGCTGTTCTTTTGCTGAATACTTTACACACCGTCCGATGAAGTTTTCGTTTGCTGAATGTCCCTGCGACATTTTCATTTGTGACATCATTGAAGATGCATCTCTCTGCCGCAGTGAGCGCGAGGAACGAGCTCTCCGAGCTCTTCTTGATGAGGCTTTCGGCACCGAAGCGGAGCGCAGACACACGTGCGCGGGTGCGCCTGTGTTATATATAGGAGGGAGGCGGTCTGTTATCGGTATTTCTGTGAGCCATTCGCGCCGGCATGCCGTGCTTGCTGTTGTCCCTCCCGGGGTTTCCGCAGGCGTAGATGTCGAAGCTCCTCGCGCTCAGTTGGCCACGGTGGCTGAGAGAGTGCTTTCGGCAGATGAATATGATTTTTTTTCGTCTTTTGATGGAGGTTTTCTTCTCGCATGGACACTTAAAGAGGCTCTTTATAAGGCTTCAAGAATACTGTTGGATAGCGAGCCATGCTTTGCGTCGCAGTTGCGTATCCCTGTAGGGGATGACCCTTTGGCACGGGCGTTTGACAGAGATGGGAATGTTGTGGGGTCTTTCTCTGCAGTATGGTGTACTTTGCCTGATGGGGAAATAGTGACAGTGGTTTTTACAAAGCGGTCACAAAATTTACAATAACGACACAAAGCCGATAAAATACGGTTGTGGACTTGCAATGCGGGCATAGGTACATTAAATTTGCCATGCAATGAAAAAAGAAAAAACAACAGAGTCTGGTAAAAGCAGGAAAAATCTGCGATATTTTTTTGCCGCGATTGTCACAGTTGCTTTTGGCCTGACAATGTGGATGTGCACACATAGTGCTGCAAACTCTTATAGCGCTGATTCCCGTTGCGCTGCCGCCGGACAGCTCGATAGCTTGTTCTCAACTATTTTTACCTCCGACGATGAGCCCGGAGGTTACGCGTTGGTTATTAAAAACGATACCGTGGTATATCGTTATGTCCGCGGTATTGCTGATTTGGCGACTAAAGAGCCGATTAATGAGAATACTCGTTTTAATTTCGCATCCTCTTCCAAGATTTTTGCGGCAGGCG
>OKVF01002425.1_pt1 | contig 10581 bp, 8 predicted proteins | sample 1604831 | NCBI WGS metagenome assembly OKVF01 (sample SAMN01760980, study PRJEB22395) | human gut metagenome
CATAAGTCAAAGATTCTCTTGCCGAAATATAATCATATGATTTCATATCCTCGACAAATTTCGGATCATTAAATAATTTTTCATTTAAAGAACATCCTAAAAGAATTGTCTTACAGCCTCGTTGGTAGATCATTTGATGCAATTGAATGTATTTCGGATAGTCATCATAACAATAAATGTCTCCACCTACCGATATCTCTATATCTCCTGTCCTAAATTCTTTTATAGTCTTTCTATATGGTAATATATCTATTGGGAAGTAATCATTTTTCTTTTTCAAGCTATAATACGCTTTAATAAAACTAGGAGACAGTTTTGAATATGCATTTTTTGCACTTTTAACATCAGCAAACTGCTGAATACCATAATGTAAATCCTGTTGCGGCATTTCTGAATATAGGATAATATCTTCTTCTTTAAACAATTCACACACAGTACGAACCAGTGCTTCACATCCGTGATTTTCACTACCGCCATGATTATACAAAAAAATTTTTCTCATGCTTACCTTTCCCCTTTTAACACATTACGTATTGCTTTCTTCAGCCTCAAAACAACATATGTTCCGCTTGTTAATCCACGATTATATCCTGACATTATTATCTGCATAGCTTTTCCGCCTTCTCCCAGATAAACTATATGTTCTTTCTTCAATCTGTTAAAATTATTGCTATATATTTTTTTTCCTTTCGTTGCACTCATCATTAGAATTGTATACGCATAATTCGAAATTATTTGATTATATTGCTTTTCTTCCCATTCTCCAAATGAATGATTCTTTCTTAAAAATGATTTTGTTTTCTTTTGAATATTAATCTGTTCAAAAAAATCTATCTTGTTATCATCCATCGTGATAGCAGAATTTATAGTTTCCTGCTCATAATAATATCCTGTATAATCTGTAAACCATACTTGTTCAATACATCCATATATTTTTAAAAAGAAATCATAATCTTCTGCCAAATTTATTTTACTATCAAATCGTATCTTGTTTTTTTCTATCACGCTTTTTTTTATAAGTTTTGATGATACAAAACCATAAATTCCGGTAGCTAATTGTTCTTTATAGAAGGTTTTCGCCATATCTTCTATATATACATTCCCGTCTAAATATGGACGTATTCGTTCTATAACTTTTCCGTTTATATCAACTTTTGCTACTCCACCAATTACCATTTCTTCATCTGGTCTATATATTTTTTCAAGATAATTCTCTGCAACAAAATCATCACTATCTATAAAAGTAATATACTCTCCCGTAGCTTTACTAATTCCCAAATTTCGTGCTTCAGACACACCTCTATTTAAAGTATGAAATATTTGAATTCTTGAATCTCGGAATTTTTTGCATTGGTTTAAAGAGCCGTCAGTCGACCCATCATCAATGATAATTAATTCCCAATCCTTAAATGTCTGTACAAGAATAGAATGAATTCCTCTTGCTATGTATTTTTCTTTATTATAAACAGGCATAACTATTGAAATCTTACACATTATCATCTGCTCCTTATATTTTCTTTAATACATTCCACATTTTATGCCTTATCAACCAAATCTGTACCTTCAGTTTCCATGACCATTCTTTCGGATAATCGAATTTATAAAAAGCCTCTGCTAATTTTTCAGATTTTAAAATTTCCTGCGCCTTTCTATTTCTTACTTCTTTATCTAAATCTGCATGCTTTAATTGTCCCAAACAATTGCATGCATAATAAATCTGATGCAAATTTAATTGTTGTGAAAAATTATACTCTTTTTTATTATCAAAAAACATTCTCAGATGATCATTCATAGTACAATAAACATTCCACGCACCTTCACGATAACTGGTCGTAATTGTTCCCGCATTTTCATAATACTTATATAATCCTCTTCCCTTTAAATAATAAAAAGAATTAGCATAATACCCAACAAATGCACTAAAAATATTATCTTCCGACCATTTAACCTCTTCATCAAATCGTAAATTATACCGTCTCAAAAAATTCGAATTGTATAAACAATGCCAAACTGACAACAATGGACCATAATCCAGATTACGCCCCATAATTAGCTCTGGATAAATTTCTTTAATAATCCGGTTCTTATCATAGTATCCTTTTGCAATATTAAGACTTTTTAAATTTTCTCTTCCATCACGCGTAATCCTCTCATAATCCGACATAACGAAATCACAATTATACTTATTAATCACGTTATATAATTCTTCATACATAGTAGGTAATATTGAATCATCCGAATCAACAAAACCTATATATTTTCCAGTGGCCACATCGATTCCAACATTCCGCGCACTGCTTAGTCCACCGTTCACTTTATGCACAACTTTAACTCTCTTATCTGCTTTCAAATAGTCCTCACACATTTCAGGACATTTATCCGGCGATCCATCATCAACCAAGATTATCTCAATATCTTTCAAACTCTGATTCAACAACGACTGAACACATCTTGATAAATATTTTTCGACTTTATATATTGGAACAACAATACTAACCAAAGCCATTTTTCCTTCTTCTCCTCTATCCCTTAATATGTAAATATACTATAGAGCCTTTCCACTTCTGACGCATTAGAATAGTCTCTTTCTACACAATTTTTTGATATTTTTTCTACTTTTCTTTTATCTTTTAAAAGTTCTATGATTTTTTCCACACATTCTTTATTATCCATTGGCACAATTACCCCATCTACTCCATCCTCTAATTGACTTTTAGCAGTTGAATATTCCGTAATAATTACCGGTTTCCCAAGCATTTGCGCCTCTCGCACAGTCACACTCTTCCCCTCATACCGACTTGGTTGAATATAGACATCACACTCTTTAATATAAGGATACGGATTTTCTTTTTTCCCCAACAATATTACTCTTTGTTGCATATGGAATTCTTCTATTTTTGATCTTATTTTTTCTTCATCTGGTCCAAACCCAACAATATACCACATAACATCAAGTCCACATTCAATTAATCTAGCACATATTTCAGGAACATTATCAAAGTTCTTTGGAAAGCAATAACGTCCAATAGACAAAAAACGAATCGATCCATTTCTCGGCATTTCGTCAATGACCGAAAATTCCTTTGCTTGTTCTCTAATTGCATCTTCTGGAAGAATATTTTCTATTAAATAGATTTTAGTTTCTAATTCAGGGAATTTATTAACAAAACTTTTAGTTACATCCTCAGATATAGATATTATCTTGTCATATGCCGACCACATTTTTAATTCTGAATTTTTATTGATTTGAACCTTACTATAATCTGTATGTATCCAGGCTATTTTCTTTTTTGCACATACCTTGTGCGTAACAATATAATGTGGAGTTAAAAAACTTATTGCCAGATCATAATTCTGATCTGGCTGTATTTCCGGCATAAAACGGTATGTATATTTGTGGCTATATTCAAGTGGTACACCACTTTCTATATGACTGTGTCTTTTTATATACTCACTTGCTTTTATTTTCCCATACATTCTTGCTGCAGTTAATACAACATGCCCTTCTTTTAAGGTCTGTATCATTGGACGCGCAAGTACCGTGTATGCTGGCATCTCTGGTAATAAGTTAACTCCTTCAGGAATAAATGGAAGTAACTCTCCTTCATGTCGCAACAAAAACAAATCTACTTTATACTTTTTTTTATCTATAGCATCCAATAATCCAATCAGGCTTCTCTCCGCTCCGCCTAATTCTAATGCATGTGATACAATTAATATCTTCTTCAATTTTTAAACCTCTTAAAACAGTCCACTCCAAAAATGCGATGAAATGGTTTTGTAATCTTACTCCTTAAAATCGTTTTTTTATCCATCCAGCTTTTTGAATACCAATGGATAGATATTGTATTCTTTGTCTTATTTAATTGTCCTGTCGAATCATCATATGGATTGAAATAATCATATGGAAATACTTCTGCCCCATCTAATTTTTGATAATTCCCATTCAATTTTAATCCATATGGAAGCAACGCTTTTGTATTTAATTCTGGGCATTTTATGATTGGAAAATTCCCCTCTTCATCCGAAGTGAGTTCTATATACTGATTCATCATTGAGTATACAGTCTTGTTTTGCGGTTCTGCTCCAAATCCCAACCCGGTCGCAATGTTTTCATCATTTTCAAATCCATAAAATGCATTACACATTAACAGTTCATCCGGGGTTCTTATTAACTCCACATCTGTATCAAAATAAATTCCACCGTTCTGATACACTACCAATAATCGTGCAAAATCACTTAAAAACGCCCATTTTCTATTCTCATAACACCACCGTAAATATGGGTATTGATTTATATCAAAATTATCCTCATTCCACTCAATAATTTCATAATCTGGACAGTATTTTTCCCAACTTTGAATGCATTTTCGCGCTAATTCCGGCTTTATTCCTCTTCCAAACCAACAATAATGTATTTTTTTAGGAATCAATTTCTATCACCTCTTACATCTCACTTATTTTGCTAACCTTCTTTTATGTAACTTATCATACACGAAATTAGGTAATAATCCGACAATAATTGGTCGAAGTGCCAACAGATAATTCCATTTTTTCAACCGGAATGTCCTTACTGCCAGCCTCTTTACATAATACTCATTCAGCCGGTTTTTAAAAGAACGTCTATTATATGCATTTCGATCATCCCGCATCTGATATAAACATTTATGGATATTTTTTCCACGGTATCCATACTTATACATTTTTATCCACAAATGATAATCTTCTACCCTTAATAACTTTTCAGAAACAGAATAGCCTTTTACTTTCATGTATGCCTCTCTCTTTACCATGCATGGGGCATGACAAAAAGGACTTTCTCTTACGAAATCTTCAGGCATTGGATATTCCGGATGACTGATTTTCCCCCAGGCTCCACTTTCATCAAAGAATTCCATATCTGTACTGACAATTGCTATTTCCGGTTCTTTTTCCAGTACATCTATTTCTATTGCAAATCGCTCTTTATCGCACCGGTCATCTCCATCCATTCTTGCGATATATTTTCCTCTGGCCTGTTTCAAACACTCATTTAAAGTATAATTTAATCCTCTATTCTTCTCATTTTGTAGCACAATGATTTTCTCAGGATATTTTTCTTTATAGCTTGTTGCAATCTCATATGTATTGTCCCTCGATCCATCATCACACATAATTAATTCCCAGTCCTTAAAGGTCTGATTAATTATGCATTCAATTGCCTCTGATAAAGTATCTCCACAATTATATATACCCATAATTACACTGATTATCGGCTCTTTTTTATGCATCTTCAATTCTCCATTCCTGAATCTCGTATCTTATATAAAATTCCATGCAAAATGCATTTGGTAATAATAGAACACCAAATATGCACAGACAGTAATAATATACACTAGTCTCGCAGATCTTTTCGTAAACATATTATCAATTTCCCATGGCAATAAGATATAACTATATAATGAAAAATAAATCGGAAGTCTTCCAATAAAAATACCACTTGTAAACATAGATACAACGTAAAATCCTACCGATACAATCGACATATTCGTACTGAGATTAATAATTGGATCATCTGCACTTCGTATATATTTAATTCCAATAAGTGATAATATAGTAGGTACCGCATACACCAACACACGTAATGCACTGGTTCCGTTATCTTCCCAACTCTGCCAATCCGATACAACATTTTTATACTGTGTTTCCGCAAGCATACTGTCTAGCACATTTGTAAACTGTCCAACAGATGCAACCACAGCTATAACTGCCAGAATGAATAATAATGTTTTCTTATTCCATGCCTTTCCCTGTACAATAAAAATAAAAGGAATCATTAACAACGCACTTTGATGCATCAATGAAGCTATCAGAATCAAGATAATTGCTCTTACATACTTTTTATCCAGAATGAATTTAATTCCGATAAAAGTAATAGTTGCAGCCAGAAACTGTCTCATTCCATTGAACATCCATGATATATAATCTGTTGACGCAAGGAATAAAAAGAAGCTCATAAGATATCTGCTTGAATATTTCCGATATACATAAAAAAGCATTCCCGCCTGGAGAACGGCTATGATAAACAGATATACAACGCTGTTATTTCCAACAATACATTTTATAACTGCAGATATAAAGTAAAAACCTTTATCCTTTTTAACAGTTCCCATATATGATGCAATTCCGCTGAACATTCCCGGCATATCCTTAAATCCCTCCAGATATGCCCCTGTATCCATAATTCCGCCACGTTGGCTGCACATCCATATAAGCGGCACTACTGTCACAACTGCCCATACCGGTTTCCACCGATATTCTTCTTTTCCGCACACCATCTCTACCCGTTTCATCGATATCATTATGGACAGTATTCCCACTACGGCAACCCATCCAAGTATTAATATATAGTACTTATCCATATTTTTCTCCATATAATTGATTGATATTGCAGGGATTTACTCTCCATCATCTCTTACAAACCCGATTGCTGTTTATAATTCCTGTCGATTTGACCAGCAAATCTGATTACTCCTATCTCCCTGTTGTTGTACATCCCTCAAAATTTGATTACAGCATCTTGACTTTGAATAACTAAAAAAGCATTACAAATAATTTTTCTTGGGATTGAGTAGGTATGAGGATTGTTCTCCATACCTACTCGACCTTTCTTTGTAATGCTTTTTATCATCTCTTATTATATTACACTCTCTTAATCTCCTGTATCGTCTTCTCCACGACCTTACTCTTATCAAATTCCCTCTCCATCTTCTCCCTTCCAGCCTTTCCAATCTTTTCTCTGGTCTTTGGGGACAGTTGGAGGAATCTTTTCATTGCTTTGTAGAGACTTTCGGTGCTTTTTACCCGGCAGAGCATTCCGCTCTTTCCATTGTCAACTGCTTCGCGACAGCCGGGAATGTTGGAGGTGATGATCGCTCTGCCTGTAGCAGCAGCTTCCAGCAGTACATTGCTCATTCCCTCGTGGTAGCTTGGGAGTACTACACAGTCCGCTTTCTCATAATATGGTTTGGGATTCTCCTGGAAGCCATGGAATTTCACGATTTCCTCACTCTCCAGGTGTTCCACCTGTTCCTTATACTCATCTTCAAAGAATCCAACCAAATCCAGAACGAAATCATAGCCTTCCTCCCGCAGTTTTTCCACTGCACCGAAGAGTTCATCCATTCCTTTTTCTTTCATGATTCTTCCCAGATAAAGGAAATGAATCTTTTCATTATCCGGATATGGACAGTAACTGTATTCTTCAAGGTTAATGCCTGCACCATGAAGAATAACTTCTTTCTCCTGATGTATGATCTTTCTTTTACAGAACTCTGCGGCATTTACCTGATTTTCGAAAAATACTTTCTCTGCTTTCTTTAATGCTTTTCTGTACATAATAGTTACTATATCTGACAGAACAGGTTTCTGAAAAGCAGTTCCCAGACCCTGTACATTTGCATAAAACGGAATATGCATTTTGCCACAGAGATATCCTGCATAAATATTAGGTTTAATGGAATATGTGATCACCAGATCCGGATTCTCTTTCTTAAGGATTTCTTTATATGTACGGATCAGTTTCAGATCAGTTACAGGATTGACGCTTCTGCGATTGACTTCTGTCTCTATACATCTGGCTCCAAGAGCTTTCAGATCTTCTTCATGCCCTACAAACGGAGTACTGATCACTACGTCGTATTCATCTGATAATGCTTCTATCAGTTCCTTGCGGAAACGATACAGCATGTAAGAATGATTGGTAATGATCAGGAGTTTCTTTTTCGGTTTGTCCATAGCTCCTGTACCGCCTTCTACCACTCCGTCACTTCTAAGCACAGAGAAAATCGTTCCGACAAAGCAGCGAATATCCATCAGCAATCCCATATGATCTACGTAATAACCATCCAGCCGGGCTTTCTCTGTAATCTCCAGTTCATCTCGTCCGTGAATCTGTGCCCATCCGGTGAGGCCGGGTTTAATATCATTTGCTCCGTATTTGTCTCTCTCTTCCAGCAGATCATACTGGTTCCACAGAGCCGGTCTTGGACCGATCACTGCCATATCTCCCCGGAAAATATTTAAAAGCTGAGGCAGCTCGTCCAGACTTGTTTTGCGAAGCCATTTTCCTGTTTTTGTAAGATACTGCTCAGGATCCTGAAGGAGATGGGTAGGCATATCATGAGGCGTATCCGCTCTCATGCTTCGAAATTTATACAGCATGAAATGGCTCTTATTGATGCCCACTCTCTTCTGTTTGAAAAATACCGGGGCACTGATTCCTTCTTCAGCCTTTATGGCGATGGCAATTCCTGCCATCACCGGAGAGAGAATCACAAGCCCGGCTCCGGCCATGACTCTGTCTGCAGTATTCTTAAATTTTATGTAAGAATCTCTCGATTTCTTCTTTCTCATTACATATCCTCTGTCTTTACTTTATAGGTTGGCACTATACTCTCCATAATAAGACGCATGTCATCCGTCTCATTTGCAGCAGCTTCTTCCATTACTCTAAGAGCATAATATAGCTTATTCTCATCTACGTCAATAGGATGACCGATATGGATCAGTTTATTAGGGGTATCTGTCATACCTTCCTCATCCATCAGAAGCTCTTCGTAGAGTTTCTCACCCGGGCGCAGGCCTGTGAATTTGATTTCTATGTCTTTTCCAGGTTTATAGCCTGACAGTCGGATCATGTTTGTTGCCAGATCAAGGATCTTGACAGGTTCTCCCATATCCAGTACGAAAATCTCGCCGCCTTTTGCATAAGCTCCTGCCTGGAGTACCAGGGAAACTGCCTCTGAGATTGTCATGAAATAGCGGATGATCTCCGGGTCTGTGACAGTGACAGGACCGCCGGCTGCGATCTGTTTCTTGAATAAAGGAATTACACTGCCATTGCTGCCCAGAACATTTCCGAAACGGACAGCTACATAGTCTGTCTGAGAATGTCTGTTGAAGCTCTGTATGATCATCTCACAGACTCTCTTGGAAGCTCCCATGATGTTGGTAGGATTTACAGCTTTATCTGTGGAGATCTGAACAAATTTCTTTACTTTCCATCTGTCTGCTGCCAGTACCAGGTTGTAGGTTCCCAGCACATTATTCTTAATAGCTTCATTCGGACTGGATTCCATAAGAGGTACATGCTTATGTGCAGCAGCATGATAGATGATGTCCGGTCTGTGTTCTGCGAAGATCTTCTCTATTCTGTTATAATCTCTGACGGAACCGATCAACACTACCAGATTCAGTTCCGGATATTTCATTCTCAGTTCCTGCTGTATGTCATACGCATTGTTCTCATAAATGTCAAAAATGATCAGCTTGCCTGGAGCATGGGTAGCGATCTGACGGCACAGTTCACTTCCGATGGAACCGCCGCCGCCTGTTACGAGAACTGTCTTGCCTGATACGTAATTCAGAATCTCATCCATATTTACAGAGATCTCTTCTCTGCCCAGAAGGTCATCAATATTTACAGGACGGAGCTTACTTACATTCACCTCGCCATTTACCAGCTGATACATACCCGGAAGAATCTTCAGTTCACAGCCTGTCTCCTTACATATATCCAGTATTGGTCTCAGTTTCTTGCTTCCTGCAGACGGGATTGCGATAATGATCTGTTCAATTCCGTATTTCTCTACATTTCTGCGGATTGCGTAACGATCACCAACTACCCGGATTCCCATGATAAACCGTCCTACTTTCCGGCTGTTATCATCAATTACACAACAGACTTTCTGGTCCAGATAACGACTGTTCTGGATCTCCTGGATAAGGGTTCTGCCCGCTTCTCCTGCACCGATCAGCATGATCTTTTTCTTCTTACGGCTGATGGTAAATGTCTCTTTCTTGCGCATGCGCAGACGGATTATTCTGTAACAAAAACGGCTTGCTCCCACCAGTGCTGCCAGATAAAAGGTACGCACTACATAATAACTTCTGGGAAGATGCTGACCGGTTCCTACTACGATCGCCAGCTCACAGAGTGTAGATACCACTACTGCTCCGATAATATTGAAGGCCTCTTCCAGTCCTGCATATTCCCACAGACTACTATATATTCGAAATATTCCAAAGATGATCAGTGTGATCAGAACAAAAAATATTTCATACTTCCATAAAACCCCTGAAAATTCCTCAGGTATCTGCATGATATTAAATTCAAAACGGGTAGCCAGCGCTACAACTGATGCGATTACTGTCAGAATAATATCCAATACGATCAGACAGACCCGTCTCAGCAAAAGATGATAATTAATCTTCTGTTTCTCAAACATTTCTCCTCATACCCTTCTTATATTACTGTAATAGTCATATAAAAAAATTTTACCCTTTTCTTCTTTGTATTCCTACATACTTAAGTATTATTTTTGTCTTTATTTTTTTAAAAAGATACCGGCCTTATCGGGCCGGTATTGTTGTATTCTGTCGCATTATTTCGTCTCTTCTTCCGGTTCCGGTCTTTCTCCATATCCTCGTAGGCATCCATCAGATAAATAAACTTTCCGAGGAAAAATCCCATCCTGCGCAGGTCGTCTTCCCATTCGTCCTTCCGACAGGCGAGGATTTCGCCCATAATTTCGCCAAAAC
>OKVF01002437.1_pt1 | contig 10521 bp, 7 predicted proteins | sample 1604831 | NCBI WGS metagenome assembly OKVF01 (sample SAMN01760980, study PRJEB22395) | human gut metagenome
ACATTTTATAATCATTTTCAGGACAAGTATGAACTGTTAGAATGGATCATCATGACACAGATCATAGAACCAATCGGACCGCTTCTTCAGAATGGTATGGTGCATGAGGCATTGGTGCTGATGTTTACAAGCATTGAAAAAGAGCGGGACTTCTATAGTAAGGCGTGTAAGTTAGAAGGACAGAATTCCTTTGAGAGTATTGTAAAGTCCTGTATCAAGCAGATCATCTTAGGAGTTATTGAGAATAAGGTAACCGGAAAGAAACCGGTACATGCCTGGCTGACACCGGATCATTTAGCAGAGTATTACAGCCAGTCCATGTGTTTTGTGGCGATCAGCTGGATCAAGAGCAATATGGTGATACCGCCAAAAGAAGTGGCAGATATTTATCAATATGTGATAAAACGTTCTTTGGACGAGATATTATCTGAAATGTAGTAACAAAATATACACATGGATAGAAATGTATAGGGCGCAATACAAAAGCACCGAAATGTATAATCGTAAAAGACAGCAAAAAAAGATTGAATATTTATTTATTCGGTCTTTTTTTTTATACTCAAGTTCGAGATTAAAGAAAAGAGATGAGGAAAGATGATTAATTTTGGAAAGGGAGTAGTAAAATTACGTATTCCGATTTTGATAGTGAGTATTATTTTGCTCTTCCCAGCAGCACTAGGATATTTTCACACAAGAGTAAACTATGATATCCTAACTTATTTACCGAAAGAGATTGACACCATGAAGGGTCAGGACATTCTTTTGGACGAATTTGGCACAGGAGCATTTTCCATGTGCGTAGTAGAAGGAATGGAAGATCAGGACATTTCAAAGATGAGAAAGAACATGGAAAAAGTAGACCATGTGAAAAAAATTCTCTGGTATGATTCCTTAGCAGATTTATCTATTCCAAAAACCATGTTACCGGATAAGGTACAGGATGCATTCATCAATGAGGACAAGGATGCAACCTTAATGGTAATTTTCTTTGACAGCTCCATGTCATCCGATGAAACAATGGATGCGATCGAAGAGCTGCGAAGCGTAGCAGACAAACAGTGTTACATAAGCGGTATGTCGGCAGTCGTTACAGATACGAAGAACCTGTCAGACAAAGAGGTACCGATTTATGTACTCATCGCAGTAATCCTTGCAGTCATCGTACTTTCACTGACTATGGACTCTGCATTGATCCCGGTATTCTTCTTATTAAGTATCGGAATGGCAATTATATACAACTTAGGTTCGAATGTGTTCTTCGGAGAGATTTCCTATGTCACACAGGCACTTGCGGCGGTACTACAGCTCGGTGTTACGATGGACTATTCCATTTTCCTGTGGCATTCTTATGAAGAGAACCAGGAGCGTTTCCCGGATGATAAGAAGAGAGCGATGGCTCATGCAATTTCCAACACACTGACATCCGTTATCGGAAGTTCTATCACAACCGTAGCAGGATTTATCGCACTCTGCTTCATGAGCTTTACCTTAGGTCTTGACCTTGGTGTTACCATGGCAAAAGGTGTTATCTTCGGAGTTATCTGCTGTGTAACCGTATTACCGTCTATGATCCTTGTATTTGATAAAGCGATCGACAAGACAAGACATAAAGCGATCATCCCGGATTTAGGTGTTATTTCCGGATGGGTAGTAAAACACTACAAAGCATTTATCGTAACATTTATTATCGTATTAATTCCTGCACTTTGGGGTTATACTCATTATGAAGTATACTATGATTTAGCCGGTACACTTCCGGGAAATCTGGACAGTGTTGTCGCAAATGACAAGTTAGACGAAACATTTGCAATGAACTCTACACACATTATCCTTTGTGATTCATCCTTAGAGCCAAAAGAAGTGAACGAGATGATGAGCAAGATTGATGACGTGGATGGTGTAAAAGCGACCCTTGGTTTAGACAGTCTGGTAGGACCGACCGTACCAAGAGAGATGATTCCATCAGACATCAAAGAAGTTGTTATGGATGAGAACTATCAGATGTTGATGATCAGTTCTGAATACAAAGTAGCATCTGATGAAGTAAATGATCAGTGTGATAAGATTGAAAAGATCATGAAGAAGTATGATAAAAATGCGATGCTGATCGGTGAAGCACCTTGTACAAAAGACTTGATCACGATCACAAACCATGACTTCAACGTCGTAAGTACAGTATCCATCGGTGCGATCTTCTTAATTATTGCATGCGTATTCAAATCAATATCCTTACCAATTATCTTAGTAGCGGTTATTGAGTTTGCTATCTTCATTAACATGGGTATTCCGGCGTTTACAGGAACGAAACTTCCGTTTATTGCAGGAATCGTAATTGGAACGATCCAGTTAGGAGCAACCGTAGACTATGCAATCCTGATGACAACGAAGTATCGTAAAGCAAGATACAATGGAGTAGAAAAGCAGGAGGCAATTACATCTGCCTTAGGAGCATCTATGCAGTCCGTTATTGTCAGTGCGTTGAGTTTCTTTGCAGCAACATTTGGTGTAGGTCTATATTCAAACGTAGACATGATAGCTTCTCTTTGCTCACTGATGGCAAGAGGTGCGATCATCAGTATGTTCGTAGTAATCTTCATACTGCCGTCCATGTTTATGATTTTTGATAAGATAATCTGCAAGACAAGTAAAGGATTTGTGCAAAAAAATTAAGGAGGAACCAAGATGAAATTACCTGAATTAAAAAGAAGATTTAAAAATAAATATGTGATCCGTATTGCAGCCGGTGTATTAACCATCGCCGTTGCAGGCGGAAGTGCCGGTGTATACACTGTTAATGCAGCAAAGACATCTACAAAGGCAGAGACTACACAGGAGTCCACCGATAAGAAAGACAAAAAAGATAACAAAGATGATGAAGAAGACTTAAAAGAAGTTCTTTCTTCTAAGATTAGCAAAGCAGCAGACGAAGAAGTCGGAAAAGAAGAGACTGTTTACGTTGTTGCAGATAACTCCGGAAAAGCAAAAGATGTCATTGTCAGTGACTGGTTAAAGAACCCGGATGGAAAAGAGACAATTGAAGACGTTTCAGACTTAAAAGACATCAAGAATGTCAAAGGTAAAGAGAAGTTTGAAGAAAAAGACGGAAAGATCACCTGGAAAGCAAAAGGAAAAGACATCTATTATCAGGGAAAAACAGATAAAGAGCTTCCTGTAAAACAGACCATTTCTTACTACTTAGACGGTGAGAAGATGGATCCGGATGAGATCGCAGGCAAGAGCGGAAAAGTTACGATCCGTTTTGATTACAAGAACAACCAAAAAACTACTACAACTGTAGACGGTAAGAAGTACAGCGTTTATGTACCATTTACCATTATGACAGGAATGATCTTAGACGACAGCTTTACAAACGTTGAGGTTAAGAATGGTAAAGTTATTTCTGACGGTGACAAGAACATGGTAGTCGGCGTTGCAATGCCGGGCTTAAAGGACAGCTTAAAAGTAACTTCTTCTGATTTCTCCGAGGATATTGATATCCCGGAATATGTAGAAGTAACTGCTGACGTAAAAGATTTCTCCATGGATATGACCATGAGCGTTATGTTAAGCGGTATTACAAGCAGCGACAATGTAGAAGATTTCGTAGACTTAAGCGATTTAGATGATGCAATTGATACACTTTCTGATTCTTCTTCACAGTTAGCAGACGGAACAAAAGAGCTTCGTGAAGGTTTAGAGCAGTTAAGAAGTAAAGTTCCTGCATTAGCAGATGGTGCAAAAACCTTAAACAGCAGTACAGAATCTCTTCGCAATGGTGTATCTTCCTTAGATGCAACCTTAAATACTGCAATGACCGAGGAAGAAAAAGCAGCAGCTTCTAAACAGGCATCAGAGACTGTAGATAAGCAGGCAGCAGCAATTAAGAAACAGGCAGCCGATACGGTAGCATCCCAGAAGAAAGATATTGAGAAGAAAGCATCTGCAGCAGTAGATGCACAGGCAGCTTCTATTAAGAAGCAGGCAGCCGATACGGTAGCAGCACAGAAAGACAGTATAGCAAAACAGGCATCTGCAACCGTAGATGCACAGGCAGATACCATTAAGAAACAGGCAGCTGATACCGTAGCAGCACAGAAAGACAGTATAGCAAAACAGGCATCTGCAACCGTAGACGCACAGGCAGAAGCGATTAAGAAACTGGCAGCCGATATGGTAGCAGCACAATTTGCAGATGATACAAATCCAATGGGTACTAAACAGTTATCAACGTATGCAGCAGGAGAGTTTAAAAATGCTCTGACAACAGCTGATAATATAACGACTGTAAAAAATACATTGATTCAAAATCAATCCCTAACAGACTCGGTAAAAGTAAGTTTGAGAGAAACCATCATAGCGACTATAGGAGAAAGCAACTTTGTAGCGGCTACCGGTGGAGCAACAGACCGTACGGCAGCATTGGCACAGCTTTATAATGGGAATGCAGGCATACAGTCACAAGTTCAAGCAACATTGGGATTACCGGAAATAATACCAACCTATGCGGGATTAGAAGCGGCTGTTGTAGATAGTCGGATGAATGAACTCGCAACGAAGATGTTGGGTGGTATTGCAGAAATTGCAGCACCTAAGGTAGGAGCTTCTGTAGCAGATGCAGCCCAGAAGGGTGCAGTGAGTGCAGCACAAGAAGCAGTTGTAACAGGAGCAAAACAGGGAGCAGCCCAGGGTGCCGTAACAGGAGCAACAGCAGCAGCACAGCAGGCAGCTATCACAGGAGCTAAGAGCGGAGCAGCACAGGGTGCCGTAACAGGAGCAACCGAGGCAGCTCAGACAGCAGCATTATCAGGAGCTAAGAGTGGAGCAGCACAGGGTGCGATCGCAGGAGCTGAGTCAGCAAAGAAAACAGTAGCAGCAGGAATCGAGGCAGTACAGTCTAACGGTTACAGCTTAGTAACAGGAATGGACGCATTAAAGAATGGTACACAGGCACTTGCTGATCAGGTACCGGCATTAACAGATGGTGTTGGCAAATTAGCAGACGGTTCCGTAACATTGAATGAGGGAATGGTAAAATTCGATGAAGAAGGAATACAGAAGTTAGCAGATACCTACAATGGCGATGTCAAAGGTATGTTAAACAAAGTTGTAGCAGTAATGCAGGCTGGTTCAGATTATCAGTCATTCTCAGATATTTCTGAGGATACTCTTGGAGAAGTGAAATTCATTATCCGTACTGAGGGCGTAGGAACAGACGAAGACTAACAGAAACGGAAAGGAGAGGGAGGAATGAGCTGGATAGAAATTGTGCTGATTACCATTGGCATGTCGCTGGACACTTTTGCGGCAGTAGAATGTCAGGGTGCATTAGTCGCAAAACTGGAAAAGAAACGCTTATCCATGGCAGTTACCGTGATTGCCTTGTGGCAGACAATCGCACTTCTCATCGGCAGCTTTTTGGTAACTCTCCTGAACCAGTATGATACACAACTGAGTGGAGAAGCCTTTATAGGAAGGATACTTGCAATTCTGATCCTGTTTGGCATGGGTCTTCGGATGTTTGTCAAAGCATGGAGAAATGAAAGGATCGTAGAGAAACGGGAAGATGGTCTGGATATTAAAAAAACCTTCTTTTCGATCGCAAAAGGAACGATATTCACGATCCTGACAGGAATCGCATTTGCATTCTTAAAGGCAGATATAAAAGCAGTATTAATTATGATTATCTGCGTCACGATCGCAATGGTCATCATCGGGTTCTATACGGGTTACCGGATGGGATTTGAGCAGAAGTCAAAAGCCTACATCGGAGGCGGAGCACTTCTGATCGCAGCAGGGATCGATGTCATCGTCCGTTACATTGTGATGAGATGATAAATAGGGAATGAGAAATTAAGAAGGTGTTCCGAAGCCGAAAGGTGGAGGGGCGCCTTCTTTAATTCTGTAAAATTTTATTAAGTAAGTGAATGAACAGACTGCACCTATCAAATATTTCAGGTTTCCTTGCGCAGAACACTCCGATGAACCTCTGAAAACGGAAATCGTGTTCGCCAAAGGGCTTCACGATTTCCTGAGTTTCATCTCCGTTGCACAAAAAGAAACCTTCCATATTTGATAGGTGCAGTCTGTAATCTACATTCCTGAATAGAGAACAGAACTACAGAAAACGCAGCGTGTCACCCGGACCTGTATTTTCCCACAGACAGCATTCCGAAAAGCATCGCCGGGAGTGGCAAAAGTTTGCACCTTGTGCTATGATAGAAACTATGAAAATATTACTGAATGCAATCAACGCAAAATACATCCATTCCAATCTGGCAGTTTACAGCCTGAGGGCATATGCAAAAGAATATCGGGAGCATATCAGACTGTTAGAATATACGATCAACAACAGAGTAGAGGAGATTTTAGAAGGCATTTACAAAGAGCATGCGGATGTCATCTGTTTTTCCTGCTATATCTGGAATATTGCGTATGTAAAGGAATTAATAGAAGAATTAAAAAAATTATGTCCGAATACACCAATCTGGGTTGGCGGGCCGGAAGTCTCCTATGAGATAGAGACGTTATTAGCAGAAAATCCGGGAATTGATGGAGTGTTTATCGGAGAGGGCGAGCACACGTTTAAAAAAGTGTGCCGCTGTTATATAGAGACAGAGGAAAGTGAGTGGGAAGAGGAACTTTTGCAGGTTTCGGGGATTGCTTACCGGAAACGGGACAAAACGATAGCATTTACCGGAATGGCGGAGCCGGTGGATATGAGCACGATCCCATTCTGTTATGAAGATATGGAACAGTTCAAAAACAAGATCATTTATTATGAATCCTCCAGAGGCTGTCCGTTTTCGTGCAGTTATTGTCTTTCCTCAATCGATAAAAAAATGCGGTTTCGTGATATCGAGCTGGTAAAAAAAGAACTCGGCTTTTTTATCGAACAGGAAGTACCCCAGGTCAAATTCGTAGACCGGACCTTTAACTGTAGTCATACACATGCCATGGAAATTTGGAGATTTATCAAAGAAAAAGATTTAGGAAAGACGAATTTTCACTTTGAGGTGGCTGCAGATCTGTTGACGGAGGAAGAATTAGAATATATTGCCGGAATGCGTCCGGGGCTCATACAGTTAGAGATCGGCGTGCAGTCCACGAATGATGTTACAATACAGGAAATACACCGGACCATGGATTTAGAAAAACTAAAGGCAGTCGTGAGACGGATACAGGCACCGGGCAACATCCATCAGCATTTAGATTTAATTGCAGGACTGCCGTATGAGGATTATCAGACCTTTCAAAAGTCATTTGATGAGATTTACGATTTAAAGCCGGAGCAGCTCCAGCTTGGATTTTTAAAGGTACTAAAGGGTTCTTATATGTTTGAACATGCCAGAGAATATGGTCTGATCTATCAATCCAAGCCACCTTATGAGGTTATGAAAACGAACTGGCTGAGTTTTGATGAAGTCTTAAAGATCAAACAGGTGGAAGAAATGTTAGAGGTGTACTATAACAGCCACCAGTATGAAGTTACAATGAAAATCTTAGAGCAGTTTTTTGACGGTGGGTTTGAGATGTTCCAAAAGATGGGAGAATTTTATGAAATACAGGGTTATTTTCATCTGAAACATACAAGGATACGCCGCTGCGAGATCCTGTTAGAGTTTGCAAAAGAGTATGTGACGGATATGAGAATGTTAGAACAATCCCTGACCTTTGATCTATATTATCGCGAGAACATGAAGAGCCGTCCGGCATTTGCCACAGATTTAGAGCCGTATAAAGAGATCAGCCGGAAAGTCTGCAAAAAAGGCAAACAGAGCCATTTAGAGCCGTTTACCTATCGATTTCCGACCGAGCAGGAGCGGAGTATTGAAAAACTGCCGGAGTCCTGCAACGAGTATTTTGTACTGTTTGACTATGAACACAGAAATCCGCTGACGAATCAGGCAGGAATACAGGTAATAGAGAAGGGAGAATTGCCATGACAAAGAGAACAGCCGAAATCTTAAAAAGACTGGATGAAGCATATGGAACGGAGTATGTCTGCTATCTGAACCATGAGACACCGTGGCAGCTTCTGATCGCCGTTATCTTAAGCGCACAGTGTACCGATGCAAGAGTCAATATCGTAACAAAGGATCTGTTTCAGAAATATCCATCGTTAGAAGCCTTTGCCAATGCGGATTTAAAAGAGTTAGAGCAGGATATCCATTCGACCGGATTTTATCACAATAAGGCAAAAAACATCATTTCCTGTGCCAGAACCTTAGTGGAAAAATACGACGGAGAAGTGCCAAGGGAATTAGAAGAGCTGACCGCATTAGCGGGAGTCGGCAGAAAGACCGCAAATGTCATCCGTGGAAACATCTACCATGAACCGAGTGTGGTTGTGGATACCCACGTCAAACGGATCTCAAAAAAATTGGGCTTTACCAAAGAGGATGACCCTGTCAAGATTGAATACGATCTGATGAAGGTACTGCCAAAAGACCACTGGATCCTCTACAATATACAGATCATCACGCTGGGCAGAAGTATCTGTACTGCACGGAATCCGAAATGTACCGAATGTTTTTTGTCAGACTTATGTAAGGGAAGTGGAAAATGATGTTAGAGGACTACTGCGTCATTGACTTAGAAATGACAGGACTCAATCCAAAACATCATAAGATTTTGGAAGTGGCGGCAGTACGGGTCAGAAAAAAAGAAATCGTCAGCGAGTGCTCCATGCTGATCCGGCAGCACCAGCTATTAGAGGAAAAGATCACGGAACTGACCGGGATCGATCAGGAGATGTTAGCAGGAGCAAAAGAAGAGGATGAGGTGTTAGATCACTTTTTTGGATTTCTTGGGGAAGATATTTTAGTAGGACAAAATGTGATCTTTGATTATAGTTTTTTAAAACAGGCTGCGATCAACCGGAAGATGTCCTTTGAGCGAAAGGCGGCAGATACGTTAAAGATAGCCAGAAGATGTCTGCCGGCGTTGGAAAAAAGGACGCTGGATGCTCTTTGCGGATACTATGGAATCGAGATCGGACACCATCACCGTGCCTTAGACGATGCAAAAGCGACCTATCTGCTCTATGAAAGGTTAGAGAAGGAATTCGGGGCGGTGCAGGCAGATGTCTTTGAGCCTAAGCCACTGATTTATAAAGCCAAGCGGCAGACTCCGGCAACAGCCAGACAAAAAAAGCACTTGAAAGAATTGGCAGATTATCATAAAATAAACCTTAATCTGGAATGGGAAACACTGACAAGAAATGAAGCATCCCGCCAGGTTGACCGGATCATCAGCCAATATGGCAGGATGTTAAAATAATAAATAGAATTCTAAAATGGGAATCTTAAGACAGTATCTCTCTTAATTTTTTCCGGATAGTGTCTTTCGAAAGCGAGTTTAAGGAATCGGCACTTTCGATAAGATTAGAAATTTTGGCGGTTTCGCCTTTTTCCTGATAGAGTCCGGCTAAGAGCGTATAGGTCTCCGTAACATCACTTTTGATGCTGACACCAAATTCTAAAACGCGGATAGCATCATCGATGTGTGCATGTTCGGCAAGGCCTTTTGCATAATCTGTTAAGAGGCGAACGAGCGTAGTAAAGCGTTCATCACAGTCGCTAAGAATAGCCAGGTTTGAAACACCGTACTGCAGTTTTAAATCCGTGTTTGAAATGCCGGTTAAATTCAGGATCTTCTGTTCGGAAAGAGCAAGTAACTGCTGTTCCGTTTCCTCGTATCCTTCGTTTGGATAAGCACCGACAGGAAAAGTATCAACAGGAATTTGGATGTAATCTAAATTTGTGATATCCTGTTTGCGTGTACTGTTTGCATCGTTTTCACGCTGCCAGAAATCAGATTCTTTTTGTGTATTGACTTTGTCAATCTGTTTACGCCGATAAGCGTAATATGCTAAAAATAATATAAAAGTAATTAGAACAACAGGGACCATTGTGTGTCTCCTTTCCATAATCATAAAGTGAGGTGAAAAATATGAACTACCGTAATTCTAAAAGAAACCGCATCATCGCCAGCGTGATCGTGATCATCTTAGTGGCATCTATGCTTCTTTCTTTATTACTTGCAGCATTCTAGGACATAATATACTAAAACAGAGGATGGGTGTCAAATTAATTAGGCGTTCTGCATCTTGAAAAAACAGATTTTTATGATACAATAGAAAACGAACGTTTGAGAACATAGAAAACCAGCATAGAAAGCCGACTTTCGGATAAAATGATATCAGAGGCGGCTGTATTAAAGGGGTAACAGAATGAGAAATATTAAAAAAAGATGGTTTTTGTTTGCAGCAGCATTTGTGTTAGTGGCAGCAGCAGGAATCCATATGGGTGTCAAAGCGGAAGAAGATGAGAATCGTGTCATCGCAGACCGTGTTTATATCGGAGATGTTTCCGTGGCAGGAATGACAGAGGAAGAAGCAACTGCCGCAGTAGAGGATTACATTGAGAGTCTGCAGGATACGGCAATCACATTAAAAGCCGGTGAGAACAGTATAGAAGTAACAGCAAAGGATTTAGGTGTTACCTGGGGAAACCCGGAGTT
>OKVF01002438.1_pt1 | contig 10502 bp, 14 predicted proteins | sample 1604831 | NCBI WGS metagenome assembly OKVF01 (sample SAMN01760980, study PRJEB22395) | human gut metagenome
ACAGCCTCGACCGCTCCGGACAAAGGCTGTACCAGTAGCAGGTTTTGCAGGTGGGGCATTTGTGCCCGTTCTGGATCTCAATTTTTTGTGTGTTCTGCATGTTCTGCCATCCGTTCTGGATGTTCCACAAACGCCGGATTCCGCTTGTAGAATTCTACGATCAGTGCCGTCAACGCTTCATAGACCGAATGGTCTGTCTGCTCCTTTGCCGGCACAACGCTGACTTCCATTGGTTTTTTCATGTTGCATTCTCTCCACAAACCGTATTTCTGTTCGCATTTGCAATTGCCATACCAATTGCAGCCCATGTGACCTGTTTCTGTTCCTCCTGCGGCAATACACCAAGCACGGCAAGAAGCGTAGATAACTCCTGTGCGTCCACCGACAGGTGCACATTTGTGCAAATTTGATGGATTGCAGCTAATGTGCTTGCATTCAGCATAAAATCACCTCCTTTCAGACGGCATCCTGCTCCATCAGCGACAACAGCCCATTCGCTTTCAACAAATCATAGATGAACAGCCGCCCTTTTTGTGTCCAGTAGGTATGCACTTTGGTGTGCTGCTGTCCGTCTGCTCCTGGGAACGTCTGCGTCTTGGTGCTGGTGTAGCCTTTTTCTGCATATTTCTGATACAGCAGCCAGTTGTTTCCCTGCTTGTACTGCACGCCGCTCTGATTCAGATAGCGGTTCAGCCAGGTGCCGGACTTGCCATAGTCCTTTGCAATGCTGGTGATGGAGATCAGGTCTTTACAGTTCAGCACCACGTCATAATAGCTTGCCTTGGGCTGCAGCTCTGCGATCTGCTGGCTCTGCACGGCAATGGCGGTCTCCAGCCGTTTTCGCTGTGCCTGCTCCGCTTTCAGCTGCGTGGCAAGTTCGATCAGGAACTTTCGTAGTTCCATGTTTGTAGTTGTTCGGTCATATTTCATCTTCCTTTCTGTGCTGAAACAGCACTTCGATCGGCGTTTCCGGAAACCACGTTTTCTGAATGAAAATTGCCTGTTCCACGGTGAACGAACGTTTTCCGCACGTTTTGTGCCAGAGTGTCCCCTCGTCTACGCCGAGCACCTGTGCCATTATCTTTTTCTTGATTCCTTTGCGTTTGATCTCGTATTCGAGAAACGGGTAATTGTAATCCTTTTGTTTCATTTGTTTTACCTCCGCCTTATTTGTACTTGACTCTTGTAACATTTTGTGGTATGCTATCAATATTATCTCTCACGGAAGGAGGTGATTATAATGGCTTTTTCTGGTTTTTTAAATCGCCATGGAATCATGTTTGACATTGAACGGAATGGAAAAGTAATCAATAATGTTCGTGGCTTGCCTAATTCAGACGATGGGAAAGAATATGTAGGATTTATGCCAGGAACAGATGTGCAGATGGGAGATTGGCTCATAAATCCATCTGGAGATCGATTTTACGTTGAGAAAAGAAAAACAGAATACATTTTCTCAAATCCGTCTTATGTTGCAGCGTATACAGTGTTAGAATCTGATTATAAGAAAGAATCTTCGCAGCAACAACAGCAAACAATTATTAATGTAGGAGAAGCCCATCATTCTATTCTTGGTTCTCAGCAAAATGCGACAATCAATGGATGCTCCGCTGAAGATTTAGCAAAATTGATTGATCAACACGATTCTTGTGATAAAGAACTGTTAAAGGAAATGCTTTCCATGTTGAATGATGCGATTTCAAATAAAGAACCCGTGAAAAAAGGATTTCTTTCAAAATTCGCCGGCGTATTGCAGCGGAACGAATGGATTACTGCACCTGTTGCAACGTTTTTTCTTGAATACTTTCTTTCTCAGTAGTCAATGTGCCAATTTGCAATAATGAATTGCTAATATCCATTTTAATCTCCAGAATCAGATGTTTATCTTCGGTTCTGGAGATTTTGTATTCCAGAATATTTTGTATATCTGAATCCGAAATAGATAAAATTTCTTGGTTGTGTAACCGCCCCAATTCCATTTCCACTATCTCCTTTCGTCTTACTCGCCAAGCGTTTCGGTTCTCTCCTGCCTGCTGGTTTAAGTTTTCTGCTGCCTGTCCTTGACTGGTTTGGTCGTTTGCGTTTTGTCCTCGACCGTGATTATATTATAGCACAGAACGCAAACGATGTCAACTAAAATGTTTTACAAAATGCAAACAAGTTTTTTGTGTAGTTTGCATAATGCGAATTTTAGAGCAAAAAAGCCCTTGACGCCGTTTGCGTTTTGTGGTATAATAACGATGAAACGGAGGTGATAACAATATGCAATGGTACGACATATTAAAAAGCCTAAGAGAAGCCAGTGGCGAATCTATGTCAAAGGCTGCTGAAGAAATCGGAATTCCAAAAGGAACGTATGCAAGCTATGAGTACGGCAAAAGAGAGCCAAATATTGAAATGATTACAAAAATAGCGAAGCATTACAAAGTTACCACTGATTATCTGCTAGGGAGAGAGCCTGCTCCGGATGATCCGGTTGAAACGCTGTCCAGAGAATTAAAATTGAACCTGTACGAAAAAGCAATTGTGACAGCGTATCTTTCAATGGATACGAAAAGCCGGACAGATCTGGTGAAAATGGTGCAAACTGTAGCGGATGCCGTTCAGAACGGGACGGAATCCAAGTATACATACACCATAAACGTTGCAGCCCGTGGCGGAGAGCCGCCGCATACCGAAGAAATGACGCAGGAAGAACGGGAACGAATTGCAAACCTGCCACGTGTGCCGGATGATTTATAATGCATAAAAAAACGCCCTCGTGTTACAATAACACACGGGGTGAATAATGTTGCATTATGGAAAATATCAGCATGTTAGGAATGCAAGCTGGCAATGCCTGATTGATTGCCGTGTAACGGAACTGCCGTTGAAACCCGTGCAGATTGCTGCACAATATCAACTGCAATGCGTTTATGATGACATCGAGCAGGCTGGGAAAGTGACCAATGATGGTATCATCTTGCTAAGCAAGAGCCAGTCTGTGCAGCGACAGCGGTTTACTGTCATGCACGAACTTGGACATTATCTATTAGGTCATGTTGGCGGTGATCCACGTTTTCGGGACAGCAGCCGCACCGAAGAGGAGCAGGAAGCCGACCGGTTCGCAGTGGGTTGTTTGATGCCAGCTTGTGTGCTGTGGGCGTTGCATGCCACCACAGCGAAAGAAATTGCCGTACTCTGCAATGTGTCCATGCAGGCAGCAGAAATTCGTGCCAGACGGATGCAAATCTTGACTGCAAGAAATAAATTTTTGACGCATCCGCTGGAACGGCAGGTGTTTGAGCAGTTTCAACAGTTTATCAACAGTCAGTGAAAATCCGCCCTGCAAGAAATTGTGGGGCGGTACGATTAAGGAGCGAAACATGAAAAGAGCAGTGTTTTACGGTCGTTATTCCAGTGACCGGCAGACAGAGCAGAGCATTGAGGGGCAGCGGCGTGTCTGTGAAGAGTTTGCAAAGGCAGAACAAATTCAGATTGTCGGCGAATACATCGACCGAGCAACCTCCGGAACGTCCACAGACCATCGGGAGCAGTTCCGGAAAATGCTAAAAGACAGCAAGCACGGCGGTTGGGATTATGTGCTGGTCTATAAACTCGACCGGTTCGCCCGTAGCCGCTACGACAGTGCCATCAGCAAGCAGCAGTTGAAAAAGAATGGGGTCAGGGTGTTGTCCGCCACAGAACGCATTACAGACAGCCCAGAGGGCATTCTGATAGAAGGCTTGTTGGAATCCATGGACGAATATTTCAGCCGTGAGCTTTCCCGAAAATGCAAGCGTGGCATTCGGGAGAGCATTATAAAAGGGCATAACTTCGGCGGTCGGGCATTATACGGCTATGACCGAAAAGACAAGCGGTTTGTCATCAATGAGGAGCAGGCAGTAAATGTGCGGTGGATTTTTCAGAGTTATCTTTCCGGCTGCACCCTCCAATCCATTGCGGATCAACTGAATGCAGAGGGATACCGCACGAACTATGGGAACGCATTCAAACAAGATACCGTTTCGGACATCCTGCACAATGACAAGTACACCGGAACACACTACATAGACGGTATCGAAGAGCCGGAAACCTGTCCGATAATCATTACACGGGCAACGTTTGAACGGGTGCAAGAGAAATTGCAGCGGTCTGTCCATCGTGCCAGAGAACACGCCACCGGACACACCTATGCACTGTCAGGACTGCTGGAGTGTGGAATTTGCGGAAAATATGTTTGTGGTTCGTCTGTGGGGCGGAAGTATTTTTACTATACTTGCCGGAGCAGAGAACATACAGAAAACAACGTGCATATCAACGCAGACAGACTGGAACAGGTTGTGATAGATGCCCTGCAAACCTTTTTCACAGAAGAGCAGGTTTCCACGCTGGCGGAACGACTGTACCAGATCTATACCACGGATATGGATGGAAAACCAGACCGCAGCAAGCGGCTGAACGAGATTGAAAAACAGCTGCAAGGAACGGTGAACGCTCTGATTGCGTGTCCAAGTTCCAAGGCGTTGCAAGAAAAATTGGCACAGTTGGAAGAACAAAAAGCAGAGATCGAAAAGCTGCCGATTTTGCAGCCGCAGCTGAAAAAAGAACACTTTGAGAATTATTTTCACTGGCTGGCTCTTAGGCTGGAGCATATGGAAGACCGTCAGACGTTTTTTCATACTGTGATTCACAAAGTGCTTGTCTATCCGGAAAAAGCAATTATCATTCTGAATATGACCGATGAAATGGCAGACCCGCCAAAGAGAGAACAGGTTGAAACATTTATGTCTAACATGGAGGAAGTATCTTTGTAGCCCTGTCCGAACTGTACCATCGTAAAACCAAGCCCCTCCAGATTTTGCGACATCTGCACTGCACCCCAACGGTCAAATGCAATTTCTTTGATGTGGAATTTCTGCCCCAGTTCATCGATGAAGTTTTCGATAAAGCCATAGTGAACCACATTTCCTTCAGTGGTTTTCAAGTAGCCCTGCCGTTCCCATACATCATATGGAACGTGGTCACGCCTTACTCTGAGTGGCAGTGTTTCCTCCGGCAGCCAGAAGTAAGGGAGGACATAATAATGCTCATCATCTTCAGTAGGCGGAAAGACAAGCACGAAAGCTGTAATATCTGTGGTACTGGAAAGGTCGAGTCCACCGTAGCAGATACGACCTGCAAGCATCTCTTCATCAAAAGCGACCTTGCATTTGTCCCATTTTTCCATCGGCATCCAACGCACCGCCTGTTTTACCCATTGATTCAAACGCAGTTGTCGAAACGCATTTTCTTCACCGGGAGTTTCCTTTGCAGAATTACACGCAGCCACCACCTTATCCATGCCGATGGTCTTATCCAGACTTGGGTTTGCTTTTTTCCAAACCTTCGGGTCAGTCCAGTCCTCCGATTCATCTGCACCGTAAATGACTGGATAGAAAGTCGGATCGTGCTTTCTGCCTTCCAGAATGTCCTTTGCTTTTTGGTGAACTTCATAGCAAATAGAATTGGTATCTGTTCCGGCAGTTGTGATAAGAAAATACAAAGGCTGCATTCTGGCATCACCGGAACCCTTGGTCATAACATCAAACAGCTTTCGGTTCGGCTGCGTATGCAGTTCATCAAACACCACCCCGTGAATGTTGAAACCATGCTTGGAGTAGGCTTCTGCCGAAAGCACCTGATAAAAGCTGTTGGTTGGAATGTACACGATACGCTTTTGTGAGGTCAGGATCTTCACTCGTTTGGAAAGGGCAGGGCACATTCGCACCATATCCGCTGCTACGTCAAATACAATAGCAGCCTGTTGGCGGTCGGCAGCACAGCCATACACCTCCGCACGTTCTTCGCCGTCACCGCAAGTTAATAGCAGAGCAACGGCAGCAGCAAGTTCTGATTTGCCATTTTTCTTGGGAATCTCGATGTAAGCCGTGTTAAACTGACGATAGCCATTCGGTTTCAGAATGCCGAACAAATCACGGATAATTTGTTCCTGCCAGTCCAGCAGTTCAAATTTCTTTCCAGCCCATGTGCCTTTGGTGTGGCTGAGGCATTCAATAAAAGAGACGGCATAGTCTGCCGCTTTTTTATCGTATTTTGAATCTTCAGCTATAAAACGTGTCGGTTTAAATCTTGCCATTGTTCTCACCCCCAACAAAAAAGACCTGCCAAAAAGCAAGTCTGCATCATTTATTTTAACGCCCTCAAGGGGCAGTTTTGTAATCGAGATTCCATTCCCATTGTAACCATATTACCATACAAATTCAAGGATTGCAAGCCGCTAAACATACAGAAAAAGCGATGGAATGTCGGCACTTTCTTGTGTATCATACACCAACGAAACAAGAGCCTTTGTGCCGCCCTGTGTGGGGCATTTGTGGGAAAGGGAAAACCACTCGGAGGAAACAAAACTACGTCGGACAGGGGCAACACAGCGGCTGTACGAGCCGCAGCCCCTTTCGGGGCTTTGGTCTTGGATTGTGGGTTTTGGGTTACCGTCCGGTCTGGCACTCCCATTCAAATTCGCAAGCGTTTTCGTACTCCTCATCGAAAAGGGCATCGTCATCGATTTCCTTTTCCGTAAAGTCGATGCTGTCGATTTCCTCAAAGGTCGTTCCGTTTTCCTCGGCATCTGCCTTTGCAAGGCTTTCTGCGTTTTCCTCAACCCATGCAGTGAACTCCTCGTTGTCCATCCTGTCCTCGTTTTCAATCTCCAGTTCGTATTCGTAGTCCGCATCGAACCAGGTGATGACCGCCTTTGTGATTTCGGTTCTTTCGTTCCAGTCCGTTCTGTTTGCCATTGCTCTTGCCTTTGCGATTCCGTATGCTACCATTGTGTTTTTCCTCCGTTTTTTTGGTTGTTTTCCCTTTCGGTAACTGTATATTACCATACCTTTCGGCGTATAGCAAGCGGCTAAATGTACAGAACATAAGGCGATATCTTCGCTGTATATTTGGTGGATCTGACACTGGATAAACTTGCTTTTCTATGGTAAAATACAGTACAATGGTGCGCCAGTTCGGTGCATAAGATATAGTCGGGTGAAATTCTCGACCTGATAAAGCATAGCAAGCAGTCAGTACATAGCCTTGGAGTTGAAGCCGTGAGGTTAGATTTAAGCGTAGGCAATGGAGTATGAGAGCCGCAATGCGAAAGCGTGAAGCTATAGAGCCCCGTAATTTATGTTGTTAGCGGAAGTCGATGCAGTCATTGTTGCAGCAGACAGCATCAGCAGATTTGTTAGGCGAGAAACTGCTGATTCCACCGGGGTCCGAGGGCGTGGCGAGTATACAAGGTATCTTATGCATACCTGGGAGGTCTGACGGATTCCTAAGTTGAGGTAGGAAAATTGAAGTACATAAAGTGCGGAGAAAATCCGATGGTCTGTCAGAAGTCGGACTGTCTCATAATAACTGCGAAGTCTGTGAAAGCAGATGGAGTGAAGGGGACAGCAAATAATCGTTCTCAAAGAAGAAACATGTGTGACACAGGAGGTCAAATCAGATGGAAACGAACTCAATGAGAATAAGCAGCCAATCCAGACGATACGCAAAAGTGCAGAATCTGATGCACAATGTCAATGAACAAAATCTTATGGCACAGCATAGACATCAAAAGCTGCATAAAGCCCCCGGTATCGATAAGGTGGACAAACAGAGGTATGAAACCCATGTTAATGAAAATATTGGTAAACTGGTACAAGAAATGAAGAAGTTACAATACCGACCATTACCAGTACGCAGAGCCTATATCGACAAAGGCAATGGGAAAATGAGACCTTTGGGAATACCAGCTTATGAGGACAGACTTGTACAGGGAGCAATGGCAGATATACTGAATCAGGTATACGAGCCAAGATTCCTTGACTGTTCCATGGGATTCCGCCCGAATCGCAGTGCTCATGACACAGTAGCATATATCAATCAAGTGATAATGTGCCGAAAGGTTAATTATGTGCTGGAAGCAGACATCAGAGGATTCTTTGATAATGTAAATCATGACTGGATGATGAAGTTTCTCGCAAATGATATTGATGACAAAAATTTTCTGCGTTATGTAAAGCGGTTTCTGATTGCGGGAATCATGGAAGGAACAGAATATCATGAAAGTGATAAGGGGACACCGCAGGGTGGGCAAATATCCCCGATTCTGGCGAATGTGTATCTGCATTATGTGCTTGACTTGTGGGTAACCGCAGTAAAGAAGCATATTAGAGGACAAATTTATTATGTCAGATATGCAGATGACTTTATCATTATGTTCCAGTACTGGGACGATGCACAAAAAGTTATGACGGCATTAAAGCCAAGACTTGCAAAGTTTTCACTGGAACTTGCGGAGGAAAAGACGAGAATTTTCAAATTCGGAAGATTTGCAGAAAACAAAGAGGAGTTTGACTTTTTGGGATTTACATTCTTTAACACGCATACAGCGAAAGGAAAATATCGTGTCGGAATCCGTACCAGCAAGAAGAAATTGAAAGCGAAACGGCAAAAAGCAAAAGAGTGGTTGAAAACACGTCTCAACAAGAATGTGACTGAAACAATGAAGTTAATCAGAGTAAGTCTGTTAGGGCATTACAATTACTATGGCGTGAATGGAAATTATACGCAGATGCGAAAGTTCTATGAATATTTAAAATATGTCACGCACAAGATGCTGAATCGCAGAAGTGAACGAGCATATATGCGATGGGGAAAATTTAATAAGATTTGGGATTATCACATTCCAAAGCCTAAGATAACTAAGAACATCTGGAATTGGTCTGTAAAGATTGTTTGAAGAGCCGTATGCCTTAATAGGGCACGTACGGTTCTGTCGAGGGGCGGCGGCAGTAATGTCGTCCGTCTACTCTACGAAAAGACATCTCGGAAAATCGCAGCCACCAACCAAGCCCCGCACAGTTCGCCTGTGTGGGGCTGGTTTTGACTTTGGGCAGTTTTTCGGCAAGTGCTCTGAAAGCCCACACAGGGCAAACAGGGCGGTTACATGGGAAACTTTCGGTGCATTACAGACAGGATTTTCTCCCGTTCCTCCGTGGAAACGCCGATGCTTTCCAGTGCCTGCCGAATGCCGCAGTCCGGGCAAATTGGCGTTTGGTTGTCCGTTCTGGAAAGTGCCGGAACACCGGAGTAGGGCTTTCCGCAGAGTGGGCAGACTGCCGAAACTGGCTTATCCATTTTCATGGTGGTACACCTCCCGCTCGCTGATGTCCATGGCTTTCCGCAGGTGTTTCAGATCAAAGCCGAACTGGCGGTAGCCGTCCACGCAGGTGCGGATGTAGGCAGAAGTGGGGATGCCCAGTTTCCGTTCCTCGTGCATGATATACACAAAGACGGTCAGCTTTTTCCCGGTTTCTGCAAGGGGAAGTTCCAGTTCCGTTTTGTAGTAGAAATGGGGATACCCCTCATAGCGGTCAAGGGCAAGTTCATCTCGTTCCGACACCGACCAGACTGCCGCCGGAACGGTACAGCCCTGTTTGGGTTCGATGGTCAGATAGGAACCGGTCTTGCTGCCCTTGAACAGCAGCTGGTAATTTGGGATCTCCGCAGTTCCTACAATTCTGGCATCCGGGCAACGGAACTGCATCTGTTTCACGTTCAGATTGCTGCCGTAGGCAAGGTAAAACTTTTTCATGCAATCAAATCCTTTCTGAAAGGAATACCCTTTCACCACCATAAGACCGCCGAAGCGGTCTGGTGTAGCTGGTAGCAAAAGGCTGTCCCTTTATCTGCCGAACCGGAAAGCGGCATCGCCATCAAGGTTCTTGGTAAGAAAATTTCTCGCTGTGGAGAACTCCTCGCCGACCAGCCCCAGTCGAATCAGCCATGTTCGCATGGCGAATTTCGGGTTTTCCGTTTGCTGTGGTTTCGGGCTGGCGGTTCGCAGTCCCTTTGCCATTTCGGAAAGGGCAAGGCAAAGTTGTATGTAGCTTTTCAGCTGTCCGGCATGAAGTCCATTTTTCTTTTCTGTTGTAGGCTTGTCAAACTGGAAAAGTCGAAATTCGATTGTGCCTTTTGTAAAAGTTGCGTGATAGTTCAGCATATGGTATCGGCTGTCATTGTAGTGCTGATTTCTGCCGTAATTTGCACCGTTTGTCGTATACCAGATGTCTGCAAACTGTGCCATGTTGGTGGGCTTTTTCCGGTTCAGCTGTTCGATGAATTGGGGATTGACCGTTCTGCAATATCGGTTCATTCTGCCTTGGTCGATTTTCAGGGCATCTGCAATCAGTTGTTCATGGCTCGCCATAAGGTTGGCGAGGTTTCGCAGGGTTTGCGGTGTGTGTCCGTTGGCACCGATGTGAATGTGTACTCCGGCTCCGATGCCTGCATGGCTGATTGCTCCGGCTTTGCGAAGCTTTCTGACCAGTTCCTGCAAGGTTTCGATGTCGCTGTAGTGAAGAATCGGCGTAACCAGTTCGCACTTTTCGGCATCGCATCCTGCAATGCTGACGTCCTTTTGAAATTTCCATTCTCTGCCCTGTGCATCCCAAGCCTTGAAGTCCAGCGTTAGCACCATG
>OKVF01002444.1_pt1 | contig 10475 bp, 6 predicted proteins | sample 1604831 | NCBI WGS metagenome assembly OKVF01 (sample SAMN01760980, study PRJEB22395) | human gut metagenome
GTTATTTAATAACTTACGGGGGAATCCGCTAATCTTTAGTGGACACTAGTGATAAATTATATAAAATCTTTATTTAGATTTCGAGAATAAAGAAGCAATCCATAATACCAGAATAGCTCCTACGGTAGAAGTTATCAAACTTCCAATCAATCCCGAAGCCGCAAGTCCGAAAAGGGCAAATACCCAACCGCCCAGCAACTCCTCCGAGAATACCAAGTAACAAATTTATAATAAGGCCAAAACCTCCGCCACGCATTATCTTACCTGCAAGAAAGCCGGCTATAATACCAATAATAATATACCAAATAAAGCCCATTTTATCCTCCTTTTTTATTTAACAACATCAGGTACCACGAATAGTTCAGTAAGTCAAAAATGAATTAACGACAATTTACACTCCAAACGCCACTATAAATTCACTAAAGAGATAATTTGAGCAACAGTCCGGCAAATATTTTTCTTAGCGACTTCCGGCTTCATGGCTGTTTCTAAAGACATGGGCGAAGGAATGATAGAAAAGAGACCTTGAAAACCTGCCTGATTCAGAATTTCCGTATCCTCTATGCTGCCTGCCACAACAATGACCGGTATCCCTTGTCGTTTCGCCTCTTCTAATATTCCGGAAGGTACTTTTCCCATTAAAGATTGACGGTCTGTTCTCCCCTCACCGGTTATGATCAGATCAGCACCTTTTATTTTCTCACTAAATTTCAATGTTTGGAGCAGTAAATCAATGCCGGGCTTTAGTTCAGCATTCAGAAAAGCAAGAAAAGCACCTCCCAAGCCTCCGGCAGCTCCTGCTCCGGGAACGTGAGTGATTTCTCTTCCGGTAGTTGAATGGATCAATCGGGAAAAAGACTGCATACCCGCATCTAATTTCTCTATCATTGCATCATCCGCCCCCTTCTGCCGGGCAAAAACATGCGCAGCGCCTTCCGGACCACAAAAGGGATTTCGTACATCACAGGCTATCGTGAAACGAGTATCTTCAAGTGCAGGGTGAACGGAAGAAAAATCAATAGCGGCAATTCGATGCAGGATTTCGCCTCCTTCTCCCAAGACTGCTCCATCCTTATTGAGAAATCGGGCTCCTAATGCTTGTAACATACCTACTCCGGCATCATTCGTAGCACTTCCTCCGATACCAATGACAAATTCCCGATATCCCTGTTCAATAGCGTGCAATATCAATTCACCGGTTCCATAAGTAGTGGTCAGCATCGGATTTCGTTCAGTTTCTGATAATAGCGGCAGACCATTCACGGTGGCCATCTCAATAAAAGCAACGCGTTTATCACCCGAAACTCCATAAGTGGTTTCTATCGGGCGCATCAAAGGATCATTCGCTATGATCTTCTGATAAGTGCCTCGTGTTGCTTCTACCAAGACAGTCAATATTCCCTCACCTCCGTCGGCTATCGGAAAACGAATGACTTCACAATCCGGACAAACCAGCTTTATGCCTTCTTCCACCGCCTTTTCCACCTCTGATGAGGAAAGACACCCTTTGAAAGAATCCATCGCTACTACTACTTTCTTCATTACTTATAGATTTAATAGTGACAAATATATTGAGAAACGGGAAGTTTACGTACCTTTGCAGTCATTTTTTCAGGAACATTTCAAAAGAATAGGTATTATGGTACAGAATCAGGAACAACCCGTAGGAAGAATTACGTTTTCTATCCTCATCGCATTAAGCCTTTCGCATTGTCTCAATGATCTTTTGCAGTCCGTTATATCGGCAGCCTATCCATTATTCAAAGACGATTTGGGACTCAACTTTGCACAGATCGGCCTTATCACACTGGTTTATCAACTCTCGGCTTCGGTATTCCAGCCAATCACCGGAATCATCTTCGATAAACATCCCGTTGCCTGGTCACTACCTATCGGAATGAGCTTTACAATGATAGGAATGATCAATCTGGCATTCTCCAACAATCTTTATTGGATGCTGATCTCTGTTTTTCTGATCGGAATCGGTTCTTCCGTCTTGCATCCGGAGGCATCGCGTATTACTTTTCTTGCTTCGGGTGGGAAACGGGGACTGGCACAATCGTTATTTCAGGTAGGAGGCAATTTAGGAGGTTCACTAGGTCCTTTATTGGTAGCTTTGCTGGTGGCTCCTTATGGCAGAGAGCATCTGGCCGTTTTTGCGCTTTTTGCTTTGGCTGCTATCGGTGTCATGTACCCGATCTGCAAATGGTACAAATCTTATCTCAACCGAATGAAAGAGCAAAAGGCTACAGTGAAAAAGGCTGTACATTTGCCTTTACCGATGGATAAGACTGCTTTATCTATCGGCATCCTACTGATATTAATCTTCTCAAAGTATATTTATATGGCAAGCCTTACCAGTTATTATACATTCTACTTGATTCATAAATTCAATGTAACTGTACAGGAATCTCAATTATACTTATTTATTTTTCTGGTAGCTACTGCTATCGGAACATTGCTCGGCGGTCCTATCGGCGACCGTGTAGGACGTAAATATGTGATTTGGGCTTCTATCTTAGGAGCTGCACCTTTTAGCTTACTGATGCCGCATGCCACTTTAGCATGGACCATCATTTTAAGTTTTTGTGTAGGGCTGATGCTTTCGTCTGCTTTTCCGGCTATCCTGCTTTATGCGCAAGAGCTGCTCCCTACCAAGTTAGGGTTGATTTCCGGTCTTTTCTTTGGTTTTGCCTTTGGAGTAGCAGGTATCGCTTCGGCTGTACTTGGCAATATGGCTGATAAATTTGGAATTGAGTCGGTTTATAACGTTTGCGCTTATATGCCGTTATTGGGATTAGTCACGTTCTTTTTGCCCAATTTAAAGAAACAGAAGATACAGGTATAAAAAAACGACCGGTATGCATCGTCACGACGTATACCGGTCTACAAGTTAAGGTCAAAGTCAAAAAATTAAGAGAGCTATTTATAAGTTAGGGTTTGCATTAATCTCTTTTTCAGGGATAGCATACAGATAATAAGAACTGTTCGCTGAGAACGCTTTACCATCCGGAAAATTAAGGAACCAATGTCCTAACGGATTTCTTTTCGCAAAACTGCCGCCTTCCTGCCAGCAATCCACTTCCGTTTTCTGCATATCCTCAGATAAAGCCATGCGTTCTACCGCCTTCTGATTACGGAGTACATCCGTTATACCGAATCCTTCTCCCCAAAGTTCGCGTCGGCGCTCCATCAGAATTTCGTCAATCACCTGCTCTTTTGTTTTCCCTGTCACATCATAATTACCTACGCCACGGGCAGTACGTAATGTATTCAATGGGGCAACAGCCTGATCCAGTGCTACTCCATCTCTGACCTTGGCTTCCGCTTCTATCAGATACATTTCTGCCGAACGCATCAGTACCAGATCTGCAGTATCATCCGAACGCATATGGAATTTCTTATAACCCAGATATCCTTCACGCATCCATTGGAAAAGAGGCAGACGGATGTCACCTTTAACAAAAGTATCCATCAAGTGCGGGTCGGCCATAAAGCTACTGTAAGCTCCGACATACGTTGCATCCAGATAGTAGAAATTATAACTTGCATCCGATTGCGAAAGTGTTTGAGGAGATCCCCAAATCCATTCCTTATTGGAAATATTATTAAAACCTTCGTACTCGGCAGTGGTAGTCATTAATGAATATCCTTTGCGTGCAGCTTCGGCAGCTTTGGCGGCCTCTCCCCATTGTCCTGTCAATAAGTAAGCACGTGCCATAAGACCGTTGACAACATCCGTATTCGGTTTGAATTTCTGCCCGTCTCCCTTGCGGACGTAGTTTGTCAGATAATCCTGTGCAAGATTCAAATCATCAAAGATCTGCTGATAAACTTGCGCCACTGTCGATTTGCCTTTCGGCTTGGTACCGCTTGTAGTCGGTTCCGTATATATAGGCACACAGGGAGCATCTTTATCTTTCAAATATGTAAACTGATAATGCTGTACCAAATGCAGATAACAAAAGGCACGCAAAGCCAATGCCTGTCCCTGTGCCTGCCGAAGTTCCTCGGAGTCACCCTTAATCGAAATGGCAGTGTTGCAGTTATCAATTGTCTTATAGATCAGATACCAGGCAAACGAAGTTCTTCCATCGGAAGGAATCGCCACATCATTAAACTGATAGGAAGAATTGAACCCATATTTCGGACGGGAGACAACATCGCTTGCCATCATATCATCCTGACATTGAAGTGCCCGATAACCAATATTGGCATACGTCGTGCCGTATTCAAACAGGTTATACCAAGCTCCGTTGAAGAGACGTTCTGCATTTCCGGCTACTGCTACCTGATCAGAGCTTACCGCATCCGTAGGTTCCGTATCCAGAAAGCTACTGCTACAACTTGTCGCCAGAAACAGTCCGGCAACAGCAGTAAGTATAGATTGAATTTTTATCTTTTTCATATATCGTGTAATTTTAGAAAGATAGATTGATACCTCCGGAAATAGTTCGCATAGCCGGATAACGGTAATAAGTGATACCCGTGATTCCCTGTTCAGGGTCAAGTCCCTGATTCCGGTGAATAGTGAACAGGTTATCGCCCTGCACAAACACCTGAACACTGCTCAATGCCAGTTTGCTGATCCACTGTTTCGGCAGATCGTAAGATAGCGTCAGGTTTTTCAGTCTCATATATGAATTGTTCTGCAAGAAACGGGTGGAAGCTGAGTTCCAGTTATTGGAAGTAGTGCTCAAAGCAGGCACGTCTGTATAACGGTTTTCCGGTGTCCATCTCTTCAATATCTCCGTAGACCAGTCACGGCCTTCCAAACTTCCGTTGTGCAGAATCATAGTAATATCACGGTTGTAGATATATCCGCCGATGCTATAAGCAAAGATGGCGGACAGATCGAACCCTTTCCATGAAAGCGATGTATTGAAACCACCATAAACTTTCGGGAGGGAAGATTTATTGACGTAATAATAATTTGCCGAAGCATAGTCGCTTGTTGTGACACGTTTTCCGGTCAAATTATCATTGGCATCTTTCTCATCCATATACCACAGCGGATTACCGTTGTCAGGGTCTACTCCCGCCCATTCTTTCATATAGAAGTCATAGACTGACCGTCCTACCTGCAATTTATTTACGCCACTTTGCGGCATATCCTTCAGCGGAAGTTCCGTCACCTTATTCTTATAATGCGTCAGGTTCATTCCGAGTTTCCATACCCATCCATTCTGATTGATAATGGTTCCGTTCAGCACCATCTCAATACCTGTATTCTTCAATGCGCCTACATTCTCATCAATAGAGCCATATCCTAAGGAAGGAGCGATCGGACGGGAATAAAGTAAGTCTTTGGAACGACGCGTAAAGAAGTCGAACGAACCGGAAAAACGGTTGTTAAACAGTGAGAAATCAACGCCGACGTTAAAGTTCAGGTTCGTCTCCCATTTCAGGTTCGGAGTAGCCATACGGTCGGAAACCAAGGCATTCTCTCCGAGATTGGAAACGATGGTATAAAGTCCCTTGCTTGCATAATAAGTACCCAGATTATCATTTCCCTGTGCACCGTAGCTCATCTTTAATGTCAGAGCAGAAAGCCAGTTGGCAGTGGAAGCCATAAAACTTTCACGGTCGATACGCCATGAAGTTCCCAAAGACCAGAAGTTCCCCCAGCGAGTCTCCGGTGCAAAACGGGAAGAACCGTCACGACGAAAGGAAGCGGAGAAAAAGTATTTATTCTGATAGTCATAAAGCGCCTGGGTGAGATATCCCACCAAAGCATAATCGATACGATAACCGGAACCGCCTGTCAACTGTGAGCCGACTACCAGTTCGGGCATATCGGGCTGTGCCATCTTCGTACGTGAAGCAGTCAGTTCATCATAACGGTACGAATAGGCTTCCATTCCGGCAAGCACATTAAAGTGATGATCACCGATGGTTTTATCATACGACGCGATGTTGTTCCATGTCCATGAAAAAGTACGTGAGTTCAAGCGGCTGGAACCACCTCCGTTTTCCAGAGCCGGACCGATTTTCGGATTCGTATAATCCAGCGTATTATAGTTGATCAGGTCGAAGTTGAAACTTGTCTTGAATTTCAGCCCTTCGATGATCGTAGCTTCGAGATAAGTACGACCGGAAAATTCATCTTTCATCCGTTCCGATTTATCCAAAGGCAAGGTAGCCGGCAAGTTCCAGTTAGCCATAGAACCGGAAGGACGGTATGAACCGAAATCGTAGATACGATCCCCATTGTCATCCAGCTTGTAGCTGCCGTCCGTATTCATTTCACAAATAGGATAAAATCCGGGCATAGTACGTCCTGCCGTAATCACGTTGCTTGTTTTGGAATCCGAAGAAACCGGATAATTCTGCATGGAATGGGCAAAACTCAGGTTGATGCTTCCTTTCAGCCAGGAAGTCATTTCACTGGTCACGTTCGAACGAAGGTTGAAACGTTGGTAGCCGGATTCGAGTGCAATACCTTTATCGTTCAGGTAGCCGGCAGAAAAGAAGTATTGATTAGCCTTTCCACCACCGGAAACACTCAGATTCAGTTCGGTACGAAGCGCTTGCTGCTCCATCGCGTCACTCCAGTCGGAGTTCCATAACGGACGAGCACCTGCTGCCAGCTTTCCGTCTGTCCCCACAGGTTGCGGATATTGTGTGCCGTAAGGATTCGGACCGCCTCCCATCAATTTTGTAACCAAGTCTTTAGAAGCCTGCGTAGCTGCGGTGGCAGGGGTATAATCAGAGCTCTTGGCATACTGGTTGCGAAGCGCTTCCCAGTAAAGTTCGAAATACTGATTGGTATTGACACGGTCATAATCGCGTACCGCACGACTGGAACCACCCAGTGTAGCTTTCACCTTGACAGTAGCTTTCGAGTCCTGCTGTCCTTGTTTCGTAGTAATGATAATCACACCGTTTGCACCACGCGAACCGTACAGAGCAGCAGATGCAGCATCTTTCAGTACAGTCATGGAAGCGATGTCATCAGGATTGATCGAGTTGACGCTGCCATCAAAAGGTACGCCATCAACCACATACAACGGGGCACTGGAGGCATTGATCGAACCGATACCACGAATACGGATTTCGGCATCCGTACCGGGCTGACCGCTGGAAGCACTGGCTTGCACACCGGATACCGTACCTTCAAGTACACGAGATACGCTGGAAGTCTGTAACTTCTCGATCTCTCCCGCCTTCATAGTCGAGGCAGCTCCGGTAAAACTATATTTCTTGGCAGTAGCATAAGCTACAACCATCACTTCTTCCAGTTCTTTGCTCTCCGATTCCATTGTGACATTGATCACATTCCGGTTGTTCACCGCTTGTTCCACTGTCCGCAATCCTACAAAGCGGAACACGATAGTCCCATTGGCAGGGGCTTCAATTGAATAGTTTCCATCGATATCGGTAATGGTGCCGGAAGAGGCCCCTTTCACTTGTACGGAAACACCGGGTAAAGGCTCTCCTTCAGAAGTCACAGTACCCGTTACGCGTTTCTCTTGTTGTGCTTCTGCATACACTACATTGCCGGCAGAAAGCAATAGAAACGCCACTAATAAACGTAAATAGATTCTCATAATTTTGTGGCTTAGGATTTATTTGCTTGTTCTAACTAACAGAATACATATCTCATTTGTTTAGGAAACGAAACATTTTTTTAGACGATTATTAGTATAAATCAACGAAAGGTAGTACATTCGTGAAACGAACAGCATCAATCATAACAACGAAAAATCACAGGATGAAGCAAATTGTTCTATCTCTTTTTCTGTTTCTGTCACTCTCCTTACAGGCCCAGGCTGAAAGGAGAGATACCCTTATGAGCGATAGTCTGCAAACTGATTCTGTGATACCGGCCAAACCAAGCGCTTTTAAGAGAGCGATCAGGAAGTTCATGAATTTCAGTGACTTCGACACCCTTTACATCAGTCCCAACCGGTATAATTACGCATTGATGACTACCCATTTCAGCAACTTTGAATATTATTCCGTTACCAGCAATCTGCCCCAACCGCAGAAGCTGAGTTTCTCTCCCAATCCGCATAACAAGATAGGATTGTACTTCGGCTGGCGATGGATCTTCCTGGGATGGTCTGTAGACGTGGACGACATTTACCGGAAGACCAACCGAAGGAACAAGGGAACAGAGTTCGATTTAAGTCTATACAGTTCCAAGCTGGGAGTGGACATCTTCTACCGTCGCACAGGTAACAACTATAAGATTCATAAGATCAACGGTTTCCCGGAAGATGTCCCCGCCAATTACTCCGAAAAGTTCAATGGAATAAAAGTAGATATCAAGGGATTGAACCTATACTATATCTTCAACAACCGCAAATTCTCCTACCCTGCCGCTTTCAGCCAGTCAACCAATCAGCGCAGGAATGCAGGTTCGTTTATCGCAGGCTTTTCCATTTCAAAACATAATCTTGAGTTCGACTATGCAGAACTTCCGGCTTTCATACTGGAAGCGATGAATCCTGCCATGAAAGTCAACAATATAAAATACACCAATGCCAATATCAGTTTCGGTTATGCCTATAACTGGGTATTTGCCCGCAACTGTCTGGCATGCCTGTCTCTCACTCCCGCCATAGCCTACAAAGCCTCCGATGTAGATGCAGAAACCCACGAAGGGAAGACATGGTACGGCAATTTTAACCTGGATTTTTTGATCCGTGCGGGAGTTGTCTATAATAACGGAAAATATTTCGTCGGCACTTCATTTGTCGGAAAGAACTACAATTACCACCGGAATAATTTTTCACTGGACAACGGGTTCGGAACGCTTCAGATATACGTCGGATTCAATTTCAATTTACGCAAGGAGTATAGAAGAAAAAATACAAGATAAAGGATGTGTATAAACGATACAAGGTAAGGGTGTATATTTGCAGTATATTATTGTATCGCTTGCTTATCCAAAGAATCTTTGTACATTTGCCCCGTTCTTAACTTCAAAAAACAAGAACCTGATGAAGAAACAACGCCACATACAGACCACACGTTCCCTTCTTTCCCGCTTCCGCTACTGGGGCAGGAAGAACTATGCCGCATTTGCGAGTATGGGACGTGAATTTCAGATCGGTCATCTGCATACCAATGTGGTAGATGTGGCTCTTCGCAAGCAGAATGCAAAAGTTACTATCCCTTATCATACATTTATGACACTTCAAGAAATCAAAGACCAAGTACTGGCAGGCTTCGACATATCGTCCGCCCAAGCCACTTGGCTGGCCAACATGGCCGACAGCGAGGCGCTTTATGCCGCCGCGCATGAGATTACCATCACCTGTGCTTCGCACGAGTTCGATATGTGTTCCATCATCAACGCCAAGTCCGGCCGGTGTCCGGAGAACTGCAAATGGTGCGCACAATCCTCTCACTACAAGACTCAAGCCGAGATTTACGATCTCCTGCCCGCTGAAGAATGTCTCCGACAGGCAAAATACAACGAAAGTCAAGACGTCAACCGTTTCTCCCTTGTCACCAGCGGACGAAAACCTTCTCCCAAACAGATCAGTCAACTTTGCGATGCGGCCCGCCTTATGCGGAAACATTCGTCCATCCAACTTTGTGCATCCCTTGGATTACTCAACGAAGAAGAACTCCGCGCCTTGCACACAGCCGGAATCACCCGCTATCACTGCAACCTCGAAACAGCTCCTTCCTATTTCCCCACACTCTGCTCCACACATACACAAGAGCAGAAGCTGGCCACTCTCGACGCCGCCCGCCGGGTAGGGATGGATATCTGCTGCGGTGGCATCATCGGCATGGGAGAAACAATGGAACAACGTATTGAATTTGCTTTCACTTTGGCGGAATTGAATGTACAGTCCATCCCCATCAACCTGCTAAGTCCGATCCCCGGAACTCCACTGGAAAATGAAAAGGCATTGAGCGAAGAAGAAATCCTGCGAACCATCGCCCTGTTCCGCTTCATCAATCCTACCGCTTTCCTGCGTTTCGCAGGAGGACGTTCGCAGCTCACTCCCGAAGCCATGCGCAAAGCCTTGTTTGTCGGCATCAATTCCGCCATCGTGGGTGATTTGCTGACCACACTCGGTTCCAAGGTTTCCGACGACAAGAAGATGATTCTGGAAGAAGGTTACCACTTCGCCGACTCCCAGTTTGACCGCGAGCATTTGTGGCATCCTTATACTTCTACTACCGATCCATTGCCTGTCTACAAAGTAAAGCGGGCGGACGGAGCAACGATCACACTCGAAGACGGGCGGACACTCATCGAGGGAATGTCGTCCTGGTGGTGTGCTGTGCACGGATACAATCATCCAGTATTGAATCAGGCGGCAAAAGACCAGTTAGACAAGATGTCCCATGTCATGTTCGGAGGACTGACTCATGATCCGGCCATCGAGTTAGGCAAACTGCTGTTGCCCTTGGTTCCCCCATCCATGCAAAAGATATTTTATGCGGATTCCGGTTCGGTGGCGGTAGAAGTTGCCTTGAAGAGATCGGAAGAGCGTCGTGTAGGGAAA
>OKVF01002453.1_pt1 | contig 10426 bp, 12 predicted proteins | sample 1604831 | NCBI WGS metagenome assembly OKVF01 (sample SAMN01760980, study PRJEB22395) | human gut metagenome
CATGATAACCAGAACGAGAAACGCCAAGATGTTTCAACATTCCGGAGACAGAAACCCGGCGTTTTGCCTTATGGGCAGTTTCTGCCCTCTCCGTAACTTCGAGATAAATGGCCTCCGTCATTTTCCCAGAATGTTGATTGCTTTTTTTAATACTTCAAGAGCATCCTGTGCATCTCGTAATTCTCGTTTTAATCGTGCGATTTCTTTTGCTTCATCAGAAGCATAGTTACCGGAACCACGGCTTTCAATATCACCTGTTTCACGCAGTTCTTTCTGCCAGCGTGATAATGTCTGTTGACTGATTCCTAAGTTTGTAGCACAGCCCTGCAGTCCTAAGTTCTTGTGATCATGATAATACTGGACTGCATCCAGCTTAAATTGTTTGTCATAGTGTTTTGCCATAATGAGCTCCTCCTTCAGTGCGGTACCTACATTATACCATGATTTTTCTTATAAGGAATTCTCATTTTGACTTGTACTATTTATATTCTAACACCAAGAATTATTGTTAAAGGAAATACTTAGAAGAAATCATCCAGCATTAGTTTTTGAAAATATAGATAAAATCCAAGATTTAACTAAAGAGGATGATATTCAAACTGTGGGATACCGTCTTGCGTTGCACCGTGTCAAAACACTTTGCGGAGTAAACCTAAATCAATATGAAAATTATTTAGTTGAATTGGGAAAAACTCGAAATACTGTTCAACATTATAAATGCAACATTGATGGAGCATTTTATAAAAACCTCATGTCGCAGTCGTTTTCTGCGATTGAGTTTCTATTTTTGGATGTACTGAAATTACACTTTGAAGATTATCAAGGGGTTATAGATCCTGATGACATATCTTTTTTGCATGAAGATGCGCAGGCTTTCAAAACTCGTAAAGAAGATATATTAAAGGAATTTCAGCAAGGTACGTCCATACGGTATCAGATTATTTATGATAAGGAAAAAGTTTTGACACCTCCATGTCCTATATGTGGTTTTCCCCTGTTGGCTACAGATGGAGAGTATGGCATTCGTTGTAAAATGTGTGGTCAAGAGTTTGATGATTATCAGGCAATATGTGACAACGATCAATCGTGTATAACTAGCACATATATTATGCGAGAGTTAGGACGACGAAAAGGGAAATTATATCATCCTGTTTATGAGTGTCCAGATTGTGACTGCAATGCTGTTGTCTATTTACCAAAACAAGATAATTGGAAATGTTTATGTTGCAACAAAACGTTTGGAGAGCCATCGTATTGTGAAGATTGTGGCAATCTTATGCCATGTGGACTGTCCACACTCGCTATGTCCGATTATAGTACAGAGGATTATAAATACCTTTGTCAGAGATGTGCTTCAAAAGCAAGAGAAAGCGAAGAATATATCGACTATACACTTGAATGAAAAAAGGAGGGGTGCAGACTACACAGACCGCACCCCTCCAATCATTTCTCCACGATAGAGGAAAGCTCCCTCAGCACAGCAGACCCCATTTCCCACATCCGGGCGTAGTCCTGTTTCAGCTCTTCGCTTTCCTCCGGGTACACGCCGAAGGTATGAGCATGGACGGCTACCTAATTGAGATTGTTGGAACACCGTCTTTGCAGGGAAACCAGCTCCCGGACAGGGGCAAGGTCAACGTGGAGGATATAGCCATTCAAGGCCATCTTTCGCATATAGGCTCCGACGTTGGTAATACCGGCTTCGACCATGCGTTTCTGTATCTGTTCCAGCTCGTCGGCTGTTATCATCACATGAAGGTGCTTATCCCACTTGCGGCGGGCAGTCATCGTTCCTCACGTTCCCGGCTCCGTCTGTGGTGGGGCGGCTCCTTCACTCTGTCTAACTCCTTCTTCTCCGGGCCTTTCGGTAGGGGCGAAGGAGACAGGTTGTTTAAGATACCGTCCAGCATATTGTCATTCTGTTTCAAGGAAAGCTCTGTGGTATGCAGGTAATTGTCCTTTTCGTTCATGCGTCCTCCTTATCTGTCCTCAGTAAGCGCTTAATTTTTAGGTATGATAGAAAAATCCCCGACTACTTTTCAGTAGTCGGAGCACCTTGACAATTCACATATGATTGATTTGATTCGTTTGCACGACGTTCGATTTCAGCTTTGACGGTTTCGTTCCATGGAGCCAGAAGTTCTAATTCATCATCACTCATTCTATCATCAGGTAGTTTTTCCAGCAGATAAGTAAGATAGTGATAGACGTTTACTCCATTGGCTTTTGCCATCTCTACCATTGTGTACACGATAGCGCTGGCCTGGGCTCCGTTTGGTGTGTCACAGAACAGCCAGTTTTTACGGCCTACTGTAAACGGACGGATCGCATTTTCACTGAGATTATTAGAAAAACTGCAGCGCCCGTCTTCGAGATAGGTAGTCAGATAGGAGCGGCGGTTCTGAATGTAGGTGACAGCTTTATCCATTCTGCTTCCACGGGTAGGGTTCTGCTGATCAAGCCACGACAAAAAGCCTTCTACTACCGGCTTTTCTTTTTCAAGGCGAGCCTTTTTAATAGCATCGAAGGAAGAATACTTTGATCTGATCACATCTTCCAGATGGAAGAGCTGGTTAATGTACAGCATTCCCTGTACAGATGGCTGGGTATAATCCAGTGCTTTTCCCTTAGGGATGGCATCTGTCAGATATCTTCTGATGTGTGCCCAGCAGGCTGTGCGTTTGGCATCCGGTACTTTATTGTATCCGCTATAGCCATCACACATCAGATAACCCTTGAAGCCGTGAAGAAAATTTACGGCATTGTCCCCGGCCCGGGTCTCCGAGTATTTATAGAGGATAATAGGTGGTCCTCCGTCTTCACCGCTGCGGAACAGCCACATATATGACTTGGTCTGTGCACGGCGTTCCGGTTCATGCAGAACCTGAAGTGGCGTTTCATCTGCCATCGCGAATCCACGTTCCAGAAGTTTCCTGTGGAAGTATTCGTACATAGGAAGAAAAAATGCTTCAGAATTCCGGATCACCCAGTTTGCCATAGTAGCTCTGGTGATCTCCACGCCATACTGTTTCCAGTCCTTTTCCTGACGGTAGTATGGGAGAGCATTACAAAACTTCTGGTATATTACCCAGGCAACCGTTCCGGCAGAAGCCATTCCATAAAGCATATGGGCTCTGCCATCTTTTCCTTTTTTGATAACCGGAATATCCTGAAGCCTGCACTGCGGGCACTCATAGCTCTTACTGTAGTATTCATATACTTTCAGTTTTGCCGGTACAAAAACCAGTTCCCGGCGGACAAACTCTTCCCCGATTTCTTTCAGCGGGGTACCACAGACAGGGCAGAGTTTCTCTTCTTCAGAAAGTTCCAGATACTTTTTTTCAACAGGAACTCCCTTAAAACGCTCCGCATCTGTAACTCTTGCTTTTCGCTTTTTTGCTGTTTTTTCCGGAAGAATTGCTTCAAGATCCTCTGTTTCTACAGCTTTCGGATCCTGTTCCAGTTCCGCCTCATTGAAAAAGTTTAACTGGCCTGGAATATCGAGGGTCCTTTTTTCGCTAGAGGTGCCAAACAGTTTTTTACGGAGAAGGTCTATCTCTTCTTTCAGATTATCCCGCTCCTGGGTGAGAGCCTCTTCCCGTTTATTGGCAGCATCGACAGTTGCCTGAAGTGTTTTTATCATCTTTTTGAGATCGTTTATCATGTCCTTCAGCTCACGGAGCTGGATATCTTTGGAACTGTCTGCCACTGCTTTTTCCTCCTGTTTCTGATGTTTCCATTATACCAGAAAACAGTGGTTTTTCCCAGCAAAACAGCGGATTTACCAGGACTTGAAAGTGCCGAAAATACAGCAAAAAACAAGAGTTTTATGTGCATCTTTTTTACGTTGCCTTGATCGCTTTGGGCTGCTCAATATCAATGCCGGACATCAGCCAGTCGAACTCCCGCCATGTAAGATTCCGGACTTCAGATTTATTCCTGGGCCATCGGTAGGATCCCTGGGCGGTCAGTCTTTTGTAGATCATAACGATCCCGTCAGGCTCTTTTAAAATAGCTTTGATACGGTCGCATTTACGACCGCAGAAAAGAAAAAGTGCATGGTCAATATCCATCGAAAACTGTTCCTGGATAATCGCACACAATCCATCAATGGACTTGCGCATATCTGTTCTGCCACAGACGATATAGATTGCATCAATACTTGAGATATCCGCTAACATAATGACTCCTTCAGCGTATCCATAAGCATCTTCAGAAGTACCGGTTTGATCTCATTACTCATTCGTATAAGCAATCCGTCTGCTTCGATTTCAATCGTATGTGAATTGTCAAGGTGCATAGGACTGTTTCCATTATCTGGGATTAGTCCTGCCGGAGAAGACTCCGGTTCTATAGCAATCTGGACTACATCCTGTTTATGGGACGTAAGGTCAAGAGTGCTGGCTTTTCCAACTGGATCCGGTATCTGACAGGCTTTTTTGCGGAGACGGGTAACTGCATTGTAAAAACAGCTGGGAGATATCCCATGTTCATTACACCATGCAGCATCTGTCAGGCCACTTTGTCTGCATTCGGTGACCAGTTCCATCCATTCGTCCAGGGAACGTCCTGGAGCACGTTTATTACTCATAATGAAACCTCCAAATATAGTAAATTTCTATCTCCTATCAAGCGGAGTGTAGTAAAAATCTATTTGCTATCATTATGAGTTCAAAAACGTAGACAGTAAAGCTACCCAAGATTTAAGCGCTTACTGTCCTCATGGTACTGGTCCTTGATACTGGAAACCATTGCCTTCATTTCCTCGTCATTGCGGACTTGGAACGGGTGGTTCTTGAAAGTGTGAAGGTCGGACAGTTTCAGATAGACGATCTGCTCGTCCTTGGCCGGGCGGGGAGCCTGGGCAGGAGCCGGGGGTGTTTCCGGCTGGATGGGAGTGTTTGCCTCCGGGGCGGCCTTTGACTCCTAGGGAGTGTCAGCCGCTTTTTCCTCCTTGTCGGGAGCTTTCTGTGCAGGAGCTTTATCCGGGGCAGGCGGTTCCTGTTCCGGGGCAGGGGTGCCTCTAGCTACTTTGGCCTTATCCAGGACAGGCGGTGTTTTCTGTTCGGTGTCGGTCAGATTTTTCGATTTTTCATCAGCCATTCACAATACCTCATTCTTATTTGATGGCATGAAAAAAGGGCTTGGCCTTTTGTTAGGGCGGTAAATTCAGTAGGTTGGCAGTCCATTATTGAGTTTTTATTTAGTATCCCTTTGTACACCGACGCAAGGGAAAATTTATGCATTAGAAGTTTATCAGTCTAACGATAGGGCTACCAATGTATTGTTTGAGGAATGGAATACAGATGAGGATATGGGAATAGATGGAAAAAGATATGGAGGAGGAATAAAGATATCAATTTCCGATATGTTCATTGAAATGGGATCCAATGGAAGTAAAGATGTTACGTCTTGGATAACAGTGCCTTTAGATGATGATTATTACGAAACGGTATTTGAATGGGTATTTGCTTTAGATCAGTCAATGTATAGGGCGGAAAGTATAGGAACTATTAGTATTTTGGTTAATAATGAGGAAGTCTTTACAACTGGGGAAATTGATAGCAATACATTTAGAGGCTTTTCCAGTTAACTTTAATTTTGGGGATGCCGACTCATTTATTATTTTAATAGAAGCACATTTAGCAGGAAGTGATTTTTCATACGGCTTTATAACAGAAAAATAATTGAGAAAACATTACACGATTGGGACACTAGATTGTTGTTGACTCTATAAAATATCAAAATACTGATTTACTTGATTGCGTCTAAATTGGCTTGTATACTGGTATCTACATATAAAAAGACCATATATCATATTACTCATTTATCTTCAAGGATGATTTATACTATAAAGTACATAGATTCATTATAAGGGTGATAGTGAGAAAACGATTTTCTTTTTGCTGGAATTGTAATTTCCACAAAACGGATTAGTGATTTTTATACACTGGACAGATGATGAATTTCGCCCCAGATTATTCAATAATCAGGGAATACCCCAATTTATCTCAGGGTATAAAGATCGATGGAAGGAAATTTGAATTTAAAGCATTGGAAAAATTTATGCCGAAAGTGTAATAAAAAACTATTTCTAATTGTATATCAAGTTGAAATTTGCTATGATAATCTCATAGAATTCCTCTGTCGAATGGAGGAGTATCATGAGAAGAAAACATCGTTTAAAGGAACTTACGATCAAAGATAATTTCATGTTTGGTGCAGTGATGATGGATGAAAGTAACTGCAAGGGACTTTTAGAAAGAGTGCTGGAGATACCGATCGATCGGGTGGAAGTCAGCCGGGAGAAGAGTATCGTATATCATCCGGAATACAAAGGTGTCCGATTGGATGTTTATGCGAAAGATGAGTGCCAAAGTCATTATAATGTGGAGATGCAGGTGAAAAGAAAGGAAGCACTCGGGAAGCGAAGTCGTTACTATCAGAGTCAGATGGATATGGAACTATTACTATCAGGAGAAGATTATTCAGAACTTCCAGATACCTATGTCATTTTTATCTGTGATTTCGATCCATTTGAGGAAGGAAAATACCGGTATACCTTTAAGATGAATTGCGAAGAGTCCGGTCAGACGAATCTGGAAGATGGAAGGACTATCGTATTTTTGAACACACATGGAAAGAATGAAAATGAAGTTCCAAAAGAACTGGTAACATTTCTAAAGTATGTAAAGGCAGATCTTGCAGGAAGTGAGGAAACGTTTGATGATTCCTACGTGGAACAGCTGCAGAATTTTATCCGCAAGATCAAGGGAAGCCGGGAAATGGAGGAGCGCTTTATGATTTTTGAAGAGATGCTGAAAGAAGAGCGTGCAGAAGGATTTGCAAAAGGACGTGAGGAAGGACGTGAAGAAGGACTTCAAGAAGGGCGAAGTACTTTGAAAGAAACTCTGCTCTTGTTTTTGCAAAAGTTCGGAGACATTCCGGATGAGGTTTTGGAGCAGATTCAGGCCCAGCAGGATATGGAAGTGTTGAAGAATTGGATGCAGACCGCCTTTCGGTCAAAGACGTTGGAAGAGTTTGTGCAGAAGATGTAAGAAAAATCTATTTCTGATTGATGATCAGATCTAAATCTTCGGGGGTTTCACTGTTCTTGTGAAATCTCCGAGATAGGAAACAAGTCGATGCCGTTTCAGGCAAGGATTCAAAAAACAGACAGAGGAATTCTATATTCGAATCGAAGAAGTTTAGGATAGAGGTGGGAACACCGTAAAATTTTTACGGCAATGGGTTGCGGACAACTTTGTAGTTGGGTATACTATTAGCATAAAGTACGTGAGAATATTATTTGAAAGGATGGTATGCTTTGTGTTAAAGAGATTTAAACTCAAGAATTATAAAAATTTTAAAGAGGAAATAGTAATAGATTTTGGAAATGTTGCAGGGTATCAGTTTAGTGTGGATTGTATTTCAGATGGTTTAATTACAAAAATGCTTGTTTATGGAAGAAATGCGACAGGGAAAACAAATTTAGGAAGAGCAATTATGGATATAGATTCTACAATGTTTGCAGGTCCGAGATTTGTAGGAAATGGAGTGTTTCTTAATGCAGATTCCACAGAGGACTCTGCAGAGTTTTCCTATACTTTTGATTTTAGCGGTATTGAACTTATTTATCAATATGCTCGTTTTTCCAATCAGGAAATCAGAGAGGAGGAACTTATTATAAATGGAGTTACTATATTTAAATGTGACTTTTTGAATAAAAAATATAATTTTGATAACTTGAAACATGTAGAAGCAGAGACAGCAAACGTAAAGATATATTTACAAGCATTAGAAGGAGATGAGACAACAGAGGACACGATCGAACCGAAATTACCATTTCTTAGATGGTTGATTAGTAACGTGGCATTGAAAAATGACTCTGTCTTAATTCGCTTATCTAGTTATGTTAGAAGAATGACCATGATTACAGTAGGGAATGAAATGCCGTATCGCGTACGAAGAATGAGCAATTCTTTTTATGAGGCATTAGAAAATCCAGAAAGACTAAAAGACCTGGAAGATTTTTTGAATGCTATGGGTATAGAATGCAAACTTGTATTAAAAAAATTGCCGGACGGTCAAAGGGAATTGTATTTTGCACATGAGAAATTAGTCCCATTTTATGAAAATGCTTCTAGCGGAACCTTGGCATTAGTTGATTTGTATCGACGACTGATTCCTAAAGTGTGGGAAGCTTCTCTCATATATTTGGATGAATTCGACGCTTTTTATCATTATGAAATGGCTGAAAATGTGATTAAATTTTTAAAGAAAAAATATCCTCGTTGTCAGATAATCATGACATCACATAATACAAACTTAATGACAAACAGACTAATGAGACCGGATTGCATGTTCATCTTATCAAGAAAAGGAACATTGACATCGTTGTGTAATGCCACAACACGTGAATTAAGAGAAGGACATAACCTTGAAAAGATGTATATCAGCGGGGAGTTTGAGATGTATGAATAATTATAGGAGCGAGGAGAGAAACCGAAACCAGACATTGTTAATTGTGGAGGGAGATCATGAAAAGAATAAATTGTTTTGGCTGATTTTTAAATGTTTTCCTGAAATTAATATTGATATGAATAATGTTTGGATATATGGGACAAATATATATTTGCTCTATGAAGATATCGCAAAGGAATATGGTATTAATTGGGCAGAAGAAGAAATGGATATTGATTTACCATTTGTCATCAGTAAGAAGCAAGAACTAGATCCAATTCGATATAAAGATGATTTTACCAATATTATTCTGGTATTTGACTATGAAAGACATGATACAAATTTTTCAGAAAGAAAAATTTTGGAAATGCAAAATAGTTTCTCGGATGCGACAGATATGGGAAAACTGTATATAAATTATCCAATGATAGAATCCTATCAGCATTTAGCAAATATTCCTGACTGTGATTTCGCTGAGAGAAAGATACCTGTTTCCATGAAGCCAGGAAGCAAATATAAAGAACTGGTTGGGAAGGAATCTGTAATTAAAAGAACTGTTGAGTTTCCGAGCAGAATAGATGATTTGATGAATGACCATTTTGGAATTAACGACATGCATATTCGACAAAATTGCAGTGAGAAAATTTTTGAATTAGCCAATGCGGAGAACATAGAAGCAGAGTTGCAAAAGATTTTGGAGACGGCCATAACGGGCGGCAGACAAAAGACATTAAAATACCAGTTAAAAGATTGGATAAATAGAATTGGATATGCAAATAGACGACAAACCTATTGGCAGTATACGAGAAATCTTCTTGTAGAAATAATCTATCACAATATATGTAAAGCAAATCGTATTCAAGAGGGTGTTTACGATATAGTATGGAGTCAGTGCAAAGAGAAATTTGAAAATCTTGATTTGGGAAGAATATTGAATAAACAAAATATGCTTAGTAGAACAGAAGACGGATTTGTTTGGGTACTAAATACATGTATGTTTGTTGTTGCAGATTATAATTTTTCATTGTTGGAGAGAAAGGATTGTATGTCAAGTTGTAATCTGCTATGAATGTAAATGAAGTGGATAAGAGAGTTTTGGGGAATTTGTACAATTACTTTCAGCCGGGAGTAATATATTTTTTGTAGCAGCCTTCCGGTAGATGTGGTATGATAAATTTATATTTTACATAGGAAGGAGGGGTATGTTTCCAATTTGGATTCATACAAAAGAAGAAGTGAAACGTTTATTGATTTTAGGTGCCGGCGGTTTTGGCCATATGATTCAGGAAACAGCAAGATTGTTGGGGTACGAAGAGGTTGTGTTTTTAGATGATGCCGTAAAGGGAGCGGATGTAATTGGAAAGTGCTGTGACTATAAGGCATTTTTAAATGAGTACGATACGGCAGTGGCAGCTCTGGGAGACAGCGGAATGCGGCTATACTGGACAGAGAAATTGATGGAAGCGGGCTACCAAGTTCCGGCGATCATTCATCCGTCAGCGGTCGTTAGTCCTAGTGCGGTGATCGGCAATGGAAGTTTTATTATGCAGAGTGCGATTGTCAATACCAATACAGTTGTGGAACATGGTGTGCTTGTCAATAGTGGGGCAGTTGTAGATCATGATTCTCATGTTGGATGTGGAGCACATATCGGACTGGGCAGTGTCGTAAAGGCGAACTGTGTAATCCCTTCTAGAAAGAAGGTTGAAGAGGGAGAAGTGATCTTCTCTACGAGAAGAAAGATTGACGGTGTGACAAGCAGAAATCTGGAGGATGCACTGTATGCGTTTGGGTTCGGTCTTCAGTGTAGCTATGTGAAGCCGTTTGGAGAGGGGCATATTAACGAGACGTATGCGGTCTATATGCCGACGGAGGAGGGCGATGAATTTGCCTATATTCTTCAGCGGGTGAATAATAATGTCTTCAAGGATCCGGCAGGTGTGATGGAGAACATCTTCGGGGT
>OKVF01002475.1_pt1 | contig 10338 bp, 8 predicted proteins | sample 1604831 | NCBI WGS metagenome assembly OKVF01 (sample SAMN01760980, study PRJEB22395) | human gut metagenome
CGTCTATATCGCTGCCCATTTCTCTTCTAATAGTAACATTAATTCCACATTTTTCAAGTTTTATTTTAAAATTCTCCACAGCCTGTCGTGTAGACCTTACGTAGGAACGTTCCTTGATCGGATTCACGGGAATCAAGTTTACGTGGCAGTTTATATCCCTGATTCTGCCGGAAAGTTCCCTGGCATCTTCATCACTGTCATTTACTCCAGCAACCAAACTGTACTCAAAAGTAATCCTGCGTCCTGTCTCTTCAAAATAATGCCGACATGCCTCCAGCACCTCATCCATGCTGTATTTGTTTGCAATTGGCATCAGTTCCCGGCGCTTTACATCATTTGGTGCATGCAGAGAAAGCGCCAGTGTCATCTGAAGCTTCTCTTTTGAAAGATCATAGATCTTTGGTACAAGTCCGCATGTAGATACAGTCAGATTCCTCTGACTGATATGAAGTCCGCCATCCTCTGTCAGGATATGTATAAATCTCAACAGATTTTCATAATTATCCAGAGGTTCTCCGGTTCCCATCACTACCACATTCGATACTCTTTCTCCTGTCATAGACTGAATCCTGTAGATCTGGTCCAGCATCTCTGAAGGCAGAAGGCATCTGGTCAGTCCGCCAATAGTGGATGCACAGAATCTGCATCCCATGCGGCATCCTACCTGTGAAGAAATGCAAACAGAATTTCCATGTTTATATCTCATCAAAACACTTTCGATCACATTTCCGTCACTGAGACGAAACAGATATTTCTGTGTACCGTCAATCTTAGATGTCTGCACATCCACCATTTCCAGTGCTGTGATCGGATATTCCTTCAGCTTCTCCCTCAGACTCTTAGAAAGATTGGTCATCTCATCATAAGAAGTAACAAGGTGTTCGTGCAGCCAGCTGTAAATCTGTTTTGCACGAAATGGCTTGTCTCCCAGGGAAATCATCAGTTCTTTTAATTCATCGATTGTCATTGACTTAATATCTGTCATTATTTATTTTCTCCTGAATTTCGCAATAAAGAAGCCATCTGTTTTGTTTATTCCCGGCAAAAGCTGGAGATACCCAAGAGCTGTTGTCTCTGAATGCAGTTCCTCCGGCAGATATGGATCAATGCTTTCCAGTTTAAACGGATGATTATTCATGAACCACATCATATTCTCTTCATTCTCTTCTTTCGCAATAGTACAGGTACTGAATACCAGAGCTCCTCCCGGTTTTACATACTCTGCTGCCCGGTCCAGGATTGTTCTCTGAAGTATCACGATTTCTTCCTGTTTCTGCTGAGTCACTCTGTATTTAATCTCAGGCTTCTTACCGATGACTCCGTATCCGGAACATGGAACATCAGCAATCACAATGTCTGCCTTCAGTTCTGAATCTACATCAAACACAGTAGCATCCATTACCCTTGCCTGGACATTAATAGAATCTGTTCTGTGAATGTTCTCCTCTATCATATCAACCTTATACTGACTAATATCTCTGGCATCCACAGTTCCGTAATCGCCCATCTTGTCACCAACATGAAGACTCTTTCCGCCCGGTGCCGCACACATATCTATAATGTAGTTTCCCTTCTGCGGGTTTGCTATCTCCGCAACAAGCATGGAACTGACATCCTGCACCTGAATCTTGCCCTGGATAAAAGCATCCAGAGCCAGAATATGGTTATAATTAGAAATCTCATACGCATATGGCAGATACGGTGCAGGTTTTACCTCTACCCCCTGGTCAACAAGGCTCTGGTAAATTTCCTCCTGAGAAAATTTGTGCGTTCTGCAACGCACAGTGATAGGTTTCTCCTCAAGAAAAGCGGCCAGGATTTTCTCTGTCTTTTCCTCGCCATAGTCCTCAAGCCAACGTTTTACCAATGGCTCAGGCATAGAATATCTGACAGATAAATATTTGACCAGATTTTCCTCTTTTGATGGCAATTCCAGATTCTTGCATTCTCTGGCAATGGTACGCAGCACTCCGTTAACAAACGGTTTCAGATTATAAAAACCTTTTCTCTGTGCCAGCTTCACTGCTTCATTGCATACTGCACTGTCCGGTACACTGTCCATAAATTTAATCTGATATACTGCACTTCTCAGGATTTCCCTGATAGCAGGCTTCATTTTGTCTACAGTTACTTTTGAATAAGAATCAATAATATAATCTATTAAAATCCGATATTCCAGTGTTCCTTCACAGACTCTTGTGATAAAAGCTCTCTCTTGTCTTGGAAGGAACTGATACTTGGAAAGTGCATTACGAATTGCAATATGGCTGTGCTTTCCCTCTTCTTCGATTTCCAGTAATATCTGTAATATCAGTTCTCTGGTATTTATTCCATTAGTCACGGTCTCTTCCTCCGGCCAGTATGATCAGTCTTAAAAGCTGCAGAATAGATGATGCAAGTGCTGCCACATAAGTAAGGGCTGCTGCTGTAAGAACTTTCTTTGCGCTTTTTACTTCATCAGTTCCAAGCATGCCTGAACTTCCCAGCATCTTCAGTGCTCTTGCAGAGGCATTAAACTCTACAGGAAGAGTCACAAGCTGAAAAAGAACAGCAAAGCTGAACAGCAGAATTCCCAGTGTCAGCAACGGACGAATAGAAAGGATCAGTCCTGCCAGAAATAATGGCCAGGAAAGAGTTGAACCGATATTCGCCACAGGTACAATTGCTGAACGCAGATTCAGCGGCACATAATTCTGCGCATCCTGAATGGCATGTCCACATTCATGAGCTGCCACCCCAATGGCTGCCACAGAAGTTCTGTCATATACATCCTGTGAAAGAGCCAGCTGCTTATTTCTCGGATCATAATGGTCTGTCAGGCTTCCGGAGATCGGTACGACTGTAACATCCGTAATTCCTGCCATATGAAGGATCCTTCTGGCAGCCTCAGCCCCAGTAAGTCCGGACGCACTTCGTACTCTGCTGTAAATTGAAAATGTGCTCTTTACTCTTGCGGAAGCAGCCATAGACAGTATCATTCCAATAATCAGAAGAAAATAAGTAGGGTCAAAATAGTATCCGTACATCTAATCACTCCTTATGATCTGTAAAACATGTTCCTTTTTCAATATGATATCCTCGCAGAAAAGCCTCTGTATCCATTCTTTTCTTACCTTCCAACTGCACTTCTGTAAGAATCAATGTTCCTTTTTCACAGGCTACATGAATTCCTTCTTTATCTGTAAGAAAAACAGTTCCGGGAATTGCGTCCGTCTGTTCCCCGCTGACCTTGCATTTCCACACTTTTAAAGTCTTTCCGTTAATAAAAGTATAAGCACTCGGCCATGGATTCATTCCTCGTACAAGACGTTCCAACTCCTCTGCCGGTTTACTAAAATTCATCAGTCCCATCTGCTTGGTGATCATTGCCGCATAGGGTGTCGGACTCTCTTCCGGCTGTTTTTCACGTTCTGCAGTTCCCTGTTCGATAGACGGAAGTGTCTTGATCAGTAATTCCGCACCTGCCTGTGCAAGCTTACCAAACAGGCTTCCTCCTGTTTCATCCTGTGCCAGAGGAATAATGATCTTGGAGATCATGTCACCTGTGTCAAGTCCCTCTCCCATCTGCATGATCGTAACACCGGATTCCTTTTCTCCGTCAATTACTGCCTGCTGGATTGGTGCCGCACCTCTGTACTTCGGCAGAAGTGATGCGTGAATATTAATACATCCAAACTTCGGAAGCTCCAGGATCTCTTTCGGAATGATCTGGCCAAACGCAGCAACAATAATAATGTCCGGATCAATCTCTTTTAAAGTTTCCAGAAATTCTGGATTTTTTCTTACTCTCTGCGGCTGATATACAGGAATCTCATGCATAAGAGCCTCTTCTTTAACAGGAGTCGGAAGTAAAGTCTTGCCTCTTCCCTTTGGTTTATCAGGCTGAGTAACTACTGCAGCAACTTCATATCCGGCTTCGATCAGTGCATGTAACGGCGGCACTGCGAAATCCGGTGTCCCCATAAATACTGTTTTCATATATAGGATATCACCTCTTCTTTCTGTTGTATCTTTCCACTAATATATTCAACATATAATATCAAAGTCCAAAAACTATACGTACTATTCTTCATCCTCATCATAGGATACATGGTGAAGTTCACCTTCTACCAGTTCTGTATACATATGTCCGTCCAGATGATCCAGTTCATGACAGAAGGCACGTGCAAGAAGTCCTTCTCCTTCATATACAACTTCATCCATATCTTCATTCAGTGCCTTTACCTTTACATAATTCGGCCGTGTTACCTGTCCTGCCATTCCCGGAACGCTTAAACATCCCTCATCTCCTGTCTGCTCGCCGGATGTCTCAAGAATCTCAGGATTGATCAGTACGATCGGTCCTTCCCCTATATCGATCACAACAATACGTTTCAGGATTCCTACCTGTGGTGCAGCAAGACCAACACCCATTGCATCATACATGGTGTCAAGCATATCTGTAATCAGATCATGGATACGTGGTGTCATTTTGTCTACCGGTCTGCTGACTTTTGTAAGTACTTCGTCGCCTTCTACTCTGATTGTTCTAAGTGCCATTTCTTTCTTCTCCTTTTCTCTAACTGAAATCAAACTGTATATACATTTTCCGGAAACCGGAATTTATCTCTATGTATTTTTCAAGCTGGTCCTTGATTTTGACCAGTACCTGATAATCTTCATGTTTTAAATAAATGACCTGTCTGTAAATATCTTTTACCTTTCCGACTGCAGCATATGCCGGCCCTATTACATGTAAATCATTTCCTTTATAAATTCTCTGAATGTACAATTTCAGGTAATGCATCGCCTGCACCAGGCTTTCGTCCTCCGGCCCTGATCCCAGAACAGCCAGCATATGAGAAGCAGGGGGATAATCAAGAAGCATCCTGTAACTCATCTCTTCTTCATAAAATGCCTGATAATCCTGTACCGCAGCTGCCTGGATACTGTAGTGATCCGGATGATAGGTCTGTATCACAGCCTCTCCTGGCTTATTCCCGCGCCCTCCCCGTCCTGCAGCCTGACACAGAAGCTGAAAAGTACGTTCTGAGCACCTGTAATCCTCTGCGTTCAGCGAAAGATCTGCTGCAATCACTCCTACAAGTGTTACATCCGGAAAGTCATGTCCCTTGACGATCATCTGGGTTCCGATCAGTACATCGGCATCGTGAGCTGCAAAAGATGCAAGAATCCTCTCATAACTGCCTTTTGTTCTGGTGGTATCAAAATCCATTCTGAGAGTCCGGATCCCTGGAAAAGATTCCCGCACAACTTTCTCTATCTGCTGTGTCCCTGCCTTAAATCCTCCAATATAAGGCGATCCGCATACAGGACAGGATTGTGGCTTTCTTGTTTCATATCCGCAATAATGGCATAACAATCTGTCATTATTATGCTCTGAAAGTGAAACATCACAGTGTGGACATTTCATAACATGACCACAGGAACGACAGGAAACAAACCCAGCATACCCTCGTCGGTTCAGAAACAGCATTACCTGCTCCTTTTTCTCAAATCTGGTCTTCATCTTTTCTCTTAATTCCCGACTCAGAACAGAACGATTTCCTGCTTTTAATTCCTCTCTCAGATCTACAACCGAAACCTGCGGCATGGGCCTGCTTCCATATCTTGCATTCAATCTGACCAGACCATAATTCCCCCGCATTGCCTGACTGTAAGCTTCCATAGAAGGCGTCGCAGATCCCATAACTACTTTTGCATGCTCCAGAATGCTCCTTTGTACAGCAGTCTCCCTTGCATGATAACGGGGACTGTTTTCACTTTTGTAACTGGGTTCATGTTCTTCATCTATGACAATAAGTCCCAGATTGGAAAATGGAGTAAATAAGGCCGATCTTGGTCCTATCATAACCTGCACTTCTCCACGCTTTGCCCTTCTGAACTGATCATAACGTTCTCCCTGAGATTGTCTTGAATTAATAACCGATACCTTATCTCCGAATCTGGCATAAAATCTGCGTACTGTCTGGTATGTCAGAGCAATCTCCGGAATCAGCACGATTGCCTGCTCTCCTCTGGAAACAGTCCATTCTATCAGTTTCATATAAACCTGAGTCTTACCGCTTCCGGTTACCCCTTCTATCAGTACAGGACGTGGAAACGGTTTTTCCCATTCTTCCATGATTTGTCTGACCGCAGTTTCCTGCTCCTCTGTCAGAAGTTTTTCGTCTTCTTTTGGAATATCGCTGGTATCAAGAGAATTTCTCATTATTTCATCATATTCTATACGGATGATTCCCTGTTCCTGCATTTTCTTTACAACAGCAGAAGTAGTTCCCAGCTCTTTAGATGCCAAGGTAAACTCCAGTCTCTTCTTTTCCAGAAGTTCTTTCAAAAGCCTCGTCCTGGCTTTAAATCTTGTTTTCTCAAGATCTGCCAGTATCTGATATCCGGTATCTTCTGGAATATTCAGACATATATATTTTTTTTCTTTTGCTTTTACCCTTTCCTGGATAGGGAGTACAGTCTTAAGTGCCTGGATCATCGTAGAACCATAATTCTCTTTCATCCATGCAGCCAATGCTATCAGCCGAGACTCTGTCGTCTCTTCTCCACTGCAGATTCCGCAAATATCTTTCAGCCTTCCTGAAGAAATCTTAAGCTTATCTGAAAGACCTGTTACATACCCTTTGCGCAGCTGATTACCATTTCCAAAGGGGATGGATACCACCATCCCCACCTTTATCTCCCGTTCCAGTTTCTCCGGTACACGATATTGAAAACTCCGGTCCAGCTTATCACTGGAAATATCAATTATTATATCAGCATATATCATGAACTCTATTTTCCTGCAAGAATATCCGCGATCAGAACGCGTTCATCCATAGGATATTTCTTTCCCTTGATTTCCTGATAATCTTCATGTCCTTTACCAGCCAGAACAATAATATCGCCAGGTTCTCCATGATGGATCGCATAAGCAATTGCTTCTTTTCTGTCTGCAATTTCTACATATTTACCATCTGTTTTGGCCATACCGACTTTGATATCATCAATAATTGCCTGTGGCTCTTCATCACGCGGATTGTCAGATGTAATGATCGTAAGATCCGCAAGCTTTCCTGAAACCTCTCCCATTTCATAACGTCGAAGTTTAGATCTGTTTCCACCGCATCCAAACAGGCATACCAGTCTGTGCGGATTGTATTCTTTCAGAGTCGTCAGAAGGCTTTCCAGAGCCATCGCATTATGTGCATAATCAATCATCAATGTAAAGTCATCAGATACTTTTACCATTTCGATACGCCCTTTTACTTTGGCCACTTTTAAAGCTTTGAGAATATTTTCCTCTGAAACTTTAAAATGACGGCAAATTGCAATAGCTGTAAGTGAATTATAGATGCTGAATTTACCAGGGATATCAATCTCTACATGGAAATCCAAAAGTCCCTTCAAATGATAAGAAATTCCCAGATAGCCTTTGCCGCCTACCAGCTTGGCATCCTCAGCCCGAAGATCAGCCTCCGGTGAAAATCCATAGGTTTCCAGGCTGCAGGTATGTCCGTCAATAATTTTCTCAAAGTGCTCATCATCTCTGTTTACAATTCCAACTCTGCACTGTTTCAGCAGTAAAGATTTACATCTGAGATAATCGTCGAAATCTTTATGTTCGTTTGGTCCGATATGATCCGGTTCAATATTGGTAAAAATACCAAAATCAAAGACAAATCCCTGTGTTCTGTGAAGCATCAGCCCCTGTGAGGATACTTCCATAACAACACAGTCACATCCTGCCTCTACCATTTCATGGAAATATTCCTGAATCATGTAAGATTCCGGTGTTGTATTCTTGGCAGGGATCACCTTATCACCAATAATAGCTTCAATGGTTCCGATCAGGCCCACTTTATATCCGGCATTCTCCAGAATGGATTTCACCATATAAGTAGTTGTTGTCTTTCCCTTGGTTCCGGTAATTCCAATAGTTTTCAGCTTATCTGCAGGATGTCCGAAATATGCGGCAGAGATAAATGCCATTGCATATCTTGTGTCCTTTACAAGGATTACTGTTACATCTTCCGGTGCTTCTACGGCTTCCTCTACAACCAGTACCTTTGCACCTTTTGCAATTACATCCGGCACAAACTTATGGCCGTCTACTACTGCACCGCGAATGCAGATAAAAAGAGAGCCTTCTTCTACTTTTCGAGAATCATAGATCACATTCTTTACTTCCTGGTCTGTACTGCCCTGAAGGCATGTATATTCCAGTTTTTCTAATAAGGATACTAATTTCATTTTAATCCTCCATATCATTTCCTGCCGTCCCGGAATTTATTCATCAGAAGCTTCACAAAATCCCAAGCGGAGGTGTTTTTTACTAAAGCGTATATTCTATATAAGAATAGCACACCTCCACAACCGTTTCAATGTTGTTTTTTCGTTATCTTAACGGCCTTTTCTATGAACAAATGCCCCAATCCCCGACATCACAGCAAAAATCCCCAACACAATATACAACATAGTTTCTGTCTCGTCTCCTGTACGCGGTTTGGACGCAGTTACATAGGCATTTGCAGTTTTTGATGCATATCCGTATCCATCTCCATAAGTCTGTGTTGCTACAGCTGTAGGCCCCGGTGTAACTGTCATTATATTTTCATTTCCTGTCAGTGCAACATTTGAACGTGATTTCTTCGTCTGTGTGCCGGTTTCATCAGAGATTACCGTTACCTCATTAATCAATTCCTGACTTGCGAAATACTGCGGAATCGTTACTGTCGCATAAAGAGCAACTACTTCTCCCGGTGCAATCTGCGGAATCAATGCCTGTGTACCATTACTGCTTAAAGTTATTCCTTCTTTACTGACAAATTTCGCCTGAATACCCGCATTCTGAAATCTTTCTGTACTAAGCACAGAATGCAGGGTACGTTCTCCTGTGTTTCGGATACAGATCTGATATGTAATGGTATCTCCTGGATATGCCTGGGTTCTGTCAGCAGTTTTCTCTACTTCAAAGGCTGCTTTTAATTGTGAAACCCTTATTTCAGTTGAAGTCTGGCATCCGATTTCCTCATCTTTTCCGGGATGCTTCGATTTTACGGTTACTGTATGAATCAGTTTGCCTGACTGATTTTCTGTAAGCTGTGCTGTTGCCCGAAGCATTCTGGTCTCTCCCGGCTGCAGAGCTGTAAGAACTCCCTGCAGACCATTTACCGTAAATCCGGTATCTGATTCCCATTCTGCTTTTACATCATTTATTGAAAATGTGCTGGATATCACTATATTCTCCAGCGAAAGTTCTCCTGTATTCCTGACTTCCAGTACATAAGGTACCGACTGTCCGGCACGCACTTCTGAGATGGATTGTTTCAGTACTGCCGTAATCCCTGTCTTCGCCGCCGCTACCTCCAAAGATGCAGACGGGCTTACTGCAAGCACTTCATCACTATCTCCTGTTCTGGATATAAAATACACACCTGTGGAGTTTGGACTATCCAGATCTTTTTCAAGAGGTTCGTCCTGGCACACAGGATAAGATACAGATACCGGTGAAATACGGTACTCTTCTCTCAAAGTAACCGGTATTCTGAGACTGAAGGTATCTTTTTCATCATCTGTAAACTGTGCTTCACAGGTTAGTTTCGTTATTTCTGTTTCTTTACCTTTCTGATTCTGAATATGCACAGACTCTGCCTGCATATCATACTTCAATCCTGACTCCTCCACCTGGAAATATTCTGAAATGTAGGCAGTGAGAAAATATCTGGCAGTTTCATCTTTCTCCGCTTTATCATCATCCGGTTCAGGAGTCTCCCCCTGCCGTGCATTTTTATCCGACCAATCATTCACATCTTCCTTGATATTTCCATCTGACAGTTCATTCTCTTCCGGCCAGACATTCTCATATGATAAATCATTCTCTTCTGGATGAGCTGCATCCGCTGGATTTCCATCATTCTTCTGCTCTGCAGATACAGTTTTATCTTCCTGCATATTTCTGTACAATTTTTTCAGTCCGCTCACTTCCAACAGCAGCTCTGCCTGAAAATTCTCTGGATCTGTCCACTGAGCGCTCTGCTGAAGCAATACCTCCGCTGCTACGGATTCCTTTGTATCAAATTCTGATGCCGAAACTGTAAGATTTCCCATAAGCCCAGCCAGAACAGTTACCACAGCAGCTTTCTTTAACTGATGCCATATTCTTTTTTTCATTGTCCTATTCTCCTGAAATTCTATTTAATTTTAGCTATCTTAAGTATTCAGGCATTCTTCATCTTATAAGTGAAACTGCGGACACAAACATACGCATCTCCCCTCTCTTCTATTCTTTAACCTAGGCGTTTGCAAAACGCCACAAGCCGCATAAATACGGCATTTTTTGTTACCAAA
>OKVF01002478.1_pt1 | contig 10328 bp, 9 predicted proteins | sample 1604831 | NCBI WGS metagenome assembly OKVF01 (sample SAMN01760980, study PRJEB22395) | human gut metagenome
GTTTACCTTACCTCAGATTGACAGAGAGTGACAATAGGTTGGAGCTCTCCTAAGCACTAGTTGAGGGTTCGATTCCCCCTGGGAACGTTCAATGTGCAACAATGATGATAAGTCATTGCTGCTTTTAATTTAGAATGTGTATTTGAGGAGTAGATCAATATGAATTTTGATGAATTCTTGAAGGAAAAAGAAAAAATTGAGAAATTATCAATAGAAGAACAAAAAAAATTCTATGAGCAACTGTTGAAAAATAAACATGATAAAACAGAGCTTTATGTGTATGCAAGTTTTTATTATGGACATTTGTTTTACCAGAATGGAAATTTTGGAAAAGTGATAGAAATCATGGAACCAATTGTAATGGATTATCAGAGTTATCCGTATACACCAAAAATATTGTCATGTTTTAATTTGATAGGTGTAGCAGCACATTGTGAAGCAGAATACAGTATTTCACGCTTTTTTTATAAGATTGCATTAAAGATTGCAAAGGAAAATAGTGCTAAGTTTTATTATGCGTTTGAGTATAATAATATTGCACTGACGTACATTGCGGAACAGAACTATACGGAAGCAATCAGAAATCTTGAATTTGCAGAAGATGTTTTGAAAGATTGCGATGAAGAGATGGGTGCATATATCTATATAAATAAATCCATCTCACTTCAGAAGTTAAACCGATTGACAGAGGCACTGCAGGCATATGAAATTGGTATCAATCAATATCATGCGGATAAAATTGTCCCGGATGATGCGATTCGTTGTGCGGCAACTCTTTATTACAGATTGGGAAAAATGGACAAGTATAAAGAGTATAAGCAACAAATTCTTTTGAAAATAAGAGACATGCATGCTGCTGAATTTATGGATGCATGTAAAGAACTGTTTGAATGTGGAATGGATTCGGATGATGATGAACTCATGACCACTATTTTGCGTTCGATGGATTGGTATATAGAAAAATATACGAATGAAATTAAGGTAGGGCTTGTTTTTTCCGAATTGAAATATGAGTATGCTGTTAAAAAATCAGATAAAGATGCGGTGTTGGATGCTTTAGAGAAAAAGAATGATTATAAAGACCGTATAATTAAGCATTCTATAGAAAAAAGACTGAAATCCTTAGAGCAGTATATAGAAATCAATTCACAAATTTCTGACCTGGAGCTGGATGCATTAACCGGATTTAGAAATCGTAAGGCATATTATAAAGATATTAATATGATCGAACAGGATACAAAGATGAATATGCGTCCCGTAGGAATCGTATTTGCTGATGTGAATGGTTTGAAAAAAATAAATGACAGTTTAGGACATGAAGCGGGAGATAAGTTAATTGCATCTGTTGCAAATACAATAACCGAGATTTTTCCTGAAGCAAGGCGGTATCGCTTCGGAGGAGATGAATTTGTAATCTTATCTTTTGATAAAAATGAAGCTGCATTTAATGAAAAATGCAAAAGGCTTGAGGCGTCATGGAAAGACGGATATTCAGCTTCGATCGGAACGATTTGGAAAGAGCATGCAATAGATTTTGAAAAAAGTGTTGCTGCTGCAGATGAAATGATGTATATGGATAAGAGCAGCTATTACGAAAAGAAAAGGCATGATTGGAGGTCACATACCTATATAGATACGGAAGAGTCTTTGAAAAAGGTAGAAACGGTTGCAGAACTTTTGCCAGGAGGCTTTTTTGTATATCATGCAGATGAAGAGGAGCAAATCATTACTTTTAACCGGGAGCTATTACGGATTTTTAAGTGTCAAAATGAGGAGGAATTTATAGAACTTACAGGAAATTCCTTTAAAGGTATGGTCTATCCTGATGACCTGAAAATAGTAGAGTGTGATATTTCAAGTCAGATTACGCAGGAAAAGGACATAGACCGGGTGCAATATAGAATAGTGTGTAAGGATGGAACGGTGAAAACCGTTTTGGATTATGGTCGTTTTGTTCATACAGAAATGTATGGGGATGTATATTATGTATTTATAAATGATATATCTATTAAGTAAACCATTAACCAAAAGTTTAAACTGCGTAAACAAAGCGAGACTTCATAAGAGGTCTCATTTTGTTTATACAAGAATTGCAAAAGCAAATAATATGAGTGAAGAAAAAGTCGGAGCTATTATTGAAAAATGCACCGACAGTAGATTTTTAGGTGTTTTTGGAGAGAAAACAGTAAATGTTCTGAAAGTCAATTTGATGTTGGACGGTATCCTGTAACTAGCATTCTCAAAAGATGAGCAAAAGATTTCAGACTTCTGCTCATCTTTATACAATCTTAATTTCAAAACAAACTTACTTACGCCCATTTAATACAAATAAAGATAGAATAAAGGAAATATAAAAAAGAAATTAAGATTATGGGGATATAGTTATGCAACAGACAAACAGATCAAGACATCGACATATAACATCATTTCAAGTGATTAGTTTAGGGTTTTTATCCGTGATTCTCTTAGGCAGTCTGCTTTTGATGCTGCCGATTGCTACAAAAAGCGGTCAGTGTACCTCCTTTTTGGATGCTTTGTTTACCGCAACTTCTGCGGTTTGTGTGACGGGACTGGTTATTAATGATACGGCAACCTACTGGTCTTTATTTGGCCAAGGAGTTATTTTACTGCTGATTCAAATCGGAGGTATGGGAATTATTACGATTGCTATTGCGATTTCTGTTGTTTCCGGACGCAAAATCGGGTTGATGCAGCGAAGTACCATGCAAGAGGCAATTTCGGCTCCAACGGTGGGTGGTATTGTGCGGAGAACGCAATTTATTATTCGGACTACTATTCTTATCGAAATCATTGGTGCGGTTCTTTTAGCCCCTGTTTTTTGCAGGGACTTTGGGTTTTGGAAAGGAATATGGTATTCATTGTTCCATTCTATTTCTGCTTTTTGCAATGCAGGATTTGATCTGATCGGTATAAGAAGCCCTTTTTCCTCGTTGACATCTTACTCTGTACAGCCGATTGTAAATCTTGTGATTATGGTGCTGATTGTTGCAGGAGGTATTGGATTCCTTACCTGGGAGGATATAAAGAATCATAAATGGCATTTCAAAAAATACCGAATGCAAAGCAAGGTAATTTTTATGGTAACAGGACTATTGATATTCTTACCGGCTCTTTACTTTTTTTGCTTTGAGTTTTCAAATGTGCCTCTTACAGAAAGAGTATGGGTTTCCGTGTTTCAATCCGTTACACCGAGAACAGCAGGATTTAATACGGCAGATTTGACTTTGCTCAGTGAAGTTGGGCAAATGCTTATCATTATGCTGATGCTCATCGGTGGCTCGCCCGGTTCCACTGCAGGTGGTATGAAAACGACAACTCTTGCAGTTCTCGTTTCATCGGCATTATCTGTATTTAGAAAAAAGGAACACACTCATTTTTTCGGCAGACAAATTCCGGATGGCACTATCAGAAATGCAGCTACGATTTTTTTGATGTATATCGTTTTATTCCTTCTCGGAGGAATGGTAATTAGCAGCACAGAAGATATTCCACTTATGACTGCTCTATTTGAGACAGCGTCGGCAATCGGGACTGTAGGGTTATCGCTGGGAATAACTCCTGAGCTGGGGTTTGTTTCCCATATAATCTTGATTTGCCTGATGTTTTTTGGCAGAGTGGGAGGATTGACCTTGATTTTTGCCACCCTTTCTGAAAAAAAGCCTAACGGTTCAAAATATCCTCAGGAAAATATCACAGTAGGTTAAAGGAGAATGAAAAATGAAATCAATATTACTTATCGGTCTGGGAAGATTCGGACGGCATATTGCTATAAAATTAGATGAATTGCATCATCAGGTGATGGCGATAGATAAAGAAGATAGTCGAGTTAATGCTGTACTTCCCTTTGTAACCAACGCTCAGATTGGAGATGCGACTAATGAGGATTTTTTAAGTTCGCTTGGTGTTGGGAATTTTGATGTGTGTATTGTGGCAATCGGAGATAACTTTCAGAATTCATTGGAAGTAACGTCTCTTTTGAAGGAACTCGGTGCAAGAATGGTGGTGTCTCGCGCCGCTCGTGATGTTCATGCAAAATTTCTTTTACGAAATGGCGCAGATGAAATTGTTTATCCCGAAAGGCAGCTTGCTGATTGGGTTGCAATCCGTTATAGCGCTGATCATATTTTCGATTATGTAGAACTAGATGAAGAACATGCAATCTTTGAAATATCTATACCGGGAGAATGGATAGGAAAAACAATCGGTCAGTTGGATATACGAAAAAAATATAACATCAATATTATGGCGCTGAAAACAAATGATATTATGAATTTGAAAATAAGTTCCGATACGCAGTTGTTAAAGGACAGTACCATGCTTGTTCTTGGGGAGACGAAACATATTCAAAAATGTTTTCATATTTAATTTTTGAAAGAAGTTGGTGATATGAAAGACTTTGTTTTACTTATAGTGGTATTGCTAGCATTTATTTATGGTTATTTTCTTATGGAAAAGCTGGATAAATTTCTCAAGGAAAATCAATCTCAAAAACTTATTTCAGATTCTAATCTCAGGATTGGATTTGAAACACCTGCAATCATAGATTCTATTGCAGAACTATTAGAACAATTTTCAAGCGAATACCCAGACTATGAGCTGAACCTGTTCTATGGTTCTGTAAGTGAAATAATAAATGGGCTGGAAAATAATAAACTTGATTTTGGCTTTATCATAGAAAATTCCAACGATATTTTGAAAGATGAGTATTGTTCCTTATCCCTTCAAATAAAGCAAAACGTCATTACGCCAGGATCTATAGACATTGCGGTACATCCAATCAACACGATTGAGAAACCAGTGAGAGTGATATGGAAAAATGACATTAATTGTATGAAGGGTGTATTTGTAGAAAAATTGCATGATTTTTCGAAGCGTTTTCTGCTTTCGGCTACATGCCCGAATGGAAAAAAAGAAGAAAAGGTGGTATAATTTTTTATATATTGTTTTTGTACAGGAAGGTGACCGTATGGGCGAAAGCAGACAAAATCCGGAACAGTTGTTAAAGTCAATCCAAACCGATGAAGAAAACCGGAATAAAGGGCATTTGAAAATCTTTTTCGGATATGCGGCTGGTGTGGGTAAAACCTACGCCATGTTAGAAGCAGCTCATATGGCAAAACAGCAGGGAATTGACGTGGTAGCCGGTTATGTAGAACCCCACGCATGTCCCAAAACAGCAGCTCTTTTGAATGGCTTAGAAGTTCTTCCTACAAGAGAAGTTTTTTATAATGGTATGATACTGGACGAATTCGACATTGGCATGGCGTTGAAAAGAAAACCACAGCTTATCCTTGTAGATGAACTTGCGCATACGAATGCCGAAGGATGCCGTCATGCAAAACGGTATCAGGACATTAAGGAACTTTTGAATGCAGGGATTGATGTCTATACGACTGTCAATGTTCAGCATATTGAAAGCCTTTGTGATACAGTTGCATCCATTACGGAAATTGTTGTACGGGAACGCATCCCGGATTCTATTTTTGATAATGCAGATCAGGTTGAATTAATAGATATTGAACCACAGGATTTGATCAACCGTTTGAATACAGGAAATGTATACAGACAGACACAGACAAAACAGGCAGTAGAAAATTTTTTTACAATAGAAAATTTGACAGCTCTCCGGGAGATTTCACTGCGGCGATGTGCGGACCGGGTGAATATCCTCACAGAAAATACCCGCATAAAAAATCATGGAGATTATCACACAGGCGAACATATTCTTGTATGTCTATCTTCTTCTCCATCCAATGCGAAAATTATCCGTACCGCCGCAAAAATGGCTTCTGCTTTTAAAGGGGAGTTTACGGCTCTATTTGTAGAAACCCCAGATTTTTCGGTGATGAGCGAGGAAAATGTAAAACGCCTGCGTTCAAATATTCGTCTTGCTGAGCAGCTTGGGGCAAAAATAGAAACAGTTTACGGAGAAGATGTTCCGTTTCAGATTGCGGAATTTACTCGTTTGTCCGGTGTGTCAAAGATTGTGATCGGACGTAGTTCTGCTACAAAACGGCATTTGCTCAGCAAACCGACCCTGACAGAAAAATTGATTGATTATGCCCCTAACCTGGATGTGCATATTATTCCGGATACGGTTTCTAATGCGGCAGTGTATCAGTCAAGAGGGGGCAGGAAAAAGAACCATATCGTATTCTCTGTCACTGATACATTAAAATCTACTGCGATTCTGATTTTATCCAGTTTAGTCGGAATGATTTTCCAGAAATTTGGATTTGACGAAGCAAATATCATTACTGTTTTTATTTTAGGTGTTCTTGTCACCGCTGTCATCACGAAACATCAGATATACAGCCTAATTTTTTCGATTGTAAGTGTTTTGGTCTTTAATTTCCTGTTTACGGAACCTCAATTTACCTTGCAGGCGTATGATCAGGGTTATCCTGTTACCTTTATTATCATGTTGTTGTTGGCATTTTTAACAGGTTCTCTTGCTATACGGATTAAAAACCAAGCAAAACAGGCGGCACAATCTGCTTACCGTACCAAAGTGTTATTTGATACAAACCAGCTATTGCGACAGGCAAAAGATAAAAATGAAATTGTATCTGCAACTTCAAATCAGCTCATTAAACTCTTGAGAAAAGATATCGTTTTTTATTTAGCTGATGGAGAAGTGTTGGATACGCCGCATATTTTTTCTGTAACTGAAGAAAATTTGGAATCGTGTATTTCCGAAAATGAAAAGGCCGTTGCCGGCTGGGTATTGAAAAACAATAAACGTGCCGGAGCTACAACAGGAACGCTTTCCAATGCAAAATGCCTGTACCTTGCTGTTCGCAGCAGCAGTATGGTATATGGAGTTATTGGAATCGTGATGGGGGAAATACCTCTTGATCCATTTGAAAACAGTATTCTACTATCCATTCTCGGAGAATGTGCCCTGGCTTTGGAAAATGAGAAAAATGCCCGTGAGAAACAGGAGGCGGCCATACTTGCAAAAAATGAACAGTTGCGAGCGAACCTGCTGCGTGCTATTTCACATGATTTGAGGACACCGCTGACATCCATTTCCGGTAATGCCAGCAATCTTTTGTCCAACGGCGATTTCTTTGATAATGATACAAAAAAGCAGCTGTACATGGATATTTATGATGATTCCATGTGGCTGATTAACCTTGTAGAAAACTTGCTGGCTGTAACCCGGATTGAAGAAGGACGGTTGAATCTCCGTATAACGGAAGATTTGATGGATGACGTGATCACAGAAGCGTTACATCATATTAACCGAAAGAGTGAAGAACATCATATTTCCGTTGAAAGCAAAGAAGAATTTCTTCTTGCAAAAATGGATGCAAAGCTTATTGTTCAGGTAATCATCAATATTGTTGATAATGCTATCAAATATACACCTAAAAACTCTCATATTGTTATTCGGACAGAAAAGCGGGGAAAACAAGCAATCGTATCTATATCGGATGACGGAAACGGAATTGCTGACGAAATAAAGCCACGGATATTCGACATGTTCTATAGCGGTGCAAATCAAATTGCAGACAGCCGCCGAAGTTTAGGACTCGGATTATCTTTGTGCAAGTCCATTATTAACGCCCACGGCGGAGAACTTACTGTTTCAGATAATCTGCCGCACGGAACAGTATTTACATTTACATTACCGGCAGGGGAGGTCAAAGTATATGAATAAGTCACTAATATTAGTTGTAGAAGATGACAAATCTGTCAGAAATTTAATTACAACAACCTTAAAAACGCACGAATACCGATATCTGACGGCACCCGATGGTCAATCGGCAATTTTAGAAACATCTTCACACAATCCGGACATTGTTTTACTTGATTTAGGACTTCCTGATATAGACGGTGTTGAGATTATTAAAAAAATCCGTACTTGGTCAAACATGCCAATTATCGTAATCAGTGCTCGCAGTGAAGATACCGATAAAATTGATGCGTTGGATGCTGGCGCAGATGATTATTTAACAAAGCCATTTTCTGTTGAGGAACTGCTTGCCAGACTACGAGTCACGCAAAGAAGGTTATCGATGATGCAAAAAGTATCCCCTGCCGAAGCGGTTGTTTTTGTAAACGGAAAACTTCGTGTAGATTATGCTGCAGGTTGTGCTTATTTGAATGAAGAAGAATTGCATTTAACACCTATTGAATATAAGTTGCTTTGCCTGTTGACAAGAAATATAGGAAAAGTTCTGACCCATACTTTCCTTACGCAAAGCATTTGGGGAAGTAGTTGGGATAATGATATTGCTTCCCTTCGTGTGTTTATGGCAACACTTCGTAAAAAAATCGAGAAAGAACCGAACTCTCCACAATATATCCAAACACACATTGGCGTGGGGTATCGGATGCTGAAAGTTGATTGAACTTCACAACACCATAGTTAATGCAACTGAAAAAATGTGTTCATCAGACGGTAACGTGGTTGGGGAAATGCTTTTAAGGATGGAGAGAAGTTAAAGTAAAATAGGGAGAAATTGTTGCAGAAAACCATCGACATCCGATGTCATAAACGTTATAATATATTTAATAATGACGTTCTAAAAATGCTTTTGTCACCCAAAAGCGTTTTACTTAGATGACACGGAGGTATTTTACATGAGCAAAAGGAATTCAGGGGAACAGAAAAGAGAAAACAGCCAACTGAAAATCACATTTTCCGTATTAATTATGGTACTGTCATTTTTAGCAGAATTGTATACCATGATTATTTTAAAGGGAAATCCGATTTACTTAGCAGGATTTGGTCTGGTATTTTTGATTTTTTCTTATGTGCTGATGAACAGCGTAATGCAGCTACAGTATCAGAAGTTAAGAGAAGAAAAAGAAGAGCATGAAGGTCTTTTGAAGTCAGAAAAAGCAAGTTATCTGATCATCAAGAAATCATTTGATGAAGTCTTTCAGAGAATGGATTATATTGAAAAAAATCTCCAGCTTCCGACAGAAGAATTATTAACAGCACAGAAAGCATTTGCAAAGATCAATATTAACAGAAGTAAAGAAAATGCAGATGCACTTATGAATTCTAATGATAAATTGTTAGAAAAGATCGTGAGTTTTGAAAGAACACTGCAGAACAATAATGAAAAATTATTAGACGGTCAGAATCAGAATATGGAACAGCGTCTGCAGGAAGTGATTTTAAGACAGCAGGAATTGAGTTCCTCTATCAAAGAATTAGAATTAAATATGAAGAATGAGATTCTTCAGGCAGTAAACTCCATTACATCTTCCCAGCCACAGGTAATCATGCAACAGCCGGTACAGCCGCCTGTTATGGAAAATGTGCAGCCAGAAGAACCGATGGAAGAAGAACCGATAGTGGAAGATCCATTGGTAGAAGAATCGGTAATGGAAGAACCATTGATAGAAGAGCCGGTAGTGGAAGAACCATTGGTAGAAGAGCCGATAGTGGAAGAGCCGATAGTGGAAGAGCCAATCATAGAAGAGCCGACAGCAGAAGAACCTGTCATTCAGGTGGAAGAACCGGCAGAGGAACCTGAGGAAGAGGAAGAAGAAGTCTTGATTCCGGATATGTCAGATCCGAATAAAATGATGACTCCGGATGAAATTGCAGCATTAATTGCGAATTTATAAAAAATCTGTTGAAAAATGTATGGTTTTTTAACTCAGCTGGAAGAACACTGACTTTTAATTATATATGATATTATGACACCTTGAAAGAGGTGTCATTTTTGTTAGAATTTGTAATTTTTATTCCCTTATGCTAAACTATTGGAAAAAAGGAGTTATGAAAATGACAAATGAACAAGAGCTCTTTGTTCTAATTATTATATTCGCTGTTACTTTCAGATACTTATACAAAAATCGAATCATATATCAAAAAGAACTTATTAAACAAGAAGAACGAGAGAGAAAACGAAGATATAAAAAATATCAAAGAAAAATGGCAAAAGCCGAAAAAAAAGAACAAAAAAAGATGATTAAAGCTGAAAAGAAAATAAGAAAGAAAATGATTAAGACCAGAGGACAGGATAAAACCAATATTCATATTGAAAAAGCATGGAAAAAATTAAAGTAGAAGTTTCTCCTCTGCTTTTTTAAACTCTATAGAGGTTTTTGAAAAAACTTATCTAATCTATATATCTGCATCCATTCATAAAAACTGGTTAGCAATGTGTAAATGTGAAAATTCTTAAGAATGTGCTCTAAAATCCGAATTTTTTTCAAAAAATGTATTGCATTTTTCAAAAAAGTACAGTATAATCATTCTTGCGTTGAAAAATGCATGGGTTTTTAGCTCAGTTGGCAGAGCACCTGACTCTTAATCAGGGTGTCCAGGGTTCGAACCC
>OKVF01002485.1_pt1 | contig 10304 bp, 10 predicted proteins | sample 1604831 | NCBI WGS metagenome assembly OKVF01 (sample SAMN01760980, study PRJEB22395) | human gut metagenome
CTTGGAAGCGCCGGTCTTGATTGCCTTTTCTTCCAGACCGTCCAGTTCTGTACCCCCTTATCCGGCAGCTTCTGGAGAGCGGCGCCACGCTGGAACAGATCGTCACCGAGATCTGCGAAAAAGCGGCGATCTTTGCCGGCGGAACCCAGCGGGATGATGTCACCGTCTGTGCAGCACGGCTGCTTCCGGCATAAGCACCTGCGCCTCCCGAATTTTTTCCAAAATCTGCATCTTTCTTTTACGCAGACGCTGTTTTTTGCCGTCTGTGTAAATTTCCATGCGCATTTCAACAACGGTTTCAAAATCGTATCACACTTTTTCATCGTTTTCACTGGCAAAGCGAGAACGTTCTCTCCTAGCTTTTGTACATATTATACAAATCAGTGGATTAAAACTGTTCATTTCTATAAAAATCGCCAGTGAAAACAAAAATAACTTGCAATGATTCTCTTTTTATGTTAAAATGTGAATAGAAAAATAAAAAGGAGGGTTTGCTATGCCTTCATCGCAGAAATCCAAAGATTACGATTTTCCGCTGTATCTGTTCCACCAAGGAAAAAATTTTGAGGCGTACCGCTTTTTTGGTGCGCATTTATTCCGCCGCGGGAGAGGACAGTTCTGCCGGTTCCGTGTCTGGGCACCGCATGCCAAAAGCGTCTCCGTCATCGGCAGCTTCAACAACTGGGACCGCAGCTGTCACCCTATGGAGAAGATCACAGATGCTATCTGGGAAGCAGAAATCCCCCGCATTCAGCAATTTGACAGTTACAAATACAGTATCGAAACGGAAGATGGCCGTATTTTAGATAAAGCAGACCCCTATGGGTCACACTACGAAACCCGTCCCGGCACAGCCTCCAAGATCTATGAGAGCAGCTATACGTGGAAGGATGCCGCATGGTACACCGCAAAAAAGCAGCACTCCCCGTATAAAAGCCCCATGAACATCTACGAGGCAAACCTCGCCTCGTGGAAACACAAGCCGGAGGAGAAATTCCCCAGCTATGTGGGATTTGCCGAGGAGATCATCCCTTATCTGAAAAAGATGTCCTACACCCACATCGAACTGATGCCGCTGACGGAATATCCCTTCGACGGCTCGTGGGGATATCAGGTGACTGGCTATTTTGCCCCCACCTCCCGCCACGGCACGCCGGACGACTTCCGCACCATGATCGACATGTTCCATCAGGCTGGCATCGGCGTCATTCTGGACTGGGTTCCGGCGCACTTTCCCAAGGATCCTATGGGTCTGTGCGAGTTCGACGGCTCCTATTGCTATGAGTATGCCGACCCGCTAAAAATGGAGCACAAGGGCTGGGGCACCCGTGTCTTTGACTACGGCAAGGGCGAGGTCTGCTCGTTCCTGATCTCCAGCGCCTGCTGCTGGCTGGAGGAGTTCCATGTGGACGGTCTGCGTGTGGATGCGGTGGCATCCATGCTCTATCTGGACTACGACCGTCCCGACGGCGAATGGCGTCCCAACGTCTACGGCGGCAACGAGAATCTGGAGGCAGTGGAATTCCTGCGCCACCTCAACGAGGCAGCGTTCTCCCGCAATCCGGATATTCTCATGATCGCAGAGGAATCCACCGCATGGCCGCTGGTCACCAAGCCCACCGACATCGGCGGACTCGGCTTCAACTTCAAGTGGAACATGGGCTGGATGAACGACATGCTCAGCTACATCTCGCTGGATCCCATCTATCGGGCGTTCAATCACGATAAGCTCACGTTCTCCTTCTTCTACTGCTTCTCCGAGAACTATATTCTCCCCATCTCCCACGATGAAATCGTCTACGGAAAATGCTCCATGCTCCAGAAGATGAACGGGCAGGACGATGCGGAACGCTTCGCTTCTTACCGTGCTTTTCTGGGATACATGATGGCGCATCCAGGCAAAAAGCTGCTCTTCATGGGTCAGGAATTTGCCCAGAAAAACGAGTGGAATTACGAAACGCAGCTGGACTGGGAGCTCTTGGAACTGCCGGAGCACAAGCGGATGGAACAATTCTCGCAGGATCTGAACCGGTTCTATCTGGAGCACTCTCCCCTGTGGCAGGACGACGACTCGTGGCAGGGCTTCAGCTGGATCTCCCACGATGACTACCAGCAGAGCGTCATTGCATTCCGGCGCATCGATGATGCCGGCAAGGAGATCATCGCTGTGTGCAATTTCTGTCCGGTACAGCGCAACGATTACAAGATCGGCGTGCCCAAGGAGGGCAGCTATGCGCTGGCATTCAACACAGACGACAAGAAGTACGGCGGAAGCGGCATCACCGAATCCAAGTTTCGGACGCTGCCAATCTCCATGCACGGCTTTGAACAGTGCGTCTCGCTGACACTGGCACCGCTGTCGGTGATCTATCTCACCTTCACCCCGCCGAAAAAGCGCACCGTCCACAAGTCTGCTGTAACGCGAAAAACACCGGCAAAGCCAAAGGCAGCCAAGAAACCGGATACTGCACGGAAACGTACAGCCGCACCCAAATAAAATTTGCCGTAATCTGTGCGGAAACCATGTGCTCTAACCTCATTGTACCGCATAGTTTAGGATAAAGAGTTTCCCTATTTTGAAATAGAACGATTAGGAGGAATATCATGAAGATCAAGAAAAAGTGTGTCGCTATGCTTCTCGCAGGCGGTCAGGGAAGCAGACTATATGCCCTGACACAAAAGGTGGCAAAACCAGCAATCCCCTACGGCGGTAAGAATCGCTTCATCGACTTCCCGCTCTCCAACTGCATCAACTCCGGCATTGATACCGTGGGTGTTCTCACCCAGTATCAGCCCATGGTGCTAAATGAATACATCGGCAACGGCCAGCCCTGGGATCTGGATAAAATGCACGGCGGTGTTCACGTGCTTCCGCCGTACCAGACAGCTGCCGGCGCATCTTGGTACGAGGGAACTGCCAACGCCATCTATCAGAACATTGCGTTCATTGAGCGCTACGATCCGGAATATGTCATCGTACTGGGCGGCGACCATATCTATAAAATGGATTACTCCAAGATGCTGGACTACCACATTGCCAATGAGGCAGACAGCACCATCGCTGTCATCGATGTTCCCCGTTCCGAAGCCTCCCGCTTCGGCATCATGACCTGCGACGAAACCGGAAGAATCACAGACTTTACAGAAAAGCCAAAGGAGCCAAAGTCCACACTGGCTTCTATGGGCATTTATGTTTTCTCCTGGGCAAAGCTCAAGAAATACCTCATTGAGAACGAAAACGCCAACACCGGCTCCAAGGACTTCGGCAAGGACATCATTCCGGCAATGCTGGCAAACAGCGAGCGTCTGTTCGCCTATGAGTTCGAGGGCTACTGGAAGGACGTTGGAACACTGGACAGCCTGTGGGAGGCAAACATGGATCTGCTCAGCCCGAACGTTCCGCTGGATCTCTATGACCCCAACTGGAAGGTATACTCCCGCCACAACAACATGCCGCCCCAGTACATCGGCGAAAATGCCCACGTGGAAAACTCCATGATCACAGAGGGCAGCGTCGTGGACGGCACTGTGGACTTCTCCATCATCTCCTCCGGTGTCACCATCGAAGAGGGCGCATCTGTCAAGTACAGCATTATCATGCCGGGCAGCACCATCAAGAAGGGGGCTGTGGTAGAATACGCTATCATCGGTGAGGACTGCATCATTGAATCGGATGCAGTCATCGGCATGAGCCCGGAATCCGTTCCGAACCGTGACGACTGGGGCATTGCCGTACTGGGACACAACATCACCGTTTCCTCCGGCAAGCGTGTCCTTCCGAAAGACATTATTTCCGAAAATCTGTAAAGGCGGTGCAAACACATGAGTATTAACCAGAATGTATTGGGTTTGATTTTTGCTAGTATTAACGATTCCGCAGTCATCGATTTGACCAAGCTGCGCACAATGGGTTCGATCCCCTACGGCGGACGCTACCGTCTGGTGGACTTTCCTCTCTCCAATATGGTAAATTCCGGCATTTCCGAGGTTGGCGTCATCACCAAATCCAACTACGGCTCTCTGCTGGATCATCTGGGTTCTGGAAGAGAATGGGATCTGGCACGGAAAAAGGGCGGTCTGCACCTGCTGCCGCCGTTCAGCCAGGTTGGCGGCGGCACCTATCAGGGCCGTCTGGAAGCGCTGAGCAACATCTGGAGCTTTGTAGAGCACACCCGTGCCAAGTATGTGGTTCTGTCCAACTGCGATGTCATCACCACCATTGACTTCAACGACGCACTGGAGCATCACCAGACCTCCGGCGCAGACATTACTTTCATCTACGGCAAGGGCATCTACAACCGGGACTCCTGCCCCAACAGCTGCATTCTCCAAATCGATGAGAACGACACCATTCAGGAAGTTCTCACCAATCCGCTGCTCTCCGGCGAGTGCAACATCTCTCTGGATATGTTCATCATGAACACAGACTTCCTCAAGCAGGTAGTTCTAGAGGCGATCAGCAAGAACCAGCAGAGTCTAATTCATGATGTGCTTCAGGCAAGAAAAGACGAGTTTGTCTTTAAGGCATACGAGCACAAGGGCTGCTTCTACCGTGTCAACAGTCTGGAGGCTTACTACAAGGCAAACCTCGCACTGCTGGACACCAAGATCCGGAATAACATCTTCTCCGCAGAAGCTCCGATCTACACCAAAGTCGGCGACAATCCGCCGGTAAAGTACGGTCTGGAGGCAAACGTCAAGAACTCTCTCATCGCAGACGGCTGCGTCATTGAAGGTACGGTAGAAAACTGCGTGCTGTTCCGTGGCGTGCGTGTTGCCAAGGGTGCTGTTGTCCGCAACAGCGTCCTCATGCAGGGCACAGAAATCGGAAGCGGATGCAACATCGATGCCATCGTTGCCGACAAGAATGTCACCATCTCAGAAAATCGTGTCCTCACCGGTTCTTCCTCCTATCCGCTCTATCTGGGCAAGAAGGCAAAGATTTAAGAAATAACGATAGAATCAGAGAAACAGATATGCTATAATGAAATCGTGCTTTCCGAAAAAGACGTATTATGTCTTTTCGGAATACGATCGGAATCACAGATGCGCTGCCGCAGGGAACAGGCTCTCAAAACGATTGGGGCATTTCCTGCGGCAGTCTGCATCTCTGCCGTTTGGAGAAAGGACAGGTATCCCCTATGAAAATCTTATTTGCATCCAGCGAAGCGCTCCCCTTTGCCGCATCCGGCGGACTCGCCGATGTGGTCGGCTCGCTTCCCGCTGCACTCAGCCAGAAAAAGGACATGGACTGCCGTGTGGTTCTGCCGCTGTACCGTTCCATTACGCCGGAAGTCCGCAACCGGATGACCTTCCTCAAGGACATCAACGTGGAGGTGGGCTGGCGCAAGCAGTACTGCGGTATCTATACCATCGCTGTGGGCAGCGTCACCTATTACTTGCTGGACAACCCCTATTACTTCATGCGGGACGGCATGTACGGCTTCTACGATGACTGCGAACGCTTCATCTTCTTCTCCCGTGCCGTGCTGGAGATTCTGCCGGAACTGGGCTGGAAGCCGGACATCATCCACTGCAACGACTGGCAGACCGCAATGATTCCCGTTTTCTATCGGGTGCTCTACCAGTATCATCAGGAATACGAGAACATCCGCATTCTCTATACCATTCACAACATCCAGTATCAGGGCGTATACGGCAAAGAGGTCATCACAGAACTGATGGGAATCCCCACGTATCACACCAACCTGCTGGAATTTGACGGCATGGTCAACCTGATGAAGGGCGCCATCGAAACCGCCGACCGTATCACCACCGTCAGCCCCACCTACGCCAAGGAGATTCTCGACCCGTGGTATTCCTACGGCATGGATCGGGCACTGGTGCGGCGGCAGGACGGCATTGTGGGCATTCTCAACGGCATTGACGTGGTGGGCTACAATCCGGAAACAGACCCCAACATTCCCAAGCACTACAGCGCCGCCAAGATTCAGGGCAAGAAGGACTGCCGCAAAGCGCTGCTGGAGGAGTGCCATCTGACGGATACCAATGCGCCGGTGATTGGCATTGTCACCCGATTTGTCGCCCACAAGGGCATCCAGCTGGTACAGCAGACGTTCCACGAGATGCTGCAAATGGGCTGCCGCTTTGTTATTCTGGGCAGCGGCGAACGGCTGTACGAGGATTTCTTGCGGGAGATGCAGGCGGAATATCCAGAGCAGGTACACGTTACCGTGGGATTTGTGCCGGCAATGGCACGGCGTATCTACGCCGGTGCGGACATCTTCCTCATGCCGTCCCAGAACGAGCCGTGCGGTCTGGCGCAGATGGTCGCCATGCGGTATGGTACGATTCCGGTGGTGCGGGAAACCGGCGGTCTGAAGGACTCCGTCTTTGATGCCGGCGGCGAAAACGGCAACGGCTTCACGTTCAAGACCTACGATGCCTATGATATGCTGGATGCCGTCAAGCGTGCCTGCGCCCTGTTCGGGGACAAGCGGAAGTGGAACGCTCTGGTACGCCATGCCATGAAGTGCGACTATAGCTGGAACACCTCGGCAGAGCAGTATGTGGAACTGTATCGTTCGGTGCTGGGGTGAGAAGTGCACTGGGAAAAGCACATTGAAATATAAAACCAAACCCAAAACAACCACAAAGGTGTTATTATGAAAAGAAAGGCATTTACACTGACACTTGCAGCATTCCTGCTGGTTTCTCTGGCAGCGTGCAGCAGCAACGAAACGAATTCGTCCAAAATCGCAAATGAAACAGTCAGTGCCGTGGAAACATCTGTTTCTGAAAATGTGCATTCCGACATCACGCACATCTGCCAGAAATTTTGCAGAACAACGAAACTGATGAAACTCTGGCGAGCATCATCGACATGGACACACCGGATGTTCAGGAGATGAAAGAGCCGCCGTCAGAAAACATCTATGCCGCATTGGCAGAGGAACCGGGAACCGGTCCTTATTATGCAGTCACCTTTTTTACAACGGAAGATGATCTGCTCGGCCCGATCATTCTTTATGTAAACCAGAAAAAGGAAGTTTTCGGTATTGGGTATCGGGAGTGAATGTTCAATGGATTAGGTGGTCATTTCGTACACAAGGAGGTTCCCATGGACGAGATCTGGGCAAAACTCTATGCCGCTGCCAAAGCGGTACAGCAGGAACGGCAACTTTCCGACTATGTCCTCGCCGGCGGCGTAGCTGCTGCGGTGTTATCCAAATCCGGCAAAATCTACACCGGCGTGTGCATCGACACCTGCTCCACGCTGGGCATCTGTGCGGAGCGAAACGCCATTTTCAACATGATTACCAACGGTGAACAGGAAATCGACAAGGTGCTCTGCATTTTGCCGGACGGTTCCGGCGGTGCGCCGTGCGGGGCGTGTCGGGAGCTGATGGTACAGCTCATGCCCAACGGCAAATACAAGGACATTGAAATTATGCTGGACTATGCTGCAAATCGTATCGTCCGGCTGGGTGATCTCACACCGGAATGGTGGATTTCGTAAGAGGAGAGAGAAACACTATGGAAAAAGGCCGCACCCTGAGAAATGTTCTGCTGCTGGAGAAAAAGCGAAAAATCGGCGGCGGAATCTATCACAAAATGCAGGTGGACTTCGCCTACAATTCCAACCACATCGAGGGAAGCCAGCTCTCTCACGAGCAGACAAGGTACATCTTCGAAACACACAGCATTGATGGAACTGCCTTTGTAGACGACGTCATTGAAACCGCCAACCATTTCAAGTGCTTTGATTTTGTGCTGGACACCATTGACATGCCTATCACAGAGGAATATGTGAAACAGCTGCACCGTATTTTAAAAAGCGGTTTCATGGCGGAGCAGAATCCGGAAGTTGTTGTGGGCGAATATAAGAAATATGCCAGTATTGTAGGCGGTATTATCACGGCAAAACCGGCAGATGTGCCCCGACAGATGGCGGTGCTGCTGCAAAAATACAAGACACACAGCGCACTGGATCTTTACGATGTTGCACAATTTCACGTGGAGTTCGAAAAAATCCACCCGTTCTACGATGGAAACGGCAGAGTCGGCAGGCTCCTGCTCTTCAAGATGTGCCTTGCCAACGCCATCGTTCCATTTGGCATTGACGAGCGTCACAAAATGTTCTATTACATGGGCTTGAAAGAATGGCAACAGGAACACCAGCCAAACCGGCTTTTGGATGTGTTCTTGTCTATGCAGGATGATATGAAAGCAGTTTTAGACTACTTCGAGATTCTCTACCCCCACCTCGAACAGACTTCACGTGAACTGATCGCCAAGCATTCCTGAGATAATTTTCTCAAATACTACACTTCAAAAAACAAAGCGGGACAAGGCTTTTCTCAAACCTTGTCCCGCTTTTTGTGATTGGCGGAGGAAAAAGGGTTACTGTTCCTCTGCCGCTTTTTTCAGTGCCTTTGCCAGCTGATCCGGACATGAGGTAGGACGGCTTCCGCACTGGATGCCCTCCAGACGCTTGCCCACCTCATCGACCGGCATGCCCTCAACCAGTGCTGCAATGCCCTTTGTGTTGCCGTTGCATCCGCCGACAAACTGTACTTTCTTTACGATGCCGTCTTCCACGTCCATGTGGATCTGACGGGAACAGACACCGTGGGGAGTATAACAATACTGCATGTGTTTCACGCTCCATTTCTGAGAATCCGGACAACATTTCGTTATCCATCCACATTATAGCACATTCTGCAGGAGAATGCAAGAAGCGTTTTCTTTCAGGCATTTTCCGAATCTTCTGCATGCTGCATCTGCTGGAACGCCATCTTGGAAAAGGTATCCCCCAGATTCATGCCCTTCTCGTAAAAGTCCTTCGCTTTCAGCGCATCCTTTTCCGTACCCATGCCGTCTTTATAGCAGTTGCCGGCAAGGTAGCACGCCTTGGCATTGCCGTGCTCTGCCGCCTTTTCGAACCAGAACAGCGCCTTTTTCTGATCTTTTTCCACACCCTTTCCACGGAAATAGCAGTTGCCGAGCTGTGTCTGCGCATCCGGATGCTCTTGTTCGGCAGCCTTTTCGTACCAGTGGAAAGCGGCGCTGTAGTCCTTTTCCGTGCCGTGTCCCAGCTCGCAGAGCTTCCCCACCTCATACTGTGCAGCGGCGTAGCCCTGTTCGCCGGAACGGGTGAACCATGTATAGGAATCCTCGTAGCTTCTCGGCACACCCTTGCCAATGCAGAAGCATTTCGCCAGCAGGTACTGCGCCTTGGCGTTTCCCTGTTCGGCTGCCATGAGGAAAAACTCCGCTGCCTTGGTATAATCCAGCGACACTTTCGACTTCTCGATCATCTTCTGCTCCTGCAGGAACGCCTTGGCATCTGCATGCCCCTGCGCAGCAGCCTTTCTCGCCCAGCCCAGCGCAACCATGAGGTTCTTTTCCACGCCGTTTGCACCTTTGGCGTAGAGCTGGCTCAAACGGTACTGCGCATCGGCATTTCCCGCCTTTGCGCCCTTTTTATAGTTCTCCGCAGCGTCGGCAGCCAATTCCGGCGGTACGCCAATGCCAAACTCCTCACACATTCCCTGCCAGTAGAAGAGCTCCGGACATTCTGTTTTTGCCTCCTCCGAGAGCATGAGCAGTTCTGCAAACTTTTCAAACTGTTCTTCCAAAGGAGCCTCCTCTATGGGCTTATCGCCCTCATAAAACTTCCGTATTTCTGCAACGATTCTCTTTTCAAACTCTACCATCTCTTCCACTCCTTTCAGTGCCTGACCCGAATTTCTGAGATTTCCGACTTGGCATCGGCAGAATCCAGATAGGTTCGAATCGCTTGTTCCGTTTGCTTGACTTCCTGACGAAATTCCTCCGCCGAGATACGGTAGGCGCCATTTCCCAAAATAATCAGCTGCTCCATCCCATCCGAGGTCGCCACACGGACACGGTGCTCCCGGCACAGTGTGCGGGTGGTCTTTTCGATGTACGAGTCCGCCGTCTCCGCAGCCTTGGTATAGACCACATCAATGTCGTGCACGTGCTCGATCTCTCGCTGCACGCCGTTGACACGATAAGCATCGAACACCAGAATCAGGTGGCACTTCCGATAGCCCTGATAGTTGCACAGGATCCGGATCAGCCGGCTTCGGGCAGTGTCCAGACTCTCCTGCGCCAGCGTTTTCAGCTCGTCCCACGCAAAAATGATGTTGTACCCATCCACCAGCAGATACTCCTCCCCACGCTGCTGCGGGGCGATCTCGGAAAACGTCGCAGACATCTGTTCCAGCTCGGCTGTCCCACGGAATGCCCGATTGGGATCCCGTTCCACCTTGCCGTAGGTTCGCTCGAAAATCGCCATCAGTTCCTGATCCTCTTCC
>OKVF01002488.1_pt1 | contig 10297 bp, 4 predicted proteins | sample 1604831 | NCBI WGS metagenome assembly OKVF01 (sample SAMN01760980, study PRJEB22395) | human gut metagenome
GCCAATATCGGTGTCGACGCCGGATTCTTCAACAATATAGTAAATCTGTCGGTGGATGCATACTACCGCAAGGGCAACGACCTGATATCGCTCAAGATGCTGCCTCTGGAGACCGGTTTCATGTCGACAATGGTCAACTGGGCATCGATGCGCAACCGCGGTGTCGAAGTGGCTCTGTCTACACGCAATATCAACACACGCGATTTCCGCTGGGTGACGAATTTCAATCTCGCGTACAACGAGAACACCGTGCTCAACGAGACCGTGCCGTTCAACCAGACGACACCGTCGCGCGAGGGTTATCCCGTCAACGCTATTTTCGCATACCGCACCGCCGGACTTGACAGCGACGGTATGCCTCTGTTCGTGAACAAGAACGGCGAGGCAGTGTCGGCAAAAGAATACTTCAAGCTCAACGGCGCGGGCGCAAGCACACTTCCGGCAGCCGAGCAGCGCGATTTGTACACATATATCGGTTCGGGCGACCCGCTGTGGACCGGCGGCTTTATCAACTCGTTCTATTACAAGAACTTCGACCTGACAGTGAATTTCGCGTTCAATCTCAAGATGTACACGCGCATACAGCCGTCGTACAGCAGTGTATGGTTCGACCGCGGCATGAATACCAACCGTGATATCTTCGACAGGTGGACACCAACAAACACCTCGGCAACTCTGCCTGCGCTTCTGCCCGACAACGGCTACCGCAGCGACGAACGACTTAACTACGGCGAGCAGAACACTTACGCGATGCTCGACACATGGGTAAAACGCAACGACCATGTGCGTCTGCAGAGCATCAATCTGGGCTACAATCTGCCAACGCCTCTTATTCACCGCATAGGTCTCGCATCGGTGCGTGTGGCTTTCGAGGCACGCAATCTCGTGGTGTTCGGCGCGAACTACAAGAACTTCCTCGACCCCGAAACCATGGGCAACCCGTTCGCACAGCCCATACCCAAGAGCTATACATTCAATCTCCAAGTTAAATTTTGACAACCATGAAACTCAGCAAGATATTTCTGCCTCTCATCGCCGCAACGGCCCTGACCGGCTGCGACAGTTTCCTCGACATACAGCCCGTGGGGAAGGTGATACCGACGACAGCAGGCGAATTCAGGTCGCTCATCACCGAGGGCTACTCCAATGTGCCGTACGACCGTGGCCTTACGTCGTTCCGCACCGACGAAGTGCTCCTCGATGCTACAATGGATGCCAACGACCTGAGCTCGTATCTGGACATATGGCGCTGGAACGACACATCGTCGGACGAAAACACGGCATCGTTCAGCTGGCGCACGTTCTATCACGTTCTTTTCATCGCCAACTACACCATTGAAAGCGAGAAACTGATGACCGGCGGCTCTGGCGACGAAATCCGCCAGATGGTTGGCGAGGCCTATATGCTCCGTGCGCTCATGCACTTCAATCTTGTCAATCTATATGCTCCGGCATACACCACATGCACACCCGAGACGACAAAGGCTGTGCCTCTGAAACTCGACAGCGACGTTGAGAGCGTGCTGAGCCGCAACACAGTGGCCGAGGTGTACAAGTCGATTCTTGATGACCTCGATTCGGCTGAAGAGTACCTAAACACCGACACATGGGAGACCGGCTACAACTACCGCTTCAACACGCTTTCGCCCGATGCCATGCGTTCGCGCGTGTACCTTTACATGGGCAAGTGGGACGAATCGCTTGCTGCATCGAAGCGCGTGATAGAGAAGCATCCGCAGCTCAGCGACATAAATGCCGAACTGCCCAACGCATACAACTCCGTGGAGAATATAGTGGCGCTTGAGCAGACTATGCAGTCGCAGTATGCCCGCACAATCAAAATCAACCGTAATTTCTACTCCAAGTTCTCTTCGGCCGACCTTCGCCGCCGTGCCTATTTCAAGCAAGTGACGACTTCGAACATCACCCTTGTGAAAGGCGGCAGCAATACGTACAGCTGTACTTTCCGCAGCGGCGAGATGTATCTCAACGCCGCCGAGGCCGCATGGCATCTCGGACAGTACGACGATGCGCGTACGTACACCGAAAAGATTTATGCTGTCCGTTACACCGATGGCGGTGCTGCCAAGACAGCCGCCATCGAAGCAATGGACAACACCGATGTGCTTGATGAGATACTTGAGGAGCGTGCCCGTGAACTTGCTTTCGAAGGCCACCGCTGGTTTGATTTGCGCCGTAACGGTCAGCCCCGTATGGAACGCAATTACCGCGGTGATACCTACGTGCTCGAACAGGGTGACCCGCGATACACCTTGCGCATTCCGGCCGAGGCAATCACTGCCAATCCCGGGCTTGCGGAATGAAAAATGCACTCTGATGCGCGGACGCGATTAATCGCGTCCCTGCATCAGTTACATCAGCTACACCAGACTCAATAGACAATACCAATTTTAAAATCAACAGATATGAAAAAATCTTTACTTACCGCTTTCGCCGCATGTGCACTCTGCGCATCGGCCAACGCAACTGAGTGGACAGCCGACATCACCGGTATCTTTGATTCCGAGGGGCCTGTCTATGCCGCTCAGACCGCTGTCGCCGCCGACGGCTCTGTAATTGCTGCCGGCGCATTCAATGCCACTGCAACCATTGTCGGTAATGCTTTCGAGCCTGTTGGCACCAGCGCTTACATCGCAAAGTATAACGCCGACGGCTCTGCCGCATGGTCGGTAGCCCTTACCGGAGCCGCAACAGTCACAGCAATCACCACCGATGCCGAAGGCAACATCTACGTAGCCGCCCGCTATGCCGACGAAGTGACCCTCGGAAGTACCGATGCCAAGACCGAAGTCGTTAAAGGCATCATGGCCTGGGGTGATTACACGACAGACAAAGATGCATCGTTCATCGCCCGCTACTCGGCAGCAGGCGCACTTACCGCTGTCACAAGCTATGTGCCTGAAGAAATTGCCGCAGCGGCAGCTGCCGCCAATCCCGAAGGGATGTATTTCTCCACACGTCGCTTTATTATCAACAAACTTGCTGTGGAAGGCAACAAGGTATACGCATCGGCAATATATGCCGGTGAACTGAAAATAGGCGAAGTCTCCTTTACAGGCACATACAATGACCCCTGGGGCGGCGGTTTTGTTTCCGACCTCACAGCGACTTGTGTATTTTCTGTAAATGCAAGTGACTTCAGCGGTTGCGAAAGCATAATCACATGCAGTACGCAAGGAAACCTTGCTACAGAAAATGACAGTTATCAGTCTTCTGCTGTTTCTTTCGATGTAGCCGGAGGCTCGGTATATGCCGTATTTGCAGGCAACGGTCCTCTGAAATATACCGCAGGCACCGACAGCCGTGTGTCGGAGGCAGCTTTCGCCACATATAACTATGCCTTCGTAGAAGTAAAAGAAGGCAAAATCGCCCAGATGTCAGAGGCTGCCTGCCCCGAGGCCGGTTTTGAGACCGCATATGTTCCCGCCGAGGTGCTTTGTGACGGTACAACACTGTATGCAGTAGGTTATGAGCCATTTGCCGAGAATTACGGTGGTGAAAACGAACGAATCGGTCATGATATCTTCGTGTTCAAAGCTGCTGTAAACAATCTTGCCGGTGTAAGCAAGTTTGCCAAAGAGGAAATGGACGGTGATGTGACATATGCGGAGGTTGCCGCAGCGACTATGATGAGTGACGGCAATATCGCTGTTTCGTCACTCGGTTTCTATAACAAGAAAGGCGAAGGCTATACAAGCGGCGATTTCGCCGGAGTTGCCAAAACATATGTTTACAATGGCAAAGAACTTGTTGCCGCGGCCGTTCCGGGCGCCTGCTCTGTAGCTGCCAACGGGGTGAATATCGCTTATCAGACTGTTTCGGCCGAGGGCGTTAAAATCAATGCTGACATCGACGCAACCGGTGTCGAAGGAATCATTGCCGGTGACAGCGAAGCTCCCGTAGAGTACTACAATCTCCAGGGCATCCGCGTTGCCGAGCCCGAAAGCGGTGTTGTCATTCGCCGTCAGGGCAACAAGGTAGAGAAAGTATATGTGAAATAAGGCAATTTTATATGTTTTATAACATATTGCTATAGAAATATTTCAATTTCACAATTTTTAACGTAAAGGATTTTAACAGGTTGCTTTATAAAAGTTAATCCTAAATCATTGAGTCATTGTTTATTGACATTTGTAATTCACTCTTTGTGAGGCGATATGTTCAAAAAATATGTCGTATAACATATAAATAAATTTGCACGGAGTGTAAAAAGGCGCGACCTTTGTAACGCAAACCTAAAACAATCTTTTTTACCTTAGAAATTGTACCTATTGGAAACCCATAAAAAGGGCCTGCGTGAGCAGGCCCTTTTTATCTAAAGTTCACCTGACAAGAAAATAATATTGCCTTATGAAATACAAGAATCACAAAGGAGCCTACCTCCAACCGACGGAACAAGACGCCAGATGGGGACTTGAGACAACGTGTGTGGGGCGACAGAAAATAGATATTGAGGCTTCCTATCCACCCCGGATACATCCCAGTGAATATCTATACAATTCGGAAGATGGGCGTGTACTGGGTGAATATCAGCTGGTATATCTGGTGTCCGGGCATGGTATTTTCGAATCAAGCCACTGTCCTGTGCAGAGAATACAGTCGGGCAACCTCTTCATGCTTTTCCCAGGCGAATGGCACTCATACCGTCCGCTGTCGGAGACCGGCTGGGAAGAGTACTGGGTAGGCTTCAAGGGCAAGGAAATGGACGATAAGGTGCTTAACGGTTTCTTCAGTGTCTACTCGCCCGTGTTCCGGCTGGGGCTGTCGGACGAGCTGGTGAGACTTTACTCGCTTGTGTTCGATTTGTCGCAGAAACGTCCGGACGGCTATCAGCAGTATATGTCGGGTATAGTTAGTCATATACTTGGAATTGTGTATTCTCAAAACATGCTGACCCGGCAGTTCGTGCCTAAAATCGAGGATATGGTGAACAAGGCCAAAATCTTCATATCGGCGAATCTGCAGACTGCCGTTTATCCCGAGCAGGTGGCAGAGCATCTGAAGGTGAATCACTCGTATTTCTGTCGCAAATTCAAGGAGTATACCGGTTTCAGTCCGTCGAGGTACATCCTTGAGATACGGTTACAGCGCAGCAAGCAGTTGCTGTGCTCCACAGACCTCAACAGTCAGCAGATTGCATATGACTGCGGTTTTGAGAGTTCGGGCTATTTCTGCATGGTATTCCGCAAAAATGTAGGCATGTCGCCGCTCGAGTACCGCAGAATGGCATGCGGAATAATTGAGTAACAGTAAAAGACAGACAACCTTATTCAGTTTTTTGTAATTCATTATAATATTTGGACGGGAAAAAGCTTATTTATGTGACGTAATGTAAAAATAGCATAATTTTACAGAGTGATTAAATTCGTTGGGTTGGAGTATATTTGCTTACCTTAAGTCTTAATCCTGACCGCTGACACTAACTATCACTTAATAATCTAATATGTTTAACTCATGAAATCAGTAAAATTATGCTTCATGGCCTCAATGCTTGCCGTCTCATTGGCGGCGAATTCGGCTGTGAGAGTTGACGGGCTGCATAACATGCACCTGACAAATCCGGTGGGCATCGACGCTTCGCCGGTGTTTAGCTGGAAAATTGATTCTGATAAACGAGGTGTTGTTCAGGAATCCTACAACATCGTTGTCGCCACCGACCCTTCGCTGTCGCAGGTAGTCTGGCAGTCGGGCCCTGTCAATTCATCAGAATCAACCAATGTGAAAGCCGACGGCTTTACTCCGCAACCGTCGACACGCTACTACTGGGGTGTGACCGTCACCGACAACTACGGTGAGAAAGCAACCAGCAAAACTCAGGCCTATTTTGAGACAGGCCTCATGGACGCCGGCTGGGACGGCGCCGAATGGATTAACACCCTCGGAACCGCAAAAGGCGGCGATGACACAGGCTCGACATTCGACCCGGCGACAGTGAAGAACTACACCGTGGAGGCCGATTTTGAAATCGAGCGTGTGGCCGCAGGCATTATCTGGGGCGCTACTGACCACAACAACTACTATATGTGGCAGTTCAACGTCGAGAAGAACCCCACTAAATTCCGCCCTCACAGATGGTCGGGCGGCGGCGCGGCCTGCCTAGCCGAAATTGATGTGCCTCTTCAGAAAAACAAACCCTATCACATGAAAGTGGAGGTGAGTGACAACGGAACAGTCGCCAAGACCTACCTCGACGATGTGCTGATTGATACCCGAGCGGGCAATTTCCCCTATGGCGGCATGGGCGTACGCGCGGCAATGGCAGAAGTCAGCACCCGTTACTCGGAGACCTCATACTACGACGATTTCAAGGTGTCGACAGGCTCGAAAGTGCTTTTCGAGGACCACTTCGATACAGCCGACAATTTCGACAACGGTAAAATCGTAGGCAACCAGCTGCGTGTGGAAGGCGTATGCTACGCATGGCAGAAGAATTTTGTTCCCGATGAAACTGTAAAGGATTATACATTCGAGGGCAAATTCAACATCGACCAGGTGGCTGCCGGCCCTTGCTTCGCCGGTATTGACGGCTCGCACTACTATATGTGGCAGTTCAATATCGAGAAGTCGCAGCCGATGTTCCGTCCTCACCGCTGGAACGGCGGTGCCGCATGTCTTGCCGAGATACCTCTGAACGACAAAATCAAAATCGAGCAGGGCCGTGAATATGTGTTCCGCATCGAAGTGACCGACGGCGGTACCAAAGCCAAGACATATATCAACAATGTACTGATAGACGAGCGCGACGGCGAATTCGCCTACGGCCGCATCGGTATCCGTGCCGACAGGGGCGAGGTGAATACCCGTACATACGAGCGTGCTTTCTACGACAACTTCAAGACGGCAGACGAGACCGGCAAGACGCTCTACAGCGAGAACTTCGACAATCCCGGCGCTATATCGCTTACTGCCGGCGATGCCATTGACGGCCGTCTTCGCGTAGGCGCTTACGGCGACGTATACTCGTGGACCATTGACAACAGCAAGCTCGACCCGAATCTGCACTATACAATCGATGCCGACATGACACTTGTCAAGGACAATGCCGAGATAATTTTCAGCCATACCGGCGCGAATAATTTCTTCATGTGGGCAATCAATACCAAAGACCACACGAATCCCTGTGTGCGCCGCCATGTATATGCCGGAAGCGGCACCCCTACTTGGAGCGATACCGAGATTTACACTGTTTCGACAGCTGCGCTTCTCGGTGCAGAGCATCATCTGAAAATCGAGGTGCAGGGACGTCAGGTGACTACTTCGATTGACGGTGTGATTGTCGATGTCTATACCGACACAAGCGGCACACTGACCCTTGGTAACCTCGGTTTCCGCTCGAATGTCAGCGGCAGCGAGGATGAGCGCGCCTATTGGGACAACATCAAGGTGACAGTATACAATGCCGACGGCACAGAGACTGTGACTCTGGACGAGAACTTCGAGGGAGAATCGAATCAGTTCGAGGACGGCGAAGTAATCAACGTCGAAGGCAACAACAAGCTGTACATGTACTCGAAGAACGGCCAGACCAAAATTTTCGAGAACAAGACCAACGGCGCTCCCGTTTTCCGCAAGGAATTTGCTGTTGACGGCGAAGTGGCAACCGCAAAACTCTACACCACCGCACTTGGCAACTATAATGTATTTATCAATGGTGAGCGTGTAGGCCATGTGCAGCCTGACGGCGAGACAGTTTACGACGAACTCATGCCGGGCTGGACAGAATACCGTAAGAAAGTATTCTATATGACACACGACGTTACCTCTCTTGTCAAGGAAGGTGCAAACGCTATCGGCGTACAGCTCTCGAGCGGCTGGTGGGGCGGCGACATCGCACACGGTGTATACGGCAGCCCGAACCTCGCTTTCATGGGCAAACTCGTGATTACTCTCAAAAACGGTGAGACCGTGACAATCGTCAGCGATGACAGCTGGGCATTCTCCACAGAGAGCCCCGTGAAACGCGGCGACATCTATCACGGCGAAACGTACGACGCACGCGATGCCGACGGCTGGGCCAAGGCAGGCTACAATGCCTCGGACTGGACGAAAGCTGGCATCGACAGCCAGTTCAAAGGCGTTATTTCGGCTTATGAAGGTCCGGCCGTGCGCATCCGCAAGCAGCTCGAGCGCAAGCCGCAGACAATCACCGTCTACGAAGGTGTGAAGAGCACCGGGACAACTCATGGCGAAATCAATGTGGTTTCGACTTCGGGCAACGGCTCGTTCAAGCTCAAGAAAGGCCAGACAGCCGTATTCGACATGGGTCAGAATTTTGTAGGCTGGCCTCACTTCTCTGTCAAAGGTCCCCGCGGTACCGTGCTGAAGATGCGTTTTGCCGAAATGCTCAATGACAAGGGCGATGCCTCGCGCGGAGACGACGGTCCCGGCGGCAGTCTCTATACAATCAATCTTCGCAACGCAAAGTGCCTGCTCAAATACACACTCAGCGGTGCCGAGGCAGGCGAGGAATATCATCCCTCGACTACTTTCTACGGTTTCCGTTACTGCGAAATCACAGCATCTGACGACATCACAGTCAACTCGCTTGTCGGCCAGGTAGTTGGTTCGGAAATTGAAGAAGGCTCGAATATCGAAGTAAACCACGACGATGTGAATCAGCTCTACAGCAATGTGCTCTGGGGTCAGCGCAGCAACTTCCTGAGCGTGCCTACCGACTGCCCGCAGCGCGACGAACGTCTCGGATGGACTGCCGACACACAGGTATTCTCACTGGCCGCATCGTATAACTCCGACGTGCTCGCATTCTATCACAAATGGATGGGCGACATGCGCGACTCGCAGCGTGAAGACGGCGCATATCCCGACGTAGCTCCCTACTGCTGGGTTGGCTTCGGCCAGGCTGCATGGGGCGACGCCGGTATCATCCTTCCCTGGAACGTATATACAATGTACGGCGATAAGTCGATTATCGAGGAGAACTTCGAATCGATGGAGCACTATATGAGCTTTATCGCCAATCAGGCCGGCGGCGGTTATAAATACAACGGTTCGGGCGCTGATTCATACGGGGACTGGGTTGCATTCGAGTATACCGACCGCCGCTATGTGAGCGTCGCTTACTACGGCTACATGGCATATATTATGTCGGAAATGGCAAACGCTATCGGCGAGGATGCTAAAGCAGCCGAGTATGCCCGGCTCTTCGATAATATCAGGAAAGAGTTCGCACAGCGCTATGTCAAGGACGGCAAGCTGATTTTCGACACTCAGTGCGCTCAGCTGCTTGCCCTGAATTTCAATCTGCTTCCCGACGAGACTGCAGTGGAGAACGCCAAGACAACACTCCGCCGCAAGATTGAATCGAACGGCAACAAGCTCTCGACCGGCTTCCTCGGCACATCGATGATTAACCAGACCCTCAGCCGCTACGGAATGGATGACCTTGCATACACCCTTCTTCTTCAGCGCGAGTGCCCGTCGTGGCTCTACAGCGTTGACCAGGGCGCCACAACTATCTGGGAGCGCTGGGACAGCTACACCCGTGAGAAAGGCTTCCACAGCGACATCACGATGAACTCGTTCAACCACTATGCATACGGTGCCGTGGCCGAATGGATGTACCGCTACATGGGCGGTATAGCTCCTGATGCTGAAAAACCGGGCTTCAGACACATCAATCTCGCTCCGGTAGTCGATAACCGCACCAATCTGCACAATCAGCAGCGTATTACCGATGTGAAGGCTACATTCGCATCACCGTACGGTGACGTGAAGAGCAACTGGATACGTCGCGATGACGGTTCTGTCGAGTACCATGTGACTATACCGGCTAATACGACGGCTACAGTTACTTATCCTCTCGCAGCCGGCCAGACAGCTGTATACGAAGGTGAAGTCCCTGCAGAAGAGGCTGAAGGTGTTAGTCTTGTGGCGAAGAACGACAAGCAGGCTGTATATAACTTAGGCTCTGGCTCATATGTTTTTGCTCCGGATGTTAAAACCGGTGTGGAGAATATAGAGTCAAAGAAAGCCGAACTTCTTGTGACTCCCAATCCGGCCCGTGACCATGTTGAAATCATAAGTACTTCTGCTGTCGAGAGTGTTGAAATCTACAGCATGTCGGGCCCAAGCTCTGGCAAACAGGCCGTAACAGACAATAAGGTTGATGTATCCGGTCTGTCGGCAGGTGTATATGTCATCAGGGTAAGGACTGCCGATGGTGCTGAGGCCACTTCAAAACTTGTGAAACTCTAAGATATTAGAGGTTGTTTAAAAACGATTGTTAAGGGAAGTGAGTTTTCGGAGTGTTATGACT
>OKVF01002497.1_pt1 | contig 10272 bp, 6 predicted proteins | sample 1604831 | NCBI WGS metagenome assembly OKVF01 (sample SAMN01760980, study PRJEB22395) | human gut metagenome
GAGACGCTGCAAGCTTGATATCATCCTTTTCCTGCAGCACTTTGCCGAGGCGTCCGACTGCGGACGCCATCCTGCCTTTGTCAATTCTTTGTTCATCCCGGTTAATCAGATCCTCACAGTTATTAAACACTTCGATCTCCCAGTTGATTCCCTGAATCACCAGATTGAACAGCTCGTCCGTATCGGACTGCCGGTTGTGTCTGAGTTCTGCAATCAGTGTCTCCGTTCCGGGAATGATAGTTGCACTGTAGTTGTATAGCTCCTTTAGTAAATCCTGTTGTGCAGATGCCTTATCACTCATTCAAAACTTCCTCCTGTCTACGACTCACTATTTTTCGTCACAATCTCTGTCAGGGAAGACGCAAGCCCTGCAATACCGGAAATCTCACTCGGAATAATCAGCTTCGTTGCTTTTCCGTCTGCTGCCTTGGCAAATGCCTCAAGACTCTTCAATGTAAGAACCGCCTGATCTGGTGCAGCTTCATTCAGGAACTTGATACCATCTGCGTTTGCCTGCTGTACTTTCAGGATTGCTTCTGCCTCACCTTCGGCACGGCGGATGGTTGCTTCCTTTGTCGCCTCTGCACGCAGAATTGCGGACTGCTTTTCCGCCTCTGCGGAAAGAATCAGAGACTCCTTCTGTCCTTCTGCGCGAAGAATTGCGGACTTCTTCTCACCTTCTGCAATCAGGATCTGTTCACGTCTCTCACGCTCTGCCTTCATCTGTTTTTCCATCGCATCCTGAATAGCTGCCGGTGGAATGATATTCTTCAGCTCGACACGGTTGACCTTGATACCCCAAGGATCTGTCGCCTCGTCCAAAGTCGCACGCATCTTTGTATTGATCGTCTCTCTCGATGTCAGAGTCTAGTCAAGTTCCAGCTCACCAATGATATTTCGAAGCGTTGTTGCTGTCAGATTTTCAATCGCCATGATTGGCTTTTCCACACCATATGCAAACAACTTCGGATCTGTGATCTGGAAGAATACGACTGTATCAATCCGCATCGTAACATTATCTTTTGTGATTACCGGCTGTGGTGCAAAATCAACAACCTGCTCTTTCATAGAAATGCGGTGTGCTACCTTATCAATCAAAGGCGTCTTCAAATGCAGACCTGCTGACCATGTCGTATTGTATGTTCCCAGACGCTCAATGACATATGCATGTGCCTGTGGTACAACACGTATAGAACTGCAAATCACTACAACAACCAAAATTACAAGAAAAATACCTAATATCTGTGCTCCATTCATCTTTCTGCCTCCCTTTTTCAATCAACTCTTCTATACTATCCTATGCCTGTGTGCTCTTCGTCACGATGAGCTTCACGCCGTCGATGCTCTGCACGAGAACCTTCTCTCCCGCAGCAATCTTCGAATCATCTGCGGAACGTGCAGACCATTCCATGCCCGAAAGCTTCACAACACCCTGTGCCTCCAGATTGTTGATCTCCTGCTTGACGATTCCTTCTTTTCCAATCAGACTGTCTACATTCGTCTTCTCCACAGTCTTCATCAGATGCTTCGCCGCAAATGGCCGGGTAAACACAAAAAGCAACGTCGACACAACCGCAAACACAAGAAGCTGCACCAACCAGTGTGCACCGGTCAGCGAGATCAGTCCTGCCACAAATGCACCGCCTGCGAACCATATGGACGTAAGTCCGAGTGTAATGATCTCAACCACGATCAGTATCACAGTTATAATCAGCCATATTGTTAAACCCATAGTAACCTCCTCCTGTTATTTTTCAGCAAAATACACATCTCCTATGTATTCCGCTCCGTCTTTTTTATTTTATCACACCGCGCATAAATCTTCCACAAAAAATAAAGAGAAATCCGTCAATTTTGCACAAATTTAACGGATTTCTCACATTGTTTTTTAATATGATGGTTTTCGACAGATTAATTCGACTGCATTGCACGCTTTGCACGCATACGAAGTGTTGGATCCAGAATCTTCTTACGGATACGGATGGACTTCGGTGTGATTTCCAGAAGCTCGTCAGTATCAATGAAATCCAGTGCCTGCTCCAGAGAAAGGATCTTTGGAGGTGTCAGCTTCAGCGCATCATCGGAACCGGATGCACGTGTATTCGTAAGCTGCTTCTTCTTGCAGACATTTACTTCGATATCCTCTGCCTTACCGCACTGTCCAACGACCATACCGCCGTAGACCTGCTCGCCCGGTCCGATAAAGAGTGTTCCACGCTCCTGTGCATTGAACAGACCATATGTGATACTCTCTCCTGACTCAAACGCGATCAGAGAACCCTGACTTCTGTAATTCATATCGCCCTTGTATGGCTGATAACCATCAAACATCGTATTGATGATACCATTTCCCTTGGTAGCGGTCATGAAATCACCACGGAAACCAATCAGTCCACGGGATGGAATTGAGAACTCCAGTCTCGTTGTACCATTTCCAGTTGGTGCCATACCCTGCAGCTCACCCTTACGCTGATTCAGCATATTGATAACGGTACCGGAGAATTCATCTGGCACATCAATGACTGCAATCTCGAACGGCTCTAACTTTTTGCCCTTCTCATCTTCCTTATAGATAACCTCTGCCTTACTTACTGCGAACTCATAGCCCTCACGACGCATGTTCTCGATCAATACAGACAGATGCAGCTCACCACGTCCAGATACCTTAAAGCTCTCAGTCGTGTCTGTCTCTTCCACACGCAGAGAAACATCAGTATTTAACTCACGGAACAGACGGTCACGCAGATGACGGGAAGTAACGAACTTTCCTTCCTTACCTGCGAGCGGTGAATCATTTACCATGAAATGCATGGCGATCGTAGGCTCAGAAATCTTCTGGAACGGAATTGGTTCCGGATCATCCGGTGAACAGATTGTATCACCGATGTGGATATCTGAAATACCGGAAATCGCTACGATCGAGCCGATACCTGCCTCGTTCACTTCCACCTTGTTCAGGCCTTCAAACTCATATAACTTACCAATCTTTACCTTGCGGTACTTGTCAGGCTCATGATGGTTTACGATGATTGCATCCTGATTCAGCTTGATCGTACCATTATCCACCTTACCTACACCGATACGGCCAACATACTCATTATAATCAATCGTACTGATCAGAATCTGTGTACCTGCATCTGGATCACCGGTTGGTGCCGGAATATATTTCAGGATCGTCTCGAACAATGGCTGCATATCTGTACCCGGCTCATCTGGTGAAAGGGATGCAATACCTGCCTTTGCGGATGCGTAAACAAATGGGCAGTCAAGCTGCTTCTCATTTGCATCAAGCTCTAATAAAAGCTCCAATACTTCCTCTTCTACTTCTGCCGGTCTTGCCTCCGGACGATCGATTTTATTGATACACACGATTACGTTCAGATCCAGTTCCAGTGCTTTTTTGAGCACGAACTTCGTCTGTGGCATCGCACCTTCAAATGCATCTACCACGAGGATAACGCCATTTACCATCTTTAAGACACGCTCTACCTCGCCACCGAAATCAGCATGACCCGGCGTATCAATGATGTTGATCTTTGTATTCTTATAAGTAACTGCGGTGTTCTTAGAAAGGATTGTGATACCTCTCTCACGCTCGATGTCATTCGAATCCATGACACGCTCTGCGACTTCCTGATTGTCACGGAATACACCACTCTGCTTCAACAGTTCGTCCACGAGGGTTGTCTTACCATGATCGACATGGGCGATAATTGCTACGTTTCTTACATCTTCTCTTGTAATCTGCATATCTCTTTCCTCATCTCTATATACATACTCAACTACAACAAACTTAGGTATTTTAGCACATTCTTCCCTTACTTTCAATATTTTAGACAAAAAAAGCTCCGGGGATTTCACTCCCCGAAGCCCTGTTTTTACTGCTTATTTTTTGATATATGCCTGTGTTTTCACACTGGTGATACCCTGATAGCTTCTCGCTGGTGCATTACCACCCTTTGGTACAAGCACGATCTGGATTCCTTCCAGTCTCTTCGCAAGTCCTGCGGTTCCTGCTGCTTCGCCGTTCTTTGCCCAGCCAAGCCAGCCAAAGCTCTGTGCATGTACACGGTAATATACATCGTAATGCTCTGTCATCTCGCCAGTCAGTGCAATACGGATTGCTTCGAGACGCTTCGCCTCTCCACTTGTACCAGACATATCTCCATCGTGCCTCCAAGTATTTGGATTGTTTTCATTTCCCTGCCAGCCGTAAGTCTGTACATGGGTTGTGTAAACAATGCTTCCACTGTATGGCTTATTTGTAAGCTTGATGTTGATACCTTCGAGTCTCTTTGCCTGTCCGGAAGTACCACTCATCTGTCCGTTATACTTCCATCCCTGCCAGCCAAAGGTCTGTACGTGTGTGCGGTATGCAACATTGACATTTGCCTCTCCAGCCACACTTGGATTTGTATTTGAAGTTGCCTGATTGCCAACCACTGGAGAAGAACCAGCCTTTGCAATATAACTCTTTGCCTGATGTACGCCAGATGCTGCGTTAACACCTGCGTAGTTGACACCCGGTACAGCTGCGCCCTTCTTCACTACCACGATCTGGATACCTTCCAGTCTCTTTGCATAACCTGCAGTTCCAGATGGTGCGCCATTCTTCGCCCAGCCAAGCCAGCCATATGACTGTGCATGCACTCTGTAATAAACATCGTACTTATCCTTATCTGCGCCTGTAAGCTGGATCTTGATTGCCTCTAATCGCTTTGCTTCACCCTCAGTTCCGTTCATCTCACCATTTGCGGACCAAGGCAACCAGCCGTAGCTCTGGCAATGGGTTGTGTACTGGATTCCAAGGTTGTCATTTCCGTAAACACGGATCTTGATGCCTTCCAGTCTCTTTGCCTTGCCACTTGTACCAGCCATCTTACCATTTACAAACCACTTGCTTGCATTGTTCTCGTCGCCCTGCCAGCCAAAGGTCTGTACATGGGTTGTGTAACGGATTGTCACATCCGGTATTACAACTGGTTCTGGCGTCGGTGTTGGTGCTGGAAGCTTTGCGATTGCTTCCTTTGCAAGAACGGTCTTGCAGACGGTACATTCCTTATGTCTGCTTCCCTCTGCATCGACGGTTGCTGTCTTATCTACGATCCAGTCGCTGGATGTGTGATCTTTCTTAGCGATTACTTCACCTGTTGCAAGCTTCGTGTCACAGTCCACACAATAAGTATCACCGGTATATCCTGCTTCTGTACAGCTTGCTTTCTTTGCGTTTCTGACTTCTGTTTTCTCATGCTTACAAACCTTCTTATCGCATATTACATAATCAGAGCAATGGCTAAGTACCAATGTAACCATTCCATCCTTTACTACAACACTGTCGATTGGCTCTAATACATTTGTCTCTTTGTTGATATGGTAGTAATAAACCGTAGTTCCATCTGCATATTGGTCACCAACTGCGATTGTTACCTTCGTATTCTTTGGAAGTTTACCATCATGTGCAAATGCCACTACACACTTCGTTGCATCTGGATCAGTCAATTCATCGACTACCTTCTGATCCTCATAGCCTTCTGCATCCTCAAACACTTCCAGCTTCGTATTCACGCCACTTGTGACATCCGTTTCCTTCAGGGAGTCTGCATCAAAGCTCCATGTATATTCTATCGTTCCGTCCGATGCTTTCTTGCTGACCTCCAGAGAAACTTCTGCATCCTTCAAGCTGTTCAATACATCTGAAGATACGGTTGCCTGCGCACCATCTGTATAAGAAGTCTGAATGCTTGTTATCTTTGTCTCACCTTCGTTATCCGAATTGTACTGATTTGCTATTTTTATACTTTCCTCGATTGCTTCTGAAGAAATACCCTTATCCTCTGTAGATGAAGTCTTTATTGTTGCTTCGTTTGAGTTCTTATCCTCTTCGATTGTAACAGTCGTTGTCCCTGTTGACGGAATTGTTGTTTCTATTTTATTTCCATTTTCTCTTTTCTCCAAAGGCGTTATTTCAACTGTTCCTGTTACATCGTCATTCTCTCCGGTGATCCAAATATAATAGACCTTCGTGTCCTTTGACAAATTGTTAAATACAACCTCTTTATTTCCTCTTGCAAAAGGAAGTTCTAATAAATCGTCAAATACCGATAAATCCGAATCATCATATTTAATATCAACTTTGCTTTTTGAATCTACTGAAAGCTTATACAATTTTCCCCTTGAACGTACTTCATTTATATATCCATTCTCGTCATAATCATCTGGCATCATTACCCAGTCAACCCCATCTTTCGATGTTGTAAAGCTCCCCGGCTTGAGTTCTGTTGCCTGACTTTGTTTCAGAGTAATATCGCCAGCCAAGCTATATGCATCCACGGTAATAACATTTACCGCTGGCGTATAACTCGGATTTTGCTGTACACATATATACAATTCACATGGTGTCATTTCTTCATTTTTATATTTATATGTATAACTTCCTCCATATGTTTCAATATATCTAATTGCTGGTTCTTCTGGATTTGAATACACATACATTTCTCCGCTTAATGGAACTGTAATTTCAACCTCTGTATAGGCATCCAAATTATACTTATACCATACTCCAGATAACTGATTGTAAATGTTATACCCGTCTCCTGCAGTTACAACCGTATATATATCATGCTCACTAATACACTCATTTTCTCCATTATAAATTTCACAAATTTCATCTGTCTTTTGAGACAGGCGATTATCCTCGTCCTTATTTAAAGTAAGTACGATTGATGAATCCAGATGACTTGCATCTCCTGAAATCACAAGATATCCTTTGTTCAACAATTTGATTGGAACATTTTTTTCCTCACTCAAATTCAGTTTTGTACTATAACCTGATTCATAATCTAGCAAATCCCCTGTATGTACATGCAAATCATCTGTTTCAAAAAGATATAATTTTGCATTTACATCTGGATTATCTGATTTCACATTTAATGTATAAATTCCTGGATCAACCGCGTACACCTTAGCATTCTCTATTACATATGTACTTTCCCCATAATTGTAAGCCAGCATGCTTATATATGTGTCATCAGAATCATCGTATTGATATGTTTCAGATGTTCCAACTTGTAACAAAGTGGCATTTGTTTTTTCTTCAGCCAATTTTGAAGTGATCGTCTTAATCTGCATATTGGCATTCTCATCATATGAATGAGTTACTTTCCATACATAATAAGACTTCGCTTCATTTGATGTGTTCTCCATTTTTCCATTATTGGTTACATAATTAAACTCACTGTCATACACAATTGCATAACCAACTGTTCCATCAACTACATATATCGCTCCTGCAGGAACCGTAATTTTATATAAAACTCCAAGCGATGCCTGATAATTTGCCTTTCCATCCAGCATTGCTGAACAATACTTATAAAACTTTGAACCATTTTCATGCTCAACCTGACCATTTTTTACATTTTCTTCTGTAATCTCAACGGCATTTTCTTTTATTGTTGACACATCCGAAAGTTCGGTAACGGAAATATTAGCTTCATTGTCGTTCGTACTATAAAAATAATATGTTCCCTCTGTAGCTTCCCAATAATCCCCAGAATTTCCATATTCAAGATTTAATCTTTCATATACATTCCAATTTGAATCATATTTCATCATAGTAATATTACCTTTTGGAATAATTACTTCATATACACACCCTTCCGGAACACACAATCTTGCCCAATGTGCCTCCTTTTTTTCTGTTGTTATAGTCGACGCATCCTTTGTTGTATCTCGATATTGCAAATAATCATATTTCAATCGCTGTTTTTCTTCTTTACTAAGAGTAAAATTTTCACCTACCTTAATATCTGTAACTGTAGCTTTGTCAATATCAATTGGCGTAGTTTGTTTTATTATTTCTCCAAATACAACTCTAAATTCCTGCATACATCCATAATATCCTGAATAGATATAATAAGTTGCTTCCTGATCAGTTAAATTTTCCAAATAATTGTCTTGTATGCCTGCATATTCCAATTGATTGTCATTTTTCTTTAATACATTAATGCTCAGTGCATCATCATCAAAACCAAATGCCTGTATTTTTACTTTAGTATCTGGACTTAATGTAATCTTGTACATTTTTCCGTTAATCTCTGTTCCCTTAAAGCTTCCAAGCATATAATCGGTTACTTTTATGTTTTCTTCTAATGCACCAGTAACTTCTGTAATGTCACTTTCTTCATATTGCGTGTTTTTTTGCAATTCTACTGTAATATCATTTTCTTCCGTCTGATCTTCAGAATAAAGATCATTCCTAATATTTATCCAATATTCATATCCACCTTGCAGATAGCAATACCCTTCATCACTGCCAAGTCCTATTACCATGATGGAACCATGTGGAATCATGCAACCATTTTCATAACTATACATGTCTACCTCATAAACAAGATTTGAAGTATCCCCATCATACTTAAATTTCAAAGTATAACTTTCATCATCTAATTTGTCTATATGCAACACCTTTCCTGTCCATGTAGAAGTTTCAGAATTTGAAATAGGGTATGAAACCGTTTCCTTTTCCCACCTCACCTTGTTCGTTCCAATTTGTAAATCATCTACATCCATATAGGATGTCGTTGTCCCGGTTCCGGTCTCTTCCGCCCGTACAACCAGGTACTGGTTTGAAATCAACGGCAGCGCCATACAGAGTGTCAGTATGACCGCCATCAACTTCTTGCAAACTTTCCATTTTTGCATACGCTTCTCTCCTCTCAGCTTTTTATTTTTGTTTCTGGGATTACCCATTGTTCGTATCATAGCATATAAAAATGGCATTTTTTACACTTATGCAAAATTGGCAAGGATTTATGCAAAATTGGTATTTTTTACAGATTCTTTGCCATATAGCCAGAAACTGGAAACCAAAAATTGTATAGCTTTCCACAGATTTGTAAATCCTTTCTAGTAGTGAACAAAAGGATTACAGGAGATACGAAATTATGGCTGGAAATAAAGTAGTAATCTGTGGAGTCAACACAAGCAAGCTCCCACTGCTTTCTGAGGATGAAAAGCGGGCACTCTTCGCCCGCATGAACGCAGGGGATAAAAGTGCCAGAGAAGAATTTATCCGTGGAAACCTCCGACTTGTTCTGAGTGTGATCCAACGGTTCTCCGGCAACAACATCGAAAGCTCCGATGACCTTTTTCAGGTCGGCTGCATCGGGCTGATCAAAGCACTGGATAATTTCGATCAGACACTGGATGTCAAATTCAGTACCTACGCTGTACCTATGATAATCGGTGAATGCCGCCGCTACATGCGCGACAACAACACCATCCGTGTCTCGCGCTCGCTCCGGGACATCGCCTACAAAGCAATCTACACGCGGGATATCCTGACAAAGAAAAACGACCGCGAACCAACGGTTGACGAGATTGCCAAAGAATTAGAGCTTCCAAAAGAAGATATTGTGACCGCCTTAGATGCGATTGCCACACCAATGTCCCTGTTTGAGCCAGTATATCAGGAGGGGCAGGATGTCTTATATCTGATGGATCAAGTCAAAGACAAAAAGAACAAAGAAGAAAACTGGGTGCAGTCGCTTGCTTTACAGGAAGCGATGCAACGGCTCGACGAGCGGGAATTAAATATCATCCGCCTGCGTTTTTTTGAAGGTAAAACACAGACGGAAGTTGCCGATGAGATTGCGATCTCACAGGCACAGGTCAGCCGATTAGAAAAAAATGCTTTAAAATCCATGCGGCATTATCTGTCGAACGAATAAAAAACAGGTTCCATGAAAGATCTTTCATGGAACCCATTTTCTATATTTCTATTATTGATTATTTCTTGATATATGCCTGTGTTCTCACACTGGTAATACCCTGATATCTCGTTGCTGGAGCCTTGCCGTTCTTCGGTACAAGCACGATCTGGATACCTTCCAGACGTTTTGCAAGTCCTGCAGTTCCTGCTGCTTCGCCGTTCTTTGCCCAGTTCAACCAACCATAGGTCTGTGCATGTACACGATAATAAACATCGTAATGCGCTGCCATCTCGCCAGTCAGATTGATACGGATTGCTTCCAGACGCTTTGCCTCTCCGGAAGTACCACTCATCTGTCCATCGTGTCTCCATGTGTTCTGATTGTTCTCATTTCCCTGCCAGCCATAGGTCTGTACATGGGTGGTGTAGACAATACTTCCACTGTATGGCTTGTTCGTGAGCTTGATGTTGATGCCTTCGAGTCTCTTTGCCTGTCCAGAAGTACCACTCATCTGTCCGTTGTACTTCCATCCCTGCCAGCCGTATGTCTGTACATGTGTCCG
>OKVF01002498.1_pt1 | contig 10267 bp, 8 predicted proteins | sample 1604831 | NCBI WGS metagenome assembly OKVF01 (sample SAMN01760980, study PRJEB22395) | human gut metagenome
TAACCGTACCCATAACCATAGCCGTATCCATAGCCATAACCTGTGATACCCATTTCTGTGCCGTTAAGTACATATCCGATAAGGTCAACTCCTGTTGCCGCAATATTCTCAACACCGCCGAGAATACGGTCAATTCTTGCAGAGTCCTGACGAACTACCATCACAGCTCCATCTACCATACGGGAAATGAAGGATGCATCGGACAGCATTCCGCACGGAGGAGTGTCCACGATCACATAATCATATTTACGCGGCAGTACCCGCAGGAGTTTCTCCATCAGTCCGCTTCCCAGAATTGCAGAAGGATCTTTCAGAGGATCTCCTCCCGGAAGAATATCCAAACCGTATTCTCCGTATCGGATACGGATGTCTCTTAAATCTGCATTCTGCTCCAGAACATCCACTACGCCATATTCTTTCTTCTCCAGTCCCATTGCATCTGCTACAGAAGGATTTCTTAAGTCTCCGTCTACCAGGATTACTCTCTTGCCTTTCTTTGCCAGAGAGATTGCGAGATTTACTGCAACTGTGGTCTTGCCCTCGCCTGCTGTGGCACTTGTGACAAGAATGCTCTTCACGCCGTCTTCCTCTGCTTTCTTTACTGCTCTGGTACGAATCGTACGGAAACTCTCGCGCAGAACTGTATTATTGCCGGAACCGTCCAGCAGAACTGTTTTCTTACTCTTTCTTCTTCGTTTGCCCCGGGCTTTTGGCACACTGCCGAGATAAGGAATGCTTAAGTATGACTTCAGATCCTCTTCTCTTCTCACTGTTCTTCTGGTCGCTGCATAGAAGAACAGGAACAGAAGACTTATTGCAATGCCTCCTGCTGCTCCTTTTACAGCTGCCTGCTTAAACTGAGGCGGATTTACAGGTGACTCCGGCACACCGCTCTCATCCATCTGGGTAAGCTGAGTATCACCGATAATGTATTCCGCAACTTCCGGATAATATTTGATCACTGCCTGAAGTACATTGTAGGCAGTGTCCGGATCAGATGCAGTTACATTGATGGTAAAAATAGAAGTATCCGGGATTGCTTCCGCAGTAACTGTTGCAGGAATAGTGTCCACATTCAGACTGTCCGCCACAATATCCGATAAAGCACCGCTGGTAAGAATATAAGGGAATGTCTTACTGAGCTGGCCTGCTGTCTTCTCATTGGAATAATCCTGATTATAGACATAGGCTGTCTTGGTATCTACCACAAAGGAGGAATATGCCTGATAAGATGGTTTATAGCTTGTTTTGGCCCTGAAGTAGAATCCTGCTCCGCAGGCTGCGATAATGATCAGGCACAGCAGGAAAAACTTCTTGAAGCCTCTCCACATATCATCCAGGATCGTAGTGAAATACAGGATCCCGGAATCTGTTTCTCTACTGTTATGCTCGTTTCTCATAATATCCTCCATATCCATAATGTGCTGTACTTCCGGTGATCTGAGATGATGATGCATCATTAAGCACGCATCCCAGGACCTTGCCTCTGGTATTATTCAGAATATCGATGGCATCATTGATATCCTTGGTAAGGACAGTATCCTGTCTCACTACGAGTACGGAAGCATCTGCCATCTGTGCCAGTTCCTCTGTATCTGATACCAGTGCCAGAGGAGAGGTATCAATGATCACATAATCCATGTTCTGTCTGCAGAATCCCACGATCTGTCTCAGTGTGGTACTCTTAAGCATTGCCTCGATGGAATTGGAGGATGTTCTGTTCAGTATCATATAGAGGTTTGTATCATTCCAGTTGCGGATCAGGTTCTCTGTTCCGGCCTTGCCGGTCAGCACCTTGCCCAGATCGTCTCCGTTTTTGCCTTCCATATCAAATATCTTATACTGTGCAGGTTTACGGAAGTCACAGTCAATAAGCATTACTCTGTTGCCTTCCTGTGCAAGTCCAAGTGCCAGGTTAGCCGCTACTGTGGATTTACCTTCGTTCTCCATTACACTGGTGACCAGAAGGGTTTTCGCATTCTCCTTATCCAGGTAGCTTCTGACTCTGGATGCCATCATCTTGTTGGATTCTGCATACTGGAAGCTTCTGAGCGGATTACTGATCAGCATGGATACAAATTCCTTTTTCTTACGAAGATTAAGGGATTTGGATTTCTTCTCATGGTAGATACTTCCCAGAAGCCTGGTATCCAGTTTGGAGGTAACATCTTTTGGATTCTTGATGGTATCACGGAGATAGGAGATCCCTGCAACCAGTACCATAAGTACTGCAACTGCAGCTATAAATGCTATTACCATTGTTTTCTTCTCATTCAGAGGATTAACAGGTGCCATAGACACTGCCGGGCTCTGAATGGTCTCTATGATCACATTCTTGATCGCATAATCGGATACTGTATTATAATTCTTCATGATAGACTGCAGGATCCTGTAAGACTCTACAGCTGTGCCTGCTTTTACAGACAGAGTGATCAGGTTTGTCTCAGGTACCAGATCTACAGATGAATCAATGTTCAGGCTACTCATGTTCAGATCCTGTGCCACTTTCTTCTTCAGAACGTTGCTGTCCAGAATCTCTGTAAACTGCTGTGCCAGCTGCTGAGTGGAATTCAGATTCTGATATACATTTGTGTTCATTCCTTTGGCAGTGACTACAAAAGTTGTGGATGTTTTATATTCCGGCTGATAGGTGGCATTTACCCAGATATCAGCAAACAATGCTACAGCCAGGGAAAGAAGCAGGATTGCCCACCATTCCTTTGCTATATCCTTCAGCATGCTGATCAGATCAATCTGTGGAACCAGTCCACTGTCAATTCTCTCTTCCATGTTCTCTTCCTTCCTTATCTTACAACTACGATCAGGCGAACCTGTCCGGTCACACTTTCTTTGCCGCTGTCATCTGTCATCTGGTATGTGATCTCATATACTCCGGCTTTGTTAAAGTCAGCCTCGTTGTTGATCTGTACTTCTTCGGAGGTTATGGATGTTCTCTGCTGGTTCTGGGATGGATTAGGGTCTCTGAGTACTCCGTCCTCATCTCTGATATATTTAATCCCGCCCATTGTGATCTGCTGTACATAATCCCATGGATTGATCGCCGTTCCTGCGGAAGTATAGATCAGATACTGGGACAGTTCGATCTGCGGTCTCTGGGATTCTTTAGCAGGATCATAGATCTCTACAGTTACAGGAAGTTTCTGTACATCGCCTGCACTGTTGGCCACCTGATACATCATTGGATATTCTCCGGCCTTGTCTGCCTGCACGTAATATTCGCTGGACATCTTTATCTTACCGGTGAGGTCTCCGTCCAGTACATCCTTACATGTGAGAGTTCCCATGATGTCCTGTGTATTCATAGGGAAACGTAGCGGCTCAGTGAGAGAAAACTCAGGAGAAGTATAATCCTTATATTTTATTTTTCTGGTTGCCTTTGTTGCGTGATTGTCGGAATCAAATGCCACAACTGTCATGGCTCTGGTTTTATTCTTTGTGAAATTGCTGATGGATTCTATGATCAGGCTGTCGGTCACATCGCCATCTTTGGAATCTTCTGCTTTGATTCCTTTGAGAAGTTTCTTCTGATCTGCATCGCAGGATACTTTAATGGAATCTTTCTTCATGGTTATCTTCGGTGCCTGATTATCTTTGGAATTGATCTGCTCATTTCTGTACATTCCAAAGGAGACCGCTGCCGCCACAAATACGATAATGCTTAGTATTCTTAATTTTTTCATAACATTCTCCTTGCTCTCCCTCTCACCAGTAATATCTTCTGAGTCGTTCCGGCCGTCTGCCGTGGGCAGGGATCTGTCTGTTGTTTATGATCCGCCGGGGATTGCCCTCCAGAAGGTGATATGTATATTCAAACCCGCCATTTCTGGTCAGGTGATCTCTCACTTCTCCCATATGGGGTGTTCTTACATAGGATCTGTGGGCATCGCTTGCCACACAGGTGATCAGATCATTCTCAAGCAGTATCTGTGCGCTCTCTCTGACTCTGTCGCCAAATCTGCCCAGGATGCTTCCCTTATTCATCTGCGCATAGCACCCTGATCTGAGCCACTCATATACGACCTCCGGAAAATCCTGTACACAGAAATATCTCTCCGGATGAGCGATCAGCGGAATCTTACCTGCTTCAAAGACTGCATCCAGGCATTCTCCGATCCACAATGGATCTGCCTCAAAGGGAAATTCTACCAGATAATAGTCTGTATGATTGATTCCTGTAAGAAGCCCTTTTTTTATTTTATCTTCCAGGTCTTCCGACGCAAAAATCTCCATTCCTTCCAGTATCCTTAAAGGTATGTGGTTCTGTCGGATCGCTGCTTTCAGGCGTCTGAAATCTCCGTTCAGTTTCTCTGAACAGAAATTTTCGAATCTGCCGGTCTGATTGCTGTGGGGCGTTGCTGTCATAATACTGACTCCGCTGTCTGCAGCCATAGCTGCCATTTCCAGGGAATCCTGAATATCACGCGCTCCGTCATCCACACCCGGCAAAATATGAGCGTGTAAATCGATCATCTTTATCCTTTCCAAATATGCATGTTCATACAGAGATAGATTTTACCCCTTTCCATGTGGTGTTCCAACATACTTTAGTATGAATTTTGTATGCGTTTTTTTAAATTATACAACATAGAATTCTGTAAAGAATTTCTTATATCATAAAAAGCCCTCCGGACAGGATCGCACTGCGACGAAGAATCCTAAAAGCCGGATTCACTCTCGTATTATCAAAACATTACAAAGTAATTTCCTCATGACGTAAAAAAGTCCTCCGAAACTTTCAGGAAGACTTTCTGAGGACTTTTTCACTCATAAACATACAATGTTTCACCCGGCACCGGACTATCTGGACTGCTCAAGTTTCTTTCTTGAGATTACAGCAGTTCCACCGAGAAGCAGAGCTCCTGCAAGACTGTAGAGAGCAAGATTTCCTTCGCCTGTCTTCGGTGCTGTAGTAGCTTTATTTGTGGTTGTTGTTACATCTCTTTTTCCAGTCGGGCTGACTGCAGCCATTGTTGGAACAGATAAACCACAGATTAACATTGCAGAACACAGCATGATCATCATTCTTTTTTTCATTGGAACCATCCTCCTTACTTTATTATTGCTTTATTTCTTTATAGAATACGCTGAGAATCAGCTTATAAAGCTCTTTGTCATCCGGATTGAACTCCGCATATACATCTCCCTGAGTAACCTCACCCGGTACAGTCAGGATGTCTCCTCCGGAAACTCCGTTCTGGATCATCAGGGTTGCCAGATGTGTTACTTCAGATGCGCTGATATTGGTAACCATATAGTCAGATACATCATTATACAATGTTACAGGAAGTGTAAGATTCTTCCTGGTCTGGCTGATCGCCTGCTGCAGGAACGCATCAATATACTGCTTCTGTCTCTCCATTCTCTGATTATTGGAATCCAGTACTTCCGTGTTACGTGAACGTACATAGGTCTGTGCCTGTTCTCCATGAAGAGTAACTGTCTCTCCTGCTTTCAATGCGGAATCTGACTGAGTAAGATCCTCCAGTACATTTACAGTAACGCCGCCGATCGCATCGTTCAGCGGAGCGATAGCAGAATAATCAATGGCAACGTATGCATTTACCGGCATACCATACATAAGTCTGGAAACTGACTGAAGTGTGTTCTCACAGCTTTTCTCTTTGCCGTCTCCATAGGAGTAAGCCAGACAGAGCTGCATTTTGTCAGTTCCGAGGTATTTGTCCTCCACATTGTATTTATTCACATCTACCATAGCATCTCTGGAGATATTTATCAAGGATAAATGTCCGGTTTTTGAATCTAAGGCTGCCCAGATGAGTACATCGGCCTGACCGTTCTCTCCGATCACCTTCTCTCCGGTATCCTGCATATCTCTGTCGACACCCATAAACAGAATGTTTATGTTATCTTCATTATACTTATATTTCGCACCGTTGTACACTATCGTTTTTCCATCATCTTCAGATGATGCCTCTTCCGGTGCAGTGATGGATGCTATGGACTGGTTCTTCTTTAACTGAGCTTCGCCCTTCTTATTCAGATAGAAGTAAGCTCCTACGGCTGTTGCTAACAGCAGAACCAATATACCGAAGATTATCAGCACTGCAATAAGAGGTCCTCTTTTCTTTCGAGGCGCCTTCTGTTTCCGGCTGGATTTCTTTCTGGCTTTGGAATCTGGTTTCTGACTGGATTTCGTCCGGGTTCGGTCTGTGTCAGCTGCAGGAACCGGTCTGGCTGATGACGCTGAAGACCGTCTCTGCTGGACCTGTGTCTGTTGCTGTTGCGCCTGCTGCTGTTTTTGTTTTTGTTCCTCTTCCAGATCTTCATATCTGATATATCTCATATGAGGACTGTTCTTCGCCGGATTCGCACTCTTACGCACAGGGCGTTCTGTTTTTTCCGGTTTCTTCGGTTCAGGAGGCAGCGTGGCAACTGTTTCCTGTTCTGCGATCGATACTGGCTTCTGTGCAGGCTTCGGCGTCGGCACAGATACAGGTATCGGATCCGGTTCCGGAATTCCTTCCGGCTCTGGTATTGATTCCGGTTTTGAGATTGGTTCCGGTGTCGGCACTGGTTCCGGCTTTGAGATTGGTTTTGATATCGGCTCCTGCTCTGGTTCCGGTTCAAGTATTGATTCCAGTTCCGGCATTGGATCCGGCTTTGGTATTGGTTCCGGTTCACGGACCGGCTCCGGCTTCGGAATCAGTTCCGGATCTGGTATCGCTGTGTTTCTTGAAGCTCCGGACGATTCTTTAAAATCACGGGAGATATCATCAAAAATATCTGTATCTCTGCCAGCTGACCCGTTGGTCCGCGTCCGTCCTGCAGGACGGGCAGTCCCGTCAAGCATATTCAGCAGATCTCTGTTTAACTGATCTACCTGATTTTGTTTGTTTGTTTTTCCTCTTTCACTCATTCTTTCCATTCCTATTTAAAACAGCCTGTACTAAATATCTAGACTGAGTTTGTCCTCCTACGCAGGTTTCCAGCGTAATGATATGGTCATCCGAAGTTACCTTGACATCACTGCGGATGTTTGCATCCATGGCACGCACATTAAAAATGTCATCAATGTACTTCTCAAATACTTTTTTGTCCTTGAAGTCAAAAGAATTCATAATGTGTCTGTCATCATAGGTGTAAGATGCAAATACTGTATATTTCAAGACGCCTTCAGGTGTGTAAATATACACATCCGGATGACTGTCAAAGAAATCCTTATCCCGAAACAGATGAAGATTCTGGAACATGGACTGATTCTTCATATTATGTCCATAGATCACTGTGTTCGGATCCATAAAGTCCTTACTGTTGCAGTCCTCTGTATAAATACAGCCTGCAAATCGCGGCTGCTGATACATATCATGACTTAAATAATAGGAAGGATCACCTTCACGCTGTGCAATCGGATAATCGATCTTTGTATCCGGGATTCTGATCCAGGCATAGATATCGGAATTTGTTTTCTGCAGTTCATCAAAATTGATGGGATTCTCCATATCAACAAAAAAGTTCTCGGTGATCTCAGCTTCTTCTCCCGGCTGTTCTCCGGTAAACTCTGCATTCTCTATCTCTTCCAGTGATACCTTGTCTTCCTCTTTCTTCCTGGCTTCTTCCTGAGCTGCTTTCTCTCTGGCTTCTGCCTGAAACTGCTCATATTCTTTCTCTGTGCGGTAATCCTGATACAGATACCATCCGAGAAATCCCGCGCAGCAGATACAGCCTATAATTGAAATAATAAACACGATCCGCCATCCGCTTTTCTTTTTCATTTCTTAGCTTTCATCTCCTTCATATCTTCACTTCACCCGCTCAAGGTGGTTCTCCTTAATTCTGTATATATAATCACTCATAGTCAGAACACTTGGACGATGGGTAGTTACAATGCAGGTTCTGTGGGCACCTATACTCATGATATTTTTCAGCACCCGTTCCTCTGTATCTGTGTCAAGTGCGGAAGTTGCCTCATCAAGAATCAGTATGGGAGCATCTCTCAGCAGAGCTCTGGCTATGGCAATACGCTGCGCCTGTCCTTCCGAAAGTCCGGTACCTTTCTCTCCGATATGTGTATAGATATCTTCGGGCAGCTTTCTGACAAATTCATAGGCACAGGCTGTCTCCAGAACACTTCTGATCTCGTCATCAGTTGCATCGCTTTTGACCATTCTCATATTCTCGGCAATAGTTCCGGCGAACATGGTATTTCCCTGGGGAACATATCCGAACAATTCTCTGGTTCCTGCTGAAATAGAGCAGCTGACTCCATTACAATCTGTAAGGCTGGCAGTCCCAGAAGACGGATAGATCAATCCCAGAAAAACACGGATCAGTGTGGTTTTTCCCTCTCCCGAAGGTCCGATCACAGCTGAGATCCTGCCTGGTTCTGCAATAAAGTTCCCATTTCGGACAACCTCATTGCCTTCTCTGTATATGACATTTACATCCCTGAGCTCAACAGTAATCCCCCTGTCAGCAGATTTCCTGATTCTGCCCACTTCCGGCATATCCAGAAATTTCTCTTTCTCAAGTCCCGATACAGCCATAAGTCTGCCTGCACAGGTCGCTGCATTAATGGCAGACGGAACGATCTGTACCAGTGCAGAAAACGATGAAGACAGGGAATTTGCCATCTGAACAAACATCAGCAGGGTACCTGTTGTAATATATCCGCTCCACAGCCGGTATACACTCCAGCCGAAGCAGATATAGGAGACTCCCGTACCTACCGCTGAAAGAAATGATGATGTATATACGGTAAATTTATTATAATCCATCATTTTGTCCTGATAATCTCTCTGGAGACCTTTTAATTTATCCTCAAAGAGACTCATCAGACCAAGGGCTTTTACAGACTGCAGATTCTGAAAAGTATCATCCTGAAATGCCATCAGATTACTGGTCATTTCCCTCATTTCTTTATTATAGCTTCTCATCTTTCCCATCAATTTCCTGGATAGAAGCACCGTAACCGGTGCACTGAGAAGGGCGATTCCCGACATAACAGGATCATAATGGAAAATGATCGCGAAAGCTCCTGCAAACTGGACCAGTTTGGTAATACAGTTTGGTATCCAGCTGATCACGCTGGAAGCCACCTGATTTGCATCATTTGACAGACGGTTAAGAAGATCACCGCTGCGGAACTGATGGAGTGCCTCCCAGTCAGTATTTATGATCCTGTCATAAATATCCGCCTGAATCTCATTCTGAACCACAACATTGATCCTGGCTGAGATTCTGCTGATCACCGCATTGGAAATAATTCCTCCCGCAGTCATACATACGATAATTACAGCCAGTATCAGAATCCTGTCTCTGTGTCCTCCGGTTACAGCATCAATGAGGTACTTGGACATTACACTGCTTCCCAGTCCCATCACTGTCCCGAAAATTCCGGAAAATATGTAAAAACATATGGATTTCCAGTATCTTCTGGCATATTGATACATCCATAATGTTTCTGCATAGATTTCTTTCAGATATCCTTGTTTGATTTTCGTGATTATTTTCTTAAAAGTCAAATTCAAATCTTGTCTCCAGTTGATTGCAGTCTTCTGTTTTTAATGTTTCCTATTATATCACCGCACTGTAGGTTTCTCAAGCAAATCAATGTAAAAAAAATGTATATAATCTCAGTATTAATGGGCGAAATGGCACAATTCTGAGCCAGATATGTCTGAAAAAAAGCCACCAGATATTGTTTTCACTGATCCTTTTTCCTTTTCGCTGGGCTTCAATGATAAGGCCAAATATCTGTTCCTGTTCAATCGGTCCTTCTATATAGACCTGCCCGTCTCCCACAAACCAGTATTCCCTCTTACCTGTCTTCGAATTCTGCCTGATATAGCGGATCCTGTGCATGATATATTGTCCATTCTTTCTCTGAAAGAAAGCAATATCACCTTTTCGCAGCGGACGGTTTACCTCTTTTATCAGAACCTGGTCTCGTCCGTCTACCAGGAAGGGCAGCATACTGTTGCCTGTCACTACAAGTGGCACTTCTTTTCCCTCTTCCAGAAGCGAACGGATTATTTTCATATATTCTTCGGTGTTCACTTTTCTGACCGGGATCTGATTCTGCATAAATTTCCCCTCTCTTCCAACAATTTCCATATATTCGGCACTGGGATTATAACACATCCCGGATTTAAAGTCCACGCAAAAATGGCCCTAAGATATTTCTATCTTAAGGCCATTCTATTATCGTTTGGACACTGTCACGCCTGTGCGTGAACCTATATATTATTTATAATTATGCATTCTTCTCAGCGATTGCTGCCTGTGC
>OKVF01002502.1_pt1 | contig 10236 bp, 9 predicted proteins | sample 1604831 | NCBI WGS metagenome assembly OKVF01 (sample SAMN01760980, study PRJEB22395) | human gut metagenome
TTTTCATCAGAATCCAGAAACCGGATCCGTCCCATTGCAGAATCTTAATAGAAGTACGTCTGCGGTTGCAGAACGCAAACATGCAGTGCGAATAGGGATCGAGTTTGAATTTCAGCTTGATAATTGCAGCCAGTCCGTGATAGCTTTTTCTTAAATCCGTAGCTCCACAGGCAAGGTAAACGGTTGTGCCACCTGCCAGATCAAGCATGATCTTTCAGTCCCTGTATGAGAACATGAAAAAGTTCCGGTGGGCATTCCGGCATCACTTCGATCCGAATAGCGTTTGTGATAAAAATGCGGACTGGAGACGGGCTGATGTTCAAAGTCTCATTCTTTGAAATTTCTTTTTCTGTTGGCATTTTTGCAAAAATCATATCTGTATCCGATTGTTCGTCCAATGTTTTCAGTTTGCGCATCCAGTAATTCATTGTAGAGACTGGAACGTGATGTTCCTGACACCATGTTTTGCAAGTCTGCTCACTGGATTGAAATTCATGGATTCGTTCAGACCACAGTGTGATTTTTTCATCTTTTTTCATAATGATACAGTTTCCTTCCTTTGTTATGAAAAAAGTGTATCAGAAAAATATGGGTGCTAACAGATACGGATGATTACGTACTTACTTTGAACTGTGGAGCAAGCTCATTTTGTACAATTTCTGTTCCATAATTATTTTACACGTACCAGTAAAAAGCAGGAATCGCAAATATGAGTACCAAGTCAACTTTTCTCTCGCAATGAAAATCTGTTTTGATTTTCTAAGAGGAGTCGCACCACCAAATGTAGAAAGCCTGATAAGTAAGTATATCCTACCTATCAGGCCCGATAGGAACTATGCCCGACAGCATAGAGTCCAAAAACCAATCAGCTTCTCTTACCGATTTGTATAACATAGAGTAACTGACAATTCTAGTATACACTAATTTTAAGGCAGACGAAAGTCTGTCTTAAGGTCGTGCCTGATATTTATATGATCTTTTTTGAATGAAGATTGTTTTAATCTTTTTTTTTACCACATCCTTTTCACGCTAGATGCACACAAATCCATTAATTTGTAAAAAGCTTAACTAAGTGACATTGGTTCTGAACAGATACATAAATTCTATATTTCTATTTTTAGCTGATTCGTAAATATTATTTGAAAGGCTATTTCCTTTTATCTTATATTCATTACGATGCTCATCCACATACTTTTCAAATTCAGAGTGATTACTATTAATAGCTGTTAGATTTGAAGCATGATGGGGCTCATTTAAATCTGCCACATAATGTAAACCTCTTCCGAGATAAACCGCTGCAGACTCCTCCATACCATCATTATACGCTTTTATAGCTTTATCCAGATAGCTTAATGCACGAGTTTTTGCTGTAGGGTTCGTCTGTCCCAGCCAATTTTTTTCTGTATCTGGATCATAAAAATGTCCTGCAAATGTACCTGCATCAGTTTCATTCCCTAATCTATCCGGCCAATCTGCACTTATCATTAATATATCAACGTAATCAGTATTTGTAAACATTCCAAGTCAAATATCATTTCCAATACTAATAGTGCATTAGCAACAATATATTGGTGTGTATGATCAATTCCTCCACTGACAAATCTAGCATCACTTTGTCCACCTTCTGTGTGTTCAATACTTACACCTTCTCCATAAATTTCGTCACTGCCATCAGCAATATCTAAAATTTGTTTTGGGAGTATATCATTAGTGGTTTCAGCAGCATAGGAATTAACCCTCGTGCTACCTACAATCATTATCAGGGATAATACTAGAACAGTAGCTTTACTTATTTTTTTCATAAGTTCCCTCCCTATATTCATTTAAGTTAATAATTTTGTCAAAAATCTCATAATCGTTATTATGAGTTATTACAATAATAATCATCTCCTTTTTTATACTTTGCAATGTGTCATATAATCTTCGCCTCCTCTCCTCATCTAATGGAGATGTACTTTCGTCTAAAATTAAGATATCTGGTGCTTTTGTCAAGGCCCTTACTAAATCAAGTCGTTTTTTTTGTCCTCCAGATAAATTACTAGCATTTGAAGTCAACTCCGTATCCCATTGGTCTTGCATTCGGACTATTTCATTATAAATATCAAGCGATTTACAAATCCTCACACAATTTTGCGTTACATCTTCTTCATCAAAAAGTATATTTTCCGCTATAGTACCCATATAAAAAAGTGAGTCTTGCATTACAGCAGAAATTTTATCTCTAACAGAATACAAATTAAGTTCAGAGAGTCTATAATCATTAAAATAAATTTCTCCAGAAGTAGGTGCATACAGCCCTAGTAAAAGTTTTATTAATGTAGACTTCCCACAGCCACTCGAACCATATATACCGACAATTTGCCCCTTATTAATCTTCATACATAATTTACTTATAATAGGTTTTCCCTTATTATAACTAAATGCTAAATTTTTCACTTCGATTTGTTGTATTTTTTGGTTTAATATAATACCATTTTTTCTTTCTTCTTTTTCATTCATTATATCCTCTAATCTTTTTATAGCAGCATTAACTTCGTCATAACTATTACCAAATTCACAGAAAAAATTAACTGGTGATAGTAACATACCTTGATAATTAATTAAGAGAATAATACTTCCTATGCTAATTGAACCGTTGAATATTGCCTGTCCTCCTATTAACCAAATTATAATAGCAAGCATGTATATAATAAAAATACTTAAATTTATATTCAAACAACAGATAAATTCAAACTTGATTTGAGTCTTAAAATATTTATTATAAACAGTTTGAAATTTATTTTTTACATAATTTTCCAAATTATAAATTCTAGAAAGTATTGCAGTATTATAATTATCAGTTACTCTATCCACAACCTCACCATTTGCTCTCATAACTGAATGTGACAAAACATTTATCTTCTTACCAAATAATATATTTGATAATGCATATATTAAAATAAAAAATATGGATAAAATCATTACCTTCTTATTTATTTTAAAAATCATAAGACAGGCACCCAAGAATATCAAAATATTTCCAAATGCCTTAAGAACTAAAACGCCAAAATTATTTTTTATTATATCAATTTCCTTATTATACTTAGATACTATATCTCCTACAGTGTGGTTGTCGTAAAACCTATATTCTATATGATTTAATTTTATATTCAAATCACTTTTTATATTTTTAGCAATCATCTCAGAAGTAACCGCAGTAAAATAATCTTTTGCTGTGCTAAATAAAAAATTACTTATAAAACCCACAAATAAAATTAATATACAGCAATAAAAATCATAAACCTGTTTTTTAGGAAACACATCATCAATAAGTATTTTATAAATATAAGGAATAATAATAGAAACTCCACTTTGAATAATTGTACAAATAAGTATCACTATTACTCTTATCTTTTGGCTCAGTAAATATTTTTTTAAGTACATAAAATAATTATTCATTTCCATTCTCCTTATTTTCAAATTATAACCTTTAAAATATCTTTATTTTTATATTCTGTCTGCATTGTATTTTTTTTTGCGTATTTCGCCAAGCATGATATCGTTATTACTATATTCACGTATTCCCATTCTACTATCCATACAAATTTTTTATATGTAAACACTCAAACACGAGTACCTAAAAAAATTAAGAACCGCCATATCGGGCGGTTACTGTTTACTGTTGGTTTCTAATTTCTTCTGGGAGTTTTGAGACCGTGGTAACAGATCTTCTATAAAGGAACAATCTTTTTCATTCATATGTTTTGGAATCTCCTCAAAGAGATACATGAAGTAATCATATAACTTTAGGTTGTTTACCCTTTCTGTTTCAGCAATACTATAAATGATTGCTGAAGAATGGGGGCCGTGGATCGTATCAATCATCTTCAAGTTTTTCTTATTATATTCTGTCGAACATAACAAGAAGAACTGGTTATTCAGTGTCTGTCCGAAAGGAGTAGCTTCCAGTACTATTGCGTATACAATAGTTGAGAGGGCAAAAGCGAATAATCTGAATGTCTATAAATATCTGGCATATCTCTTATCACAACGAACAAACGAGAAAATGTCAGATGAACAGCTTGCTCCATGGAGCGAGACTGTAAAAGTAAACTGCCAAAACTAAAATAGAGTAAAACACTTGCATCTATCATTTTGGCGCAAACGTAATTTATGAGTAACGTAGCAATATTTTGTGCTTTCGTTCCATTGAAATCAATTCCCTTGGAGATTTATCCAGTTCTATAGCAATCTGAACAACATCCTGTTTATGGGATGTCATATCAAAAATGCTGGCTTTTCGAGATGGATCAGGTATCTGAATATTACGGTGCGGCAGAGCCGCCGTGGCTCAGAAATCCCGGGAATAATCATCTGGCAAGCACTTTTACGCAGCCTGCTGACAGCATTATAAAAACAGCTGGGAGAAATCCCATGTTCATGTCACCGCCCATTCATGAATATTCTTGTGCGATGAAATCGCACTTCCGGAAATTTGGAAATCAGAGTTCCAGTACTCGGAAATCGCCTATTTTGTGCTTGATGACTTATCCATCTCTGTTTGGATATTGGTCAAGACCTTGCCGCATCTGCGGTGCGTAGCAGTCTTTACCAATGTCTCAACAGAAATTATGATTCGGTATGCACAAAAACGGATCTAAAAAGTGATTTCCATATCACCGGACAGCTGATGTAATACCATCCGGAATATTCACCATTCATCCAGAACACCCTGAAATACGTTTACTACTCATAATGTATATTCCGTTCCAAGTGAACCACTTGCACGGTCAAACTGAGCCAGTCCCACGGAGGATGAGAGCCACCCTCACGGAGACTGAGCCAATGCTATTTTATGCTAATTATCAGGCAACTGCCTGTTAATTATAAATACAACTGAATAAATCATAGGTCATAGTAATCGTCTGGTAATACAATGCGGTTTTCTTCCAGAAGCTTTTTCAGGAAAGCTACCTGACGCTGGAGAGATTCTATTTCAATCCAGTTGCCATGACACAATTCATCGCATTCTTCCAGTTCAAGACGAGTTAACACATAGTCTTGCCATTTGATACAATGATGATCTTTGCTGAATGCACAATAATTATTCATGGGTGCCTCCTTTCTGGGTTGCTTTTAATCCGTGACGCTCACGCATGGATACTTTACCATCAATCAATACTTCATATGAGTTATGAATGATTCGATCCATGATTGCTTCTGAAATAGGACTTCCAGCAGCCTCTGTTGGAGTGATGCGTGAATACCATTCCACCGGTTCATACTGAGTACAAAAGATGGTGGATTTATTGTTGCATCTTGACTCTGCAATCTCAAGAAGGTCATAGGATTCCTGCGGTGTTAACGTACGGATTAGCCATTCATCGAGAATGAGAAGATCTACCTTCTGATAAGCTTTGATTGTTTTCTTGAGGTCACCACATCCTTTGGCAACATTTAATTCGTCAAGAAGTCCCGGCATGCGAATGTACTTCACCGTATAGAACTTACGACATGCCGCATTACCTAATGCACATGCAAGATAAGTTTTTCCATTGCCGGAAGCACCTTTTAGAATGATATGATGACCGTCTATGATGTATTGGCAGGTCGCATACCGAAGGATCTCAGCTTTATCCAACTTACGATCCTCATGGTATTCAATACCTTCGATACTTGCACTTGGTGTAGAAAAAGTTGCATTTTTGATGTATCTGGCCAGTTTGTTAGCTTGGCGTCTGCCCCATTCCGCATCTGTAAGAAGTGATAAACGATCCTCAAAGCCCAGTGCAGCATATGTGGCAGGGTCCTCCATTTGGTGTTGAAGTTCATTAGCCATAGCTGTAAGCTTCATTGCTTTTAGAAGTTCAAGCGTGCTCTGGTTAATCATGAGCGATCACCTCCTTTCGCAAAGTAAGCAGCACCTCGCGTAATACCATGCCCTTTAGGGGCAGCTGTATCATCGGGACTTGTTGCTCTGACCTTATCTTGTCCATTTTTTAGCATGGAACTAATGATGCGAATGGATGGCGTGCTGGTAAGCTCCCATACTTTAGAGCAGGCATTCTCTAAACGATTATGACCGTATCGATCACCAAGTTTAGTCAGGCTCGCACAAGCTTTGTAGCCTTGTTCAGGCTCGCTGCCACTGGAAAGAAAGGCTTCTACAACTTTAGCAGTGCTATTGCCTATACTCAATGCCCATACCGTAAAGTCATCGGCGTTGTAAGATAAATATTTTCGATGTTCTGTCGGCATATGCTCTGGCTGAATCACCGGGTCACGACGGGATGTCGCTGATCTTGGATGTGAAGCAACACGAGAACCATGAAAAAATACTTCCACGGTAGCCTTAGTCAGGCGGATGTCTACCTGTTCCCCGATTAAATCAAATGGAACGGAATATTTGTTTTTTCCGTCAGATATGAGATAATCAAGTGGAACCTTGGCAGTGGACCAGACTGCAGGCTCAAAAGGGGTTAAAGGGAGCGGCTTCATGAATGATTGTTCTTCTTCTTTGTAAGCAGAATAGCGGCATCCCTCCCTTTTCTTAAAAGGAGTTTTATTAAGCTCATCAAGCTTTTCTTTTACCGCTGATTTTATTTCTTCTAGGGAGAAGAACTTTCGATTCCGAAGGGCTGCAATAATCCATGTGGTAGCGAACTTAACGGTTCCTTCAGCAAGACTTTTGTCTTGTGGAGCACGAACTCTGGCAGGAACAATGGCTGTTTCATAGTATTCAGCCATCTCAGCATAACTTTTGTTGAGAATTGTTTCATACCTTGTGTTCTTAGAAACACCTGTTTTGAGATTGTCCGGAATTAAAAGCCTGGTAACTCCACCAAAGTACTGATAAGCATGTACATGACAAAGAAGTCAGTTGGTTGTTTTCATATCGTCGCAAGCTTCTACATATGCATAGCAACTGCAAGGCAGAACTGCGGCGAACAAATAAGAATCCGTAGCTTCGCCAGTTACACGATCGTAATAAGGAATGGTTGTACCAGCCCAATCAACCTGCATAGCATCTCCAGGTTTATGTGTGATACGCATCGTTGCTTTTGTGAGCCTTGCCCATTTGCGATATTTGTCACAAAACTGCGTGTACATGTATGGCGTCAGCTTAGACGCATAGCAATCAGAGCAGTATTCCGTCCATAATAGGGTGAGATTTACACCTGGTTTTGCTAATTCTTTGTGTATGTAGCTGTAATCCGGCTCCTTTCTGGGATTGACTACTTCTAACTTATTAGGATAAAGCAATGCATACACCTTTTCATTGGTCAGTTGGTCATCCAACGGCCAACATAAGTTATTTTCAGCAGCCAGTTTTATGACCTCGCTGATTGTGTTGCGTGAGCTATGCACGCTTGCGGCGATTTGACGCTGCGTGTACTTAAGGCTATTAAGTCTTAAGATTTCTCGATAATCAACCATAATTATCGAACCTCCTATATGAATAGTCACATGTATCGTGTGCCAACTTCATTATAGGATAAATCTATATGAATGGCTCACCTTCCGTGAAGGTGGCTCTATTCATCCGTAATGGTGGCTCTGAATCCTCGTGCAGATGGTTCTATGTCACCGGAATATACACATAATGAAATCTCCAACAAATGTAAGCGATGAATAACACACCGCCTACCCAAAACAGTAAATGACTACCATTTACTTTAGGTTTTCCCTGCTATCTACATGGCAGGGGAATTCTGTTTTCCGGGACATTGGATTCCACATCAATGATCCCCGAACACTGCTCTTTGATAAATTCACTCCATGGCATCAGCTGTTCTATACCTGCGGACGAGTTCATATAATCCGGCATATACAGCAGTACCATATAGAGATATTGGAAAATATTCAGATTGTTTGCTTTTGCTGTTTCCACAATGCTGTACATTACCGCACTTGCCCCAGCTCCTGCTTCTGATGTATGGAACAGGAAGGCTTTCCGCCCAACGGCATAACTTTTGGCTTTCCGTTCCGCACGGTTGTTTGAAATTTCACACCGGCCATCTATCATATAGTTCATCAAGGTATCATGATGATTTTGGGCATAGTTCACCGCTTTCCCAAGCTTGCTTCCGCCAGTTGGATGCAGTGTGCCAAGCCAGTTCCAGAACTGTTCCCATACAGGCTGTTCCAGAACGGTTCTTTGTTGTTTTCGTTCTTCTGCCTCCAGTTCTTTTAATGTGCGCTCCAGGTAGAAGAGCTTATTGCAATACAGCAGTCCAATTTCTGCCGGGAGCAGCTGTTCCAGCTTCTCTTCATCCGGAAGACCGGTATCCTCGATCGCTTCATCAGAGTTAACATCCAGAAGTTTCAGCTTTTTACGTCTGGCTGCCGGGACTGCTTCAAAGAACTTACGTCTTGCATATGCAAGGCAGCAGACCAGTATGACATCTTCAAGCCTGTTGTAACCCTGATATCCGTCACACTGTACCATTCCATGGAATCCTTCCAGAAATTCCTGCACACAGGATCCTTTCCGGCTTGGCTGGTAATCATAAAGGACAATCGGTGTAAGACCATCATTTCCGGTTGTATATAACCACATATAAGAGGTCTGTTCCGCCGTACGTCCCTTTTCCCGCAGCACCTGACATATTGTCTCATCTGCATGTACCAGGTCCCGCTTTAAAAGTTCTTCATGCAGCCGGTCATAGATCAGATAGAAATAGTTTTCTGCCGTATAAATGATCCAGTTCGCCATGGTTTCCCGTGGCAGGGTAAATCCCAGCTGGTTCATCAGAAATTCCTGACGATAGTAAGGCATTGCCATGCCGATCTTTTCCATTGCAACATATGCGACCATGGATGGGGAAGCCGGGCTGTGTGGAATCAATGCTGTAGGTATCCTGGATTCAGCAAATGTCCCGTCACCATCTTTTCTGCATTCCGGGCACTGCCATTTCTCCTGATAATAGTGGATTCGTTCCACCTTTGCCGGGGTGATCCGTAGTTCTTCACGGACAAACATTTCCGTCACATACTCCATCTTGGAATTACAATAAGGACAATACTTATCTTCTTCCGGCAGGGGGATGACTTCCTTATGGATCGGAAGATTTCCATACTGGTCTTCACGTGTCGCTTTCGCTTTGCGTGTTGTCCGTTTGTGGCTTTTGACGATTGTTGTCACAGTTTCTTCCGCTTTCTTATCCTGTTTTGTCTTCTCACTGCCTGTACCAAAGATTTTCCGCTGGAATTCATCCAGTGTTTCCCTGAGACCGGCAATTGTATCTTTCAGGTCATTGATGGTTTCGTCTTTTTCATCTAACCGTTCAGAAAGCATCTGGATCATAAGGTCCTTCTGATTCATCTCACTGTTAAAAAGTATGTCCTGCCCCTTTGAATCCACGGTGAATCCCTCCCTCTTTTTTCGTTACCTTTATTGTACGAAAAGGAAGGCATGGTTGCAAATGCCGTCCAAAATCAGACTGGCATTATGCCGAAAGCCGGATAGTTCCTTTTTTTCTCAAAATCAGCCAGTTTCCGGGATTTTCCGTAAAGTTATGCACAGCATGATGATGTCATGCTCAACTATCCCCGGACAACGCACCCCATGATTTCACATCTGTGGATATCTTCCGTCAACAGCCTGCTCCGGCTGTAGAAAAATTTTTCAAAATCTACATATTGCACAAATCAGTAATCCCTGTCTTTCGCAGGCTGTATCGCTTTCGGCTGGTCAATGGAAAGCCCTTCCATCAGCCAGCGGAATTCCTGCCTTGTCAGAGGTCTGACTTCTGAAGCATTGCGTGGCCATTGGAATTTTCCATTGTCCAGGCGCTTCTGCAGGAGTACAAATCCATCCCGGTCAAAATAGAGGGCTTTCATCGTATTCTTTTTGCGTCCACAGAACAGAAAGACCGCATTGGAGAACGGATCCATCTGGAAATTGTCACGGATGACTGCCATGAGTCCGTCAAAGGATTTTCTCATATCAGTCCTTCCTGTAACCAAATAGATTTTCTGTACTCTGGACAGATCACCGATCAAAGTTTCCGCAGGGCAGATATCGTATGATAGATCACATCCCTGCCTGCATGATTATTGATTGCAACTTTACAGCCGTTTATGATAACTGTCAGTGCTTCGCCTTCTGATGTTGCATCTGTTGACAGCAGTCTGACTGGATTCGATATCGGTATATGCGATTCTTCTGTAATGGAAAGTGGTACGATTTCATGTGTGGCATCCACGATTAGCCTGTCTGTCTCCGGAATCATACATGATTTCTTTCTCAGCCTT
>OKVF01002503.1_pt1 | contig 10233 bp, 10 predicted proteins | sample 1604831 | NCBI WGS metagenome assembly OKVF01 (sample SAMN01760980, study PRJEB22395) | human gut metagenome
AAAAAGCAAAAGCCGTCTTAGCGGGTATGGCGTGGATCGTCGTAGGATTTTATACCTATACCGGCGTTTGGGGGAAAGATGTGGCATGGATAGATATTCTCTTGTTTTACACCGCAGTGGCATTGTATACATGGCTTTCTAAACACAGTATAGAAAAAGAGAAAAAATACTGCAATGCAGGAGTGGGAACGGCAGTCTTTGTGCTGACCTTTATCCTGTTCTTAGTGTTTACCGTCCAACCGCCAAAGATCGGACTGTTTCAGGACCCGCAGATGGGAAGTGTGAACGTAAGTAAAATGCTTGTTTAGAAAATATTTAGAAATTCCCCTATCGCAGTTTAGGAATGTGTTATAAAATATAGAAAAATTGTGATAAAATGAGGGAATAAAAATGACGATCAGAAAAAGACTATCGAGAACCAATACAAGGATTTTGCTGTTTGCGCTGTTATCGCTGTTAGTGATCGGTGTATTTATTATAGAGATTTTTGAAAAAACCTATTTAGAGCAGGCAATCAACTATGTAAAATTACAGGATCATTCCGTAGAACTGGTAGATTTTTTGGATGAATATCAATTTTCGGAGGATGAGATCGGAACACTCGGAAAAAAGATCCGGAGCTATGGTCACAACTTTTATATCGCAAAAGACAGGCAAAGAGTCAGTACGGATTTTTCTACAAAACAGCTTCGGGAGATGCAGTATTTAGATTCCTATGTTACCATCAATGAGCCGGCAGATGTATTTGTCTGGCGGACGGCAACGATGATCTTTAAAAGTTATGAGACAGAGACCGGAACCTATCAGGTGGTAGCGCTCCGCAATGATGAGAACACCAGACAGATCAATCCGAACAGGGAGACATATCGGTGGCTGATACCTATCTTTACGGCGATTGGTGTTCTGGCGATTGCGATCATTGTGGGGATCAGCAGATATTTCAGCCGGAAGTTAGAAAACAGGATCATGGAGCCGATCGAAAAGCTGATCGATGCGGCAAACCGTGTTGAGGATGGAAATTTTGAAGAGCATGTGGAATATGAGGGAGAGGAAGAATTTGAAAAACTCTGCCATTCCTTTAACACCATGCAGGACAGTCTGGCGGCGGGCGTGGACCGGGCAGAAGAATATGATAAGGCAAAGACAGAGATGATCGCCGGAATGTCTCACGACCTTCGGACACCGCTGACCTCGATCAAAGGTTATATCAAAGGAGTCAAAGACGGAGTTGCCAATACACCACAGAAGCAGGAGCAGTATTTAGACATTGCCTATCAGAAGGCATGTGCCATGGATGTGCTGCTACGAAAACTTTCAGATTTTTCAAAGTTAGAGACCGGAAATATGCCGATGGAGCCGGTGGCGACCGATTTTGGAGCATTTTTACAGGAGATGCTGGATGATAATGAACAATACCTGAGAGAAAAAGATGTGAATGTCATATTTTTTGTACCGGAGGAAAAAGTGATCACCTGCATCGACCATGAGCAGACCAAACGCGTTCTCCGCAACATCATGGAAAACAGCATGAAATACCGTTGCAGGGAACAGGTGTTGATCCGCATGAACCTGATCCCGAATAAAGAGTCGGTCATTTTAAAGATCACGGATGACGGAGAAGGAGTACCGGAGGAAAAACTGCCGCATTTATTTGAACAGTTCTATCGTGGAGATGAGACAAGAAACAGCAGGATTGACGGAGACGGACTCGGACTGTACATAGCAAAACGCATTATAGAACAACAGGGCGGAAGTATCAGTGCTTCAAACCATGGCGGGTTCTGTATTACGATCATACTTCCGAGAGTGGGAGAAGAACAGGAGCAGATATGAGAGAAAAAATATTAATAGTAGAAGACGAAGAAGAAATTGCAATGTTAGAGCAGGACTATCTGGAGATCAACGGATTTCAGACAAGGATCGAGAGTGATGGTGAGCAGGCGGTGGAACTGGCACTGACGGGAGAGTTTGATCTGATCTTATTGGATCTCATGCTTCCGGGCAAAAACGGCTATGATATCTGCAGAGAGATCCGCGACAAAGTGGATGTTCCGATCTTAATGGTAACGGCACGCACCGAATCCATAGACAAGGTGCTGGGTCTGGGACTTGGAGCCGATGATTACATATCGAAACCGTTTGATCCGGCAGAACTGGTAGCAAGAGTAAAATCCCACTTAAACCGTTACGAAAGACTGACTAAGAACGGTGAGCCGCAAAACGGCACCGAAGGACGGGAAAAAGATGTTATCAAAATTGATGGGATCGAGATACATACGAGAAGCTGGAAAGTATTTCGGGACGGCGAAGAGATCCGCTTCCCAAACCGTGAGTTTGAACTGTTGAAGTTTCTTGCGATGAATCCGAATATCGTTTTTTCAAAAGAGGAATTGTTTGAAAAAATCTGGGGCTATGATTATGTCGGGGATAGCGTGACCGTGACCGTACATATTAACCGGATTCGTGAAAAAATCGAAGAGGACAGCAAGAATCCAAAGATCATTGAAACGGTCTGGGGTGCGGGATACCGCCTGAATCGGTAGAAATCTTAAGAATAAATCAAGAAAATTTAGGTTTTGTTTAGAAATGTTATAAATTCTGTTTAGGAGTTTTCGTTTGGAAATTTATTTCTCCATGCTACCATAACGTTGTAGGAAATATAGCAGTCGCAGTTATATTTTTCACAATAATAAGGAGGAAAATGAATGCTCAAAAACGAATGGAAGAAGCTATTTCAAAACAAATTTATGATCGTGGTCATGATCGCGATCATCCTGATACCGACAATTTACACGGCAATTTTTGTGGGAGCCATGTGGGACCCGTATGGAAGGGTGGAACATCTTCCGGTTGCAGTTGTAAATAAGGACGTACCGGTAACTTACAAAGACAAAGAACTGAGTGTTGGAGAAGAACTGGTCAAAAATCTGAAAGAAAACAACTCTTTGGATTTTAACTTTGTAGATGCAGATACGGCAGCGGCAGGGCTTGCGAACGGTACCTATTACATGGTGCTGACCATACCAAAGGATTTCTCAAAAAATGCAACGACTCTGACAGAGAAGAATGCAAAAAAGATGATGCTGTACTATGAAACCAATCCGGGACAGAACTACATCGCATCCAAAATGAGTGAGACAGCGGTAAGCAAGATTCAGACAAACATTCGTGAAAAGATCACAACGCAGTATACGGAAACTGTATTTGAACAGTTAGGAACCATCGGAGATGGTTTTGTAGAAGCGGCAGATGGAGCATTACAGATCACAGACGGTACAGACCAGCTGTTAGACGGAAACGGACAGCTTCAGGATGGTATCGAAACCTTAAAGGACGGAACCGTTGCTTTAGAAGATGGAAGCACCAGTCTCCAGACAGGGATCAGTGCGTATACACAGGGTGTTGGAACACTGAAAGCCGGAGCAGATACGTTAAATGGCAAGAGTTCAGATTTGAACGGGGGTGTCACAAGCGTTTCTGAAGGAGTTACCTCTTTAAAGAGCGGAAGCGGAGCAATTTTAGCCGGTATGAATACAATGTCTGATGAGCTTGCAAAGAGCCTTTCCAAAGAAAACATGAAAAACATGGAAGCATTGCGGGGCGGTCTTACAAGCATCAACAAAGGAATTCAGACATTAAATACCGAACTTCAGAAAATGGATGTAGAAGGTCAGTTGAATACGACAGTGAGTGCAGTAACAGGCGGTCTTACTTCCATACAGGGAAGCCTTTTGAATTCCCAGACACATATGGGTGAGCTGCAGACAGCCATCGGAACGTTAAAAATGCAGTTATTGGCATCCGGAAAAACAGAGGATGAAGTAAATGCAATGTTGTTACCGCTGATGCAGTCCGCACAGGCGGTCGGAGGAGATGTCAGCGCGATCGCAACGACAACATCCGGTCTGGCAGATTCCTTAAAGAACAGCAATTTATCGGAAGTTACACAAAAAGTAGATACGTTAAAGAGCAATGTCAGCACACTGGCAGAAAATTCTGATGTGGTATTACCGAACAGTAGTACAACGATTGAAAAGCTGACATCCGGTTTACAGGGAGTGCAGTCCGCATTGGATAAGACCGGAGAAACGGCAGACCAGATGGGACTCATCCAGGCAATGGGTGCAGTGAATACCGGACTCGGACAGTTAGATACCGGGATCAATGGTGAAAAAGGCTTAAAAGCAGGAGTGAAAGCATATACAGATGGTGTATCCCAGCTTGCAGGTGGAGCAGAGCAGTTGACAGCGAACAGTGCAGCGTTGAACGAAGGTTCGGGAAAACTCACGAGCGGAGCAGCGGCATTAAAAGACGGAAGCAACAGACTCTATGATGGAACCGTAAGTATGCAGGAAGGGCTTTCTAAGTTAAAAGACGGAAGTGTTACACTTGCAGATAGTCTGAACGATGCCGGAGATGAAGTAAAAGCGACCAATACGGACGAAGATACCGTTGAAATGTTTGCGGCTCCGGTTGAGACAAAGGGAAGCACCTACTCCCGCATTGACAACAACGGAAGTGCAATGGCAGCTTACATGATGGGTGTAGGTCTCTGGGTGGCATGTATCGCATTCTGCGTTATGTACCCGCTGATGAAGCCGGCAGGCGAAGTCAAAAACGGTATCCGCTGGTGGTTCAGCAAAGCATCCGTATATCTGATCATTGCATCCGTTCAGGCGGTAATCATGGTACTCATGCTCAAGCTGATCTTAGGATTCCAGCCGGAATACTTAGGAAGAACGATTTTAGTGGCAATGGTTGCCTCCATGGCATTCATGTCCGTAATGTACTTCTTTAACATCTGTTTCGACAAAGTCGGAAGTTACCTGATGCTGATCTTCATGGTATTGCAGTTAGGCGGTTCTGCCGGAACTTATCCGTTGGAATTATCCTCGGATTTCTATCATAAGATCCATGAGCGTATGCCGTTTACCTATAGCGTAAAGGCTTTCCGTTCCACCATTTCCACAGGTCAGGATATCTCCGGGGAAATGGCAGTGTTTATCGGAATGATCGTAGTGTTTAATCTGTTATCCTTAGCAGTGTTTGTTTATAAGACAAAAAAAGGAAAAAATATAATCTCGGCAGAGGTAGCCGTGGAATCATAAAAACAGCATTGACAAGTGTTACACATAGTGCTACACTAACTTACAGTTAAATAAGAATCTTCAGGGCAGGATGAAATTTCCGACCGGCGGTAAAGCCCGCGAACCGAGAGGTATGATTCGGTGTAACTCCGAAGCCGACAGTATAGTCTGGATGAAAGAAGATGCAAAAGCTGCGTAGGCAGTACACTTGTGATGCACAGTAAAGCTCTGAAATGATATTCATTTCAGAGCTTATTATATTTCACAGAAAAGAAATGAATAAAAAAGTGTAGAACCAAACAGTGAGCAACCCCCTGAACGATAGATCAGTTCAGGGGGTTTTTTGATACTTTTTCATACAAAAATTTGTATGAAAAAGATCAAAGAAACCAGCCCCCATGCATTTCACACATACTACAATAGGATTTTCCGAATCCAACAAAGTAGAATGCACAAATCAGATATGGAAAATTTCTTTTTGTGCAATGGAGATGAAATTCAGGGAATCGTGAAGCCCACTGGCGCACACGATACCCGGTTTCAGAGGTTCATCGGAATGATCTGCACAAGGAAATTTGGAATATCTGATTTGTGCACCCACAAAGTTGAAATATCGAGTCAGGAGGTAATGAAATGACCCCGGAAGAATATATGCAAATCGCCATCGAAGAGGCAAAAAAAGGCTCAGGCTTCACCAGCCCCAACCCACTTGTCGGAGCCGTACTCGTGAAAGACGGAAAAATCGTCGGCAAAGACTATCACCACAAATACGGAGAATTTCATGCAGAGAGAAATGCCATTTTAAACTGCAAAGAAGACTTAGCGGGAGCATCCCTCTATGTCACATTAGAGCCGTGCTGCCACTATGGAAAGACGCCTCCCTGCACACAGATCATCATAGAAAAGGGGATCGAAAAAGTATATATCGGTTCCTATGATCCGAATCCAAAAGTCAATGGCGGCGGCATCAAGCAGTTAAAAGATGCGGGAATAGAAGTAGTTACGGAAGTCTTAAAGGAAGAGTGTGATGCACTCAATCCGGTATTTTTTCATTACATAGAAAAAAAAGAACCTTACGTCGTTTTAAAATATGCGATGACGGCAGATGGAAAAATTGCAACAAGAACCGGAGCCTCAAAATGGATTACCGGAGAAGCGGCGAGAAAACGTGTGCAGTACAGCCGAAAAATTTACAGTGGGATCATGGTGGGGATCGGAACCGTGTTAGCAGATGACCCGATGCTGACCTGTCGCTTAGAAAATGCAAAAAATCCGGTCAGGATCATATGCGACAGCAGTCTTAGGATTCCGTTGGATTCTAATATTGTAAAGACGGCGAAAGAAGTACCGACCATCATAGCCTGCACGATTCCAAAAGAAGACAAAGAAAAATCAAAACAGGATTTAATTATAGAAGAAAAGATAGAAAAGTTACAGCAGGCAGGGTGCGAAGTGCTCCCTATCGGAAGAACCAAAACCGGAGTAGATCTGAAAGAACTGATGAAGCTGCTTGGAGAAAAAGGCATCGACAGCATCCTGTTAGAGGGCGGGAGCAGCCTGAACTATTCGGCACTACAGGCAGGGATCGTATCCAAAGTAGAAACCTATATCGCACCAAAGATATTCGGAGGAGAACTGGCAAAGACACCGGTTGGCGGAATAGGCGTAGAAGAGCCGGGGCAGGCATTTTTCTTAAAAAATCCGAAAATCACACAGATAGAACAAGACATACTGATGGAATGGGAGGTGGGAACTTGTTCACGGGAATCGTAGAAGAAATCGGAAAAATCGCAGGGATCCAAAAGGGAGCAAAGTCAGCGGTGCTGACGATACAGGCAGATAAAGTATTAGAGGATGTTCATATCGGAGACAGCATCGCCGTCAATGGAGTCTGCCTGACCGTTACATCTTTTGAAAAAAACACTTACACCGCAGATGTGATGAATGAAACCCTGCAACGAAGTTCACTCGGAAGCCTGAGTATTGGCAGCAGTGTGAATTTAGAGCGGGCAATGGCGGCAAACGGGCGGTTTGGAGGACATATCGTGTCGGGCCATATTGACGGAACCGGAACGATCACACAGGTTAAAAGAGATGACAATGCCATTTGGTATACGATCATGGCAGAAGCGTCCCTGATGAAATACATTGTAGAAAAAGGCTCTATAGCGATTGATGGTATCAGCCTGACCGTCGCAAAACGGAGTGACAAAGATTTTTCCATATCCATGATACCGCATACGGCAAAAGAGACAATCTTATCGCAGAAAAAAGCAGGGGATGTGGTCAATCTTGAAAACGACATCATTGGAAAATATGTAGAACAGTTACTGCAGTATGACAAAAAAGAAGAAAAACAGAGCCGCCTGACAAAAGAATTTTTATTGCAGGCAGGCTTTTAGAAAGGGGCAAAAATTATGTTTCAATTTAACACAGTAGAAGAAGCACTGGAGGACTTAAAGAAAGGAAAGCTGATTCTGGTAACAGATGATGAAGACCGCGAAAATGAGGGCGATTTAATCTGTGCGGCAGAATTTGCAACAACGGAAAACGTCAATTTTATGGCAACGCATGCCAAAGGTCTGATCTGTATGCCGATGGGAGAAGAAATTATAAAAAAATTGCAGATACCGCAGATGGTCAGCAACAACACCGATAACCATGAGACGGCGTTTACCGTATCTATTGACCATGTCGATACAACCACCGGAATTTCAGCAGCGGAGCGTTCGATCACAGCAATGAAGTGTGTGGATGAGGATGCGAAGCCGGAGGACTTCCGCAGACCGGGACATATGTTTCCGCTGCTGGCAAAAGCAAACGGAGTCTTAGAAAGAAACGGCCACACAGAGGCAACGGTGGACTTAATGAAGTTAGCAGGATTAAAGGAGTGCGGACTTTGCTGCGAGATCATGCGTGACGATGGAACGATGATGAGAACGCCGGAATTAAAGGAGATGGCACAAAAATATAATCTGAAATTTATTACCATCCGTGCTTTGCAGGAATACCGGAAAGTTCACGACAAACTGGTAGAGCAGGTGGCAGCAGTTAAAATGCCAACCAAATATGGAAACTTCCGCGCATACGGATACATCAACAAATTAAACGGGGAACATCATGTGGCACTGGTCAAAGGCGATATCGGAGATGGAAAAGATGTGCTGTGTCGTGTGCATTCGGAATGTCTGACCGGAGATGTATTTGGCTCCGAGCGCTGTGACTGCGGAGAGCAGTTTGCAAAAGCCATGGAAGCAATCGAGAGAGAAGGACGGGGAATTTTACTCTATCTTCGTCAGGAAGGACGAGGTATCGGACTGATCAATAAATTAAAAGCCTATGAACTTCAGGAAAAAGGCATGGACACCGTAGAGGCAAATCTGGCGCTCGGTTTTGATGATGATGAGAGAGAATACTACATAGGCGCACAGATCTTACGGGATTTAGGAGCGAAATCCTTAAGACTGTTAACCAACAATCCGTTAAAAATCGAAGGACTGGAAGATTTTGGACTGGAGATCAAGGAGCGGGTGCCGATTCAGATCGCATTGACACCGTATGACAAATTTTATCTGATCACCAAGAAAAATAAGATGGGACATATCCTGGATTATCAGGAGAAATAGAATGTCACACATTCTAACTATTAAAAAAGTAAGGACAGTACATTAGCAAAAAACATAAAAATAAAAAGGAGATTTTATTATGAACGTATTTGAAGGAAAAGTAGTATCAGAGGGAATGAAAGTAGGAATCGTAGCAGCCAGATTCAACGAATTCATCGTAAGCAAATTAGTGGCAGGCGCACAGGATGCACTCGTCAGACACGATGTAAAAGAAGAGGACATCGACCTTGCATGGGTGCCGGGAGCATTTGAAATCCCGCTGATCGCATCAAAAATGGCGAAGAGTGGAAAATACGATGCAGTCATTGCATTAGGAGCAGTCATCCGTGGTTCAACAACACATTATGATTATGTATGCAGCGAAGTATCGAAAGGAATTGCAAATGTGTCCTTAAATTCCGATATCCCGGTTATGTTCGGCGTGATCACAACGGAAAATATCGAGCAGGCAATCGAACGTGCCGGAACAAAAGCAGGAAACAAAGGCTACGACTGTGCATTAGGTGCCATTGAAATGGTAAATCTCATCCGCAATATCGAAAAGTAAAATTATTGTAAAATGGTAAAGAAAGGATATACTTTTTGATTTTCCGTGTTATAATAAACCTGTGAGAGAAGAAGAGAGAAGAGAAAAAAGGAGGTTTATTATGAGCAGGAGCCTATTGACGTTAACAATTGGAAAACAGAAAAACATTGCATTGATCGCACATGATGCGAAAAAAGAAGAGCTGATCAGTTGGTGTGATGAGCACAAAGAACTTTTAAGTAAACACTTTTTATGCGGAACAGGGACAACCGCCCGCATGATTACGGATAGAACCGGACTTCCGGTAAAGGGCTACAATAGCGGTCCTCTTGGTGGTGACCAGCAGATTGGTGCAAAGATCGTAGAGGGAAGAATTGATTTTGTAATATTCTTTTCGGACCCACTTACCGCGGCACCGCATGACCCGGATGTAAAAGCATTGCTCCGTGTGGCACAGGTATACGATATCCCGATCGCCAATAACCGGGCAACAGCCGATTTTATGATCACATCCCCGCTGATGGATCAGGAATATGACCATGATGTCATAGATTTCCAGAGGAATATTGCAGAGCGTGCAAAGACGCTTTAGGAAAATAAAAAGTAGAAAAAAGACACTTTTGAAGTTAATTCTTATGAGATTAATTTTCAAAAGTGTCTTTTATTATTGAAAAATATGGAGATAATAAAAAATGCAACATTTCTTGCAAAATGTTGCATTTTTCTTTTGTTACCTTATATATCGGTACTTCTAAAAAATAGTTTATAGCAAAAATAAATTTTTTTCTAAAATTCTAAATTCTACCAAATCCCACTAAAGATTCAAATCTAAAAAAATACGGTCTTTGTCATCCTGTTCAATACCAAGATAACGCTTTGTGATCTGAAAGGAAGAATGATTGTAGATCACCATTAAAGTTGCCGGATTCACACCGGATACCCATGCATGATAACCAAAAGTCTTACGCAGGGAGTGGCAGCTGATATGCTCCGG
>OKVF01002515.1_pt1 | contig 10162 bp, 10 predicted proteins | sample 1604831 | NCBI WGS metagenome assembly OKVF01 (sample SAMN01760980, study PRJEB22395) | human gut metagenome
AATTGCGCAAAACTGGGACTGCTTTTGTGACTTTGGGAGAAAATAGACTCGGTTTTGTGCAAGCTACCAATCCCAAGACTTGAAACCGTCTTTTGACACCCTGATCCTATATTTCTTACCAGACCATATGCTCTAACGGTCCGTTGCCCTGTCCGAGATCAAGTCCCGCACCGATGGCTCTTTGCATATATGCTTTTGCCCGCCGTACACTGGTCTCTAAGTCCCAGTCCTCTGCCAATCCTGCGGCAATTGCCGAACTGAACGTGCAGCCTGTTCCATGTGTATTCGGATTGACCATCCGTTCTCCCTCGATCCAGATGCTTTTCCCATTTTCATAGAGCAGATCGTTTGCATCAGTTTTGGCATGACCGCCTTTTAGTACAATAGCGGTTCCATACTCCCGGCTCAACTGCTCTGCCGCCTGCTCCATTTCTTCTCTCGTCTGGATCTTCTTTCCGGTCAGCACTTCTGCCTCCGGTATGTTCGGAGTCAATACCTCTGCTAATGGAAACAGTTCTTTTTTCATCATCTCTGCCGCTTTTTCATCAACTAACGTGCTTCCACTGCTCGATAACATGACCGGGTCCACTACGATGTGTTTTGCCTGATAATGACGCAGTCTTTCTGCAATGATCTGTATCAACTCTGTCGTTCCCGGCATCCCTATTTTGACTGCATCCGGAAAAATATCCGCAAATACGCTGTCGATCTGTGCCGTGATGCACTCCGCTGATACCGGAAAAAGTTTTTGTACCCCTAACGTATTCTGTGCGGTCAGTACACTGATGACACTCATCGCATAGACACCGTTGGCTTCCATGGTCTTGATGTCTGCCTGTACGCCTGCTCCACCGCTGCAATCACTTCCGGCTATGGTCAATGCTGTCTTTTTCATATGCCTGTCACCTCCTTTGTTCTATTTTTGAGTTCCTTTGCTGCCTCTTTGATATCTTCCTGTGCAAAAATCGCACTGATCACTGCCACACCACAGATCCCGCTTCCCTTCAGCCTTTCTACATTTTGGGCATTGATCCCACCTATGGCTATGACCGGTATCTGAACCGCCTGACAGATTGCTTTTAAGGTTTCATAATCTACTTCCTGTGCATCATCCTTCGAGCTGGTCGGAAAAACTGCCCCGACTCCTAAATAATCCGCTCCGTGCTTTTCTGCCATGACCGCCTGTTCTACGGTCTGTGCCGATACACCGATGATCTTGTCTTTTCCGAGTTTTTTCCGGACATCTCCTGCCTCCATATCGCTCTGTCCGACATGTACGCCGTCAGCATCGACTTTTAATGCCAGTTCTACATCATCGTTTATGACAAATGGCACCTGATATTGTTTACATAACTCTTTTAATTCCTGTGCCTCCTGTAAAAAAAGCTCGGAATCTATCTGTTTTTCACGCAACTGTAAAAACGTCACACCGCCATCTAAGGCTTCTTTTACCTGCTCTTTCAGTGTCCTGCCATGAAGCCAGCTCCGGTCTGTCACGGCATATAACAGCAGTTCTTCTTTAGTACAGTTCATAGTTTGCCTCCCGTTCCAATGTCTCTGCATCCATGTTCGCGATCGCATCAATGATCCGGTTGCGATATGTTGCATTGCCTTCATAGCTTTGCAGATGGGCATATCCGATCTCGCCTGCAACTCCCATCACACAGACTACCGCTGCTGCTGCCTCTAACATATGCTTTGGATTTGCCGTAATGTATGCTGTCATCAGTCCTGACAACTGGCATCCGGTTCCTGTGATCTTTCCCATCTGTGCCTTGCCATTGCGTATGACATAACAATGTTCTCCGTCACTGACCAGATCGATCGCACCGGTAACTGCAATAATACTTCCCGTTGCCTTTGCGAAATTTTTCACAAAGTCTACCGCTTCTTTCAGATTCTCCTCTGTCACGGCATCTGCCACATCTGCATCCACGCCACGCGTACTGCCGCCGCCGGCAGCAAGTGTCTTGATCTCCGATATATTTCCCCGGATCACGGAAAAATGAATATCCTCTAACAGTTGTTTTGCCGTATCGGTGCGAAGACTGCTTGCTCCTGCTCCCACCGGGTCTAAAAGCACCGGATGACCTAACTCATTCGCTTTCTTTCCCGCCTTAAACATCGCCGGGATCGTGTGCCGGTTCAAAGTCCCGATGTTGATATTGAGTCCGCCGCAGATACTCGTAATATCCTCGACTTCCTCAGACTCATCTGCCATGATCGGACTTCCCCCACATGCCAGTAATACATTCGCCACATCATTTACCGTTACATAATTTGTAATATTGTGTATCAACGGCATTTTACTATGTACATTCTCTAAACATTCACCAAACTTCATCACATTATCTCCTGTCATTTAATAGCTATCAGTCCTTTTTCTCTTTTTCTTCCTTCGGGGCAGTTCGTCTATCCCTGCGCACATTTTCGACCGGTCCGGACTATGTCCAAAACGTCGCACCTCTTAACACTCTGACATCCCATAGAAATTTCCGTGCAGGGATGCACGGAAAAGATGCAGCTAAGCCATGGATGGCGCATCTGCATCGGTTTCGTCCGTCCCCGATACCCCACACCAGAGTGTTTAGAAGTGCAGTTTTGGGACATCGGAACAGACCGGTCGAAACCGTGCACAGCCCATACACTCACCCCCGAACAACCAAACAACCCCAATCAAACAACTTAAACAAAACACGCAAAACAAAAAAGACTGTATATATACCAATCGTATATACACAGCCTCTATGCTCTCCATATATCCCTACGTTGGCATTATCCAAATCAGGTTTCGGGTCAAAGCAATCCAGCTTAATCTCAGCCTACTTCTGTAAGCACCCCGTTGTCTTATTACCTATATTTTAATCTGCCTGCCGTAGAAAATCAAGTATTTTATTCTTCAAATGGGATAACTGCTCCGTCATAAGTATCGTTGATGTATTTCTTAATGTCATCAGATTTTAATACTTTTACTAACTCTTTGATGCCCTCGTTATCCTCGTTTCCTTCTTTTACTGCAATGATGTTTACATATGTCTTTGCTGCTTCGGAATCGGATTTTTCATAAGCAAGTGCGTCTTTTGCAACTGTATATCCTGCCTCTAATGCATAGTTACCGTTTAATACTACAAATGCTGCATCATCTACTGCGTGAGGAACCTGTGCTGCCTCTAACTCTGTAATTTCAATTCCTTTTGGATTCTCTGCAATATCATTTACGGTTGCTTCAAGTCCTACACCGTCTTTTAATTTGATCAGACCGTTGTCCTGTAATAACAGTAATGCACGGGCTTCGTTTGTAGTATCGTTTGGAACTGCGATCACATCGCCTTTTTCAACCTTGGAAAGATCCTTTTTTGTACCCGGATAAATTCCGAATGGTTCATAGTGGATACCGCCTGCGTTGACAAGGTGTGTACCCTGCTCTTTGTTAAAGCTCTCTAAGTATGGAATGTGCTGGAAGTAGTTTGCATCGAACTCACCACTTTCAACTACTAAGTTCGGCTGAACATAATCGCTGAATACTTTAATCTCTAAATCCCATCCTTCATCTGCAAGGATTTTCTTTGCCTGCTCTAAGATTTCTGCATGAGGAGTTGCGGAAGCTGCTACGGTAATCGTTCCTTTATCTCCTGCTTTTGTATCCTCTTTCTTGCTGTCCTCCTGTGTGCTCTTTGCCTCTTTGGTATCTTTTGTATCACTACCTGAAGAGCCGCATCCTGTGAAAGCTCCGATTGCTAAAATTCCAGCAAGTGTCAATGATAATAATCTCTTTTTCATGTCTTTGTTCTCCTTTTTCTCTTTCCTTTTTTCTAAAATTTCTTATTTATTTCTTCTGTCAAGTTTCTTTGAAAGCATCATTCCAAGTGCCTGCAAGACCTGAACGATCAGCACTAAGATGACGATGGTTACCACCATGATATCGGTCTGGTATCTGTAATAACCATACCGTATGGCAATATCTCCAAGGCCTCCGCCTCCGACAACACCTGCCATTGCAGAGTAACCTAAGATGGTTCCAAGAGCAATCGTCACACCGACGATCAACGAGGTTCTTGCCTCTACTAACAGTACCCTGAAAATAATGGTCCAGGTTCCTGCTCCCATGCTTTTTGCTGCTTCAATCACACCTTCATCTACCTCCTGTAAAGAAGATTCCACCATACGGGCAATGAACGGTGCTGCTGCTATGACAAGCGGTACGATCGTAGCACTGGAACCATAGCTTTTTCCAACTAGAAATCTGGTCAGTGGAATGATCAGGATCAGTAAAATTAAAAACGGTATACTTCGGATCACATTCGAGATCACATCTAAGATGCGATATACCACTTTATTTTCCCGTATTCCTCCTTTTCCGGTTACTGCAAGGGTCACACCAAGTGGAAGTCCGATCACATAACCAAGGGCTGTGGAAACCAGTGTCATATAGATCGTTTCCCAAAATCCCGTATAAAGCATTTTAACGACTTCAGATGAAAACATCCTGTTCCACCTCCCCTACATACAGATTTTTTTCTTTCAGATACTCTACCATCTTTCCGGCAATCTCTGTATCTTCCGGAAGCTGCAGGATCATTTCCCCTGCTGCGGTTCCGTTCAAATCCTTTGTATTTGCGTATAAAATATTGACCGGAGTCTTAAACTGTAAGGTCATGTTTCCAACAACCGGCTCATAAGAGGAATTCTCCTTGAACACAATTCGGATACAGTGTCTTCCACGCATCTCTTTTGCGGTGCTTCCGCTTCCGATGATCAGGCTCTTTGCCTCCGGTGATTTCGGAGCGGTAAATATCTCTGAAACACTTCCTGTTTCTACCACGTTTCCTTCATTTAAAATGGCTACCTGATTACAGATTTCCTGCACTACGGACATCTCATGGGTAACTACCACGATCGTAATGCCATAATCTCTGTTGATCTGCTTTAGCAGCTCTAAGACGGATTTTGTGGTCTGCGGGTCAAGTGCACTGGTTGCCTCATCACAGAGCAAGATTTTCGGATTATTTGCAATGGCTCTTGCGATTGCAACTCTTTGCTTCTGTCCACCGGAAAGCTGTGAAGGATAAGCCTTTTCCTTATCGGCAAGTCCTACGACTTCTAATAATTCTCTCGCTCTCTTCTTCGCTTCTGCATCCTTAACTCCTGCTATTTTTAATGAAAAACAGATATTTTCCAGTACGTTCTTCTGCATCAGAAGATTGAAGTGCTGAAAAATCATTCCGATTTCTTTTCGCATCTCGCGCAGCTGTCGTTCCGACAGCCCGGACATTCGGCATCCGTCTATCCAGACATCTCCGGAAGTTGGATGTTCTAAATAGTTGATACATCGTATGAAAGTGCTTTTTCCTGCACCGGACATTCCGATGATCCCGAAAATATCTCCCTTTGAAATATGCAGATTCACATGATTCAATCCCTGGACATTTCCTGCTTTGGTATGAAATTCTTTGCTGACATCTTCAAATCGAATCATATCGTCTTTCCTGCCTCCTTTGTTTCTGTTGCCATTATATCGACATTTTTCGGTTCCGTCCAATACATAAAAAAAACAGCTTGTTATAGCTTTTTCCTATAGCAGAACTGTTTCTCAAATTTCGCATTTTATTTCTGTTTCTATTCTTTTTCCGCGCTTCTCCTACGACTGTCCCCGATATGTTTCGATCTCTTCTAAGTACATTTTTCCGAGCCTGCTAAGCGGCACTCCCTTTCTCGAAATATAGCCGATCATCATCTCTTCCTCGGAATCCAGTGGTATCGCACAGTATTCATCTCCGTTCAATTCCTCACACACAATCCCGGAACAAAGTGTATAAGCATTTAGTCCTACCATCAGGTTTAAAAGCGTCGCGCGGTCATTTGCCTTGATGATCCGCTTATAATCATAAGTACTCAATACCTCTTCCGCAAAATAAAACGCATTGTGGCTGCCCTGATCAAAGGACAGACACGGATATTCCTCTAAATCCTCAAAAGTGATCTTCTCTTTGTTTGCAAGCGGATTTCCTCTCCACAGATAGACATAGGTCTTACACGGAAAAAGTTCGGTGAACTCCAGACCATTTTCCTTAAAGATCTTCAACAGTACCTTCCGGTTAAAATCATCTAAATAGAGGATTCCAATCTCACTTTTAAAGGATTTGACATCCGAGATCACGTCATAGGTCTTGGTCTCATGCACGGCACACTCGTATTCGTCCATGCCGATTTTTTTTACCAGTTCTACGAATGCTTTTACGGCAAAGGTATAGTGCTGGGTGGAGACGCTGAATTTCTTCTTGATCTCTTTCTTATCAATGTAGCGTTCCTCCATCAGGCGGTACTGTTCCATGACCTGTCTTGCATAGCCGATAAATTCATTGCCCTCCGGTGTCAGCGTAATTCCCCGGCTGCTGCGGATGAACAGCTCCATGCCGAGCTCTTCTTCTAAGTCCCGGATAGAACTTGAAAGGCTCGGCTGCGAAATAAAAAGCTGCTTTGCCGCCTCATTCATCGATGTGCTGTCTGCAATTGTGATCGCGTATCGTAACTGCTGTAATGTCATTTTTTAACCTCGTCTTAATTCAATATCCAGCTTTCGGTCTGTGCGGAATCTTCCCAATGCTTTGTCAATATCCCCATGCGTCAGGATGTCCAGATGGCTGATCAGTCTTTTCGGCTCCTCTTTCATACCGCTTTCAATCCACTCTAAAACCATTCCTACAAATCCGTATTTGTAAAAATGTGCAATAAATGCCTTGTCCTCTTCATCCACCACAATGCCTTCAGCCCGTTCATCAATGACCCCTAACAGAAGTTTGTATGTAATATCATAAAGAAATCTCGTAAGGATTTCTCTACCCTCCGAATAGTAAACGTGCTTGATAAAGCTCTTATTCTCCCTGACATAGTCAAAGATCTGCAAATATCCCTGCTGCCATGTCGCATAGCTTCTCTTCCCCGACAGACTCTGTGTATTATCTGTCAAAAATGTCCATTCCACCAGATCATAAATGTCTTTAAAATGATAATAAAACGTCTGGCGGTTGATGGCACTCGCCTCTACGATATCCACTACCGTAACCTTGTCTAAGGACGTCTCCTGCAAAATCTTTTTCAAGGTCTCCGACAATGTCCTCTTCGTTGTATGAGCCATGAAAATCCCCCTCTACCCAGTACATTTTTTCTCCCCTTTTCCCATAATATTTTTTACCATTTCCCTGCTTCTATTATAACTTATCACAATACATTTATACAAGAAAAAAGTGGGTGCACCCACTTCTTCATTAAGCCTGTTTTATTCTAAAAACTTCCATAATACTGTTTAAAATAAAACTCTTTAAATTTTATGCTGCTTTTTCCGTACTCCTGTGTACCCGTCTCCACAGAACTACCACAACTGCTCCGATGACAAACGGCAATACAAAAGTTGCAAAACGATAAAGCAGTGCAACGGAGCCTGCTGCTCCGGTTCCTACGATCTTTGCTAACAGCATTGTCAGTACGAACTCCGAAGAACCGATCCCTGCCGGTGCCGGAATAACTGCTGCTAACATCATTGCCAAAGAGGTAACTGCCAGTCCTTGTGACAGTGTCAGCTTTCCTGTCTCTGCTAATATCAAAAACGGGATTCCATACCAGAATGTAAACTTTAACAGATTTTTCAGGATACATCCTGCGATCAGCCCGCCACGTTTTAATAAAGTTGCTGCCGCATCCTCTAAGATAGCACACTGTTCTTCTAACTTCTTCACCTGCTCCGTCAGCTTTCCGCTCCGGTTTAACTTGCGTACGATCCAGAGAAGTACCTCATGGAACTTCTTAGAACAGGCAAATAGCAGAAGTACTGCTGCGATGACAAAGGTGACACCAAAACCAATTAAAAGCGTCATATCATATTGACTGTAATACTTTTGCATATAGCCCCAGTTGAGGATAAAGAAGATTCCCGCAAACAGTGCAATGCTGACCTTGTGTAGCATATACTCAATGGTATAGAGTCCTGTACCTTTTGAATATGGAACGCCTCTCTCATTGAAGTAATAGATTGCTGCTACGCCCGCTCCGCTTCCAAGGGTTGCCACCCGGTAAAAGGCTGCATAAAATGCACATTCTACACCCTGCCAGTATTTAAAATCAGGATTGTACACTTTTGCCAGCGAATAACTGATCCAGCCTTCCACCAGTTCATACATCACAGAAGCAATGCAAATGCCGGCAATGACAAGAAACGACGTCTCTTTCAACTGCGTTAAAATATCTCCTGCCGAATCCTTAAATGTATAGATAATAATCAGGATTAAGATCAGAACAAAGAAAATCTTTCCTATTGTCTTTGCATGCTTCTTAATGACTCTCACCCCTTATTTCTTTTTAAAGTTTGTATAACCACGCTGTCTGTATGGATGTGCAGCCCACAGACGGTCTGCTGTTCCTTTCCACTCTTCTGCATAGTGCTCACATTTTCCGCAAAGATGCTCTACCGTCTCCGGCTGCTGCATATCTGTGGATTTTGCTCCGGTCTCATGTACCATACGCTGTAAAATCTCAGGATTTTCAAGCATCGGACATGGTCTTAACATGTTATCGTTAAATGGCTGGTTATCTCTGTATGCCATGAATAACGGCTGTTTCAAACACTCTAATAATGATTTTTCACGGATGTTTGCTCCTGAATAATGAATGAATACGCAAGGCTCCACATCACCCTTTGGATTGATATGGCAGTAGTTTCTTCCTCCTGCAATACATCCTCCAACGAACTCTCCATCGTTCTGGAAGTCCATAACGTAGATTTCTTTTCCGCCTTCTCTTCCACGAACCTCACGGATTCTGTGGTAGATATATTCACGCTGCTCTTTTGTCGGCATCAGCTCCGGTGAAGCATCCATACCAACCGGCATCAGATGGAAATACCATGCGAAACGGCTTCCATGCTCGATCAGAAGATCAAAGAATTCATCGGATGTTACTGCATCCATGTTCTTGCGTGTATAACATACGGAGTTACCGAACAGTAATCCGTTCTCATGTAACAGATCCATTGCATGAAGTACCTTTGCATAGACTCCGTCACCACGTCTGAAGTCATTGGTGTCCTCGAATCCCTCTAAACTGATAGATAAGGAAAGGTTGCCGACTCTCTTCATTTCATCACAGAATGCCTGGTCTACTAAAGTTCCGTTTGTGTAACAGTGGAATGCCACATCATTATGTTTTTCACAGAGCTTAATAACATCTGCTTTACGAACCAGCGGCTCTCCACCGGTCATCATGTAGAAGTAAATACCCAGTTCTTTTCCCTGAGTTACAATGCTGTCAAGCTCTTCAAATGTCAGGTTTAATTTATGTCCGTACTCTGCTGCCCAGCATCCTGTACAGTGTAAGTTGCAGGCACTGGTTGGGTCCATTAAGATCAGCCATGGAATGTTGCAGTCATGTACTTCTCTCATCTTACGAATGGTTTTTGTGCCATAGAAGGCTGCCTGATATCCAAGATTTAATGCTGTCATCTTAGCAACGTGTGGATCTGTTTCGTCTAAAAGACGGTTTACATATCTCATCCATTTATGATCTGGATTTTTGATCATTGCTCTCGCGCCATCATACGCTTCTTTGCTGAAGTTGTTTCCCATAAATTTCTCTGTAAGGTCAACAATCTGCAGAAGTGCTTTCTCACGATCCTTATTCAGATTTTTTAATGTTGCATCGACTGCGACACCAAATGCTTTTCTTTCCATTGTCTCTACTAAATTTGCCATCTCTTAATCCTCCGTTTTCCACACCAATCAACCTATCTGTCTCTTTTGTATAGATATTTAGGCTCTCACAACTATATTCTCTCTTACTTGTGGAAAGTATATGAAATTTCATGTTTTTTTTAAATATGCAAAAATTTTTCTTTGTCGCATGTCAATATACATTTTCCACTTATTGTCTATTATCTATATACAGAAACCGCTATATTGAATATTGATATTATGATATGTAGTTTTTAATACTATATGTATTATAACATTGTTTTTTTCAAAGTCAACTGTATGATTACGGATTATTCTTTTCTGGCTTCCGTTACTTTCCTAAAATGTCAGCATTTCATACTGTCCTTTCAGTTCTGGTATGATTTTGTGACACACATAAAGAACCATAGCATCTTCGGCTAACAGTATTTCTTCCATCTCCC
>OKVF01002531.1_pt1 | contig 10112 bp, 6 predicted proteins | sample 1604831 | NCBI WGS metagenome assembly OKVF01 (sample SAMN01760980, study PRJEB22395) | human gut metagenome
ATGACCGTGCAGTCATCGGACTGTACGACAAGACAGCGGAAAAGATGTGGTGGTCTACGCCGGAGAACGTGGGACACGATAAGCGTGCCACCAACACCATCGTGAACGACCTCTCCTCCTCCCTGCGCATGGTCTACGGCGAACCGGATGCGAGAAGCACCACCACGCTCCGCTCCACCGGCGACGGCAAGGTCAAGGTCAAGGACACCGGCGACGGCGTGAAGATCACCTATCGCTTCCACAAGGCGGGCATCACCATTCCTGTGACCTACACGCTGGAGGATGACTACCTGGAAGCACGCATTGAAACAGACGAGATCGAGGAGGACACCTCCCAGACCGGCAAGCTGGTCACCTCCCTCTCCCTCATGAGCAGCTTCGGCGCAGCCTCCGATCAGGAGGACGGCTACTTCGTCATTCCCGACGGCAGCGGTGCGCTGATCCGCTATAACAACGGCAAGACCAGCGCCAAGAGCTATACCGGCTATGTCTACGGCACCGACCTGACCGCCGTGCCCCTCCAGCAGCCCGCTGTGACGGAGCGGGTGTACCTGCCCATGTACGGCATTGTCAACAGCGACAGCGCCATGATGGTGGTGTGCACCGAGGGCGACTCCAACGCCAAGCTCACCGCCAGCGTCAGCGGACAGTCCAAGAGCAGCTATAACGTCTGCGGATTTGACTTCACCCTGCGGGACTCCGACTCCTACGATATGTCGGGGGACAACTCCACCGCCCTCACCGTCTTTGAGGACGGCGACATCAAGACCGATGCCGTGGCGCTGCGGTACTACCCGCTGGAAACGGAGGATACGCCGGACTACAGCGACGTGGCAAACGCCTACCGGAACTACCTCACCGGGGAGCAGGGCGTGACCTCCACCGTGACATCCGCCGATGCCGGTCTGTACCTGAACCTCTACGGCGGAACAGAAAAGGAAAAGTCCATTCTGGGCATTCCTGTGACACTGAAAAACTCCCTCACCACCTTTGCGCAGGCGGAGGACATCCTCACGGACCTGACCGCAGACGGCGTTTCGCCGGAGGACATCCGGGTACAGTACTACAACTGGACGAATGCCGGCATCACCGGCAAGGTGGATCTCAAGGCAAAGCCCGCCGGCTGTCTGGGCGGCAAGGGCGACTGGGAAGACCTCATGGACTACGCCGGCAGGAACGGCATCACCATCTATCCGGCAGTGGACAACCAGACCTTTGCCTCCGGCAGCGGATACTACACGTTCACGGACACCACCGTCCGCATCTCCGGTTCTTACGCCCGTATCTATCCGTACAATCTGGCGTACGGCAACCAGAGTAGTGCGGAGAAGCCCCTTTCGCTGCTCTCTCCGGCGGCGTTCTCCGAGATCTACGAGAAGCTCACCGGAAACTTCACCAAGAAAAACCTCTCCGCAGTTTCGCTGGGCAGCATGACCTCTGCCCTCTACGGCGACTACGGCAAGAAGGAGATCTGCCGGGACAAGGCACAGGAGATCCTGACCCAGTCCTACCAGCAGATCACCGATGCAGACATCGCCATGCTGGCGGATACGGCAAACGCCTATGCGCTCCCCTATGTGCAGGAGCTGACCGATGTGCCCCTCCAGTCCAGCAGCTACGATGTGTTTGACGAGGACATCCCGTTCTATCAGATGGTCATGCACGGGCTGAAGCCCTACGCCTCCACCGCCGTCAACGCCTCCGCCACACCGGAGGAAACTGTGCTGCTCTCCATTGCAACGGGCAGCAACCTGCACTATGACATGATCGGCGGGGAGACCAGCGAGCTGAAGGACACCGTGCTGGACGGACTGTACTACGCCGGCGCAGACGACTGGAAGGGCAACGCCGCCCAGTCCTATGCGTTCGCCAAGACAGTGACCGCCGGACTGGGTGACCAGCAGATCACCGGCTACGTGCGGGAGGGCGACGTCATCACCACGACTTATGAAAACGGCGCCGTGACCGAGGTCGATCTTGCAGCGCAGACCGTCACCGTAGACGGCAAAACCTATGCGCTTTCTGAGTATGTCGAGGAAGGGAGTTGGAAGTAATCATGAAAATGGCGTATGAAAAACGAAAGAGCATGTACGGCTACGGCTTCATTGCACTGTGGTTCGTGGGCGCACTGATCTTTTTTCTGATTCCCGTGGTGGAGTCACTGCTCTATTCCTTTCAGGAGATCGCACCGGACACCGGCGGCATGGTCGGCAAATGGGTGGGGCTGGACAACTATAATTATGCCTTTAACGTAGACCCGAACTACCGCCAGTATCTGGTAAAGGTGCTGGCGGAAACCGCATGGAAGACACCGCTCATTCTGGTGTTCTCCCTGTTCGTTGCCGTCATCCTGAACCAGAAGTTCAGGGGGCGCACGTTCTCCCGTGCGGTATTCTTCCTGCCGGTCATCATTGCCACAGGCCCAGTGTATAACATCATCAACGGCAACCTCCAGAGCACCGGCAACAGCGATGCCAGCCAGTTCTCCACCATGTTCTCTACCGATCTGCTGGGTGAGCTGATGGAATTCCTCGGCATCTACGGCATCTCGGACGGCGTCCAGACCACCATCGAAACCGTGTCGGACAACATCTTCGGCATCGTCTGGAACTCTGGCATCCAGATCCTGATCTTCCTTGCCGCCCTCCAGAACATTCCGGTGTCCGCCAAGGAGGCGGCGCAGATGGAGGGCGCAACGGCATGGGAATACTTCTGGAAGATCACCCTGCCCTATGTCAGCCCCATGATTCTGGCGTGCTTTATCTTCACCATCATCGACTCCTTCACCGACCCGAACAACGTGGTCATGGGACGGATTCTGGATCTCCAGTCCGACTGGCAGTACGGTTCGGCATCGGCGATGGCGTGGGTATATTTCGCCATCGTCCTCGCTGCCGTGGGCATCATTACCGCAATCATCAACAAGTTCGTGTATTACGAAGTCGAATAAGGAGGTGGCAAACATGGAAAATGTCAAGGGTGCAACACCCGTTTCTTCCCCCAAGGATGACGCCGAAGTGGGAAACGGCATGAGCAAACGTGAGGCACGCAGAATCCGCATGCGGAGCATGAACAAATCCGAGATCGCCTACATGCGCCGCAAGCGGGTTTTCGAAGCGGTCTGGCCGTTCTTCCGATTCTTCATTCTGTTCGGTCTGTGCTTTGTCATCCTCTATCCCCTGATCTATATGATCAGCTGCGCATTCCGGGATTCCGCCGATATGAGCGACCCCACGGTCATGTGGATCCCCCGCCACCTGACGCTGGAGGTCATCAAGGAGACTGCCGGTGTCATGGACATCTGGAAAACGCTGGGGACGACTCTCCTGCTGAACATCGGCTGTTCGCTGGTACAGGTCGCCTCCTGCGCACTGGCAGGCTACGGCTTCGCCCGCTTTAAGTTCAAGGGCAAGGGTCTGCTCTTCGGCATCGTGGTCATGATGATCCTCGTGCCGTCCCAGATCATCGCCATTCCCCAGTACATGCTGTTCCGGCACTTCGGTCTGTTCGGGCTGGAGGTCAACCTCATCAACTCCAAGCTCTGCATGTACCTGCCGGCAGCCATGGGCAACGGCATCCGTGCCGGACTCATGATCTTCATCTTCCGCCAGTTCTTCAAGGGACTCCCCAAGGAGCTGGAGGACGCTGCCTATCTGGACGGCTGCGGTCCGCTCCGCACCTTCGTACAGGTCATGATCCCCAACGCATCCTCCTCGTTCCTGACGGTCTTTCTGTTCTCGGTGGTGTGGTACTGGAACGACTACTATGTCAGCTCCACCTTCTTCACCAAGAACCAGACCATTGCGCTGATGCTGAAAAGCCTGAGCACCCTGCTGTCCCAGCAGCTGTTCAATAACGCAGATGTCAGCCCCAGAGAACAGATCGTGTGGATGGAGGCAGGCTGCCTGATCTCCATTCTGCCCATCCTGATCATGTACGTCTTCTTGCAGAAGTACTTCACCGAGGGCATCGAACGCTCCGGTCTGGTCGGCTGAGGCGGTTCGTCCCAAAAGTGCACCCCCGCCGGGTTCTCCTGCGGGAGTGCATGGTTTCCCCAAAAGTCTGCGGCACTGGTAGAAACGCACAAACGGAGCTGTTGAAAACCTGTTGAAAACTTTTCCCAGCCGTTCCGCAGGCTGCCAAAATCGACGGAAAAGCCTGCTGCTGTCCCGCCGGACTCGCTGAAAATTGTGAAAAAGCTACAAAAACGGGCATGATATTCCCCAAAGAATTTTAAAAAAGTTAGTCGGATGGGCTTGACACGGGCGAAATAATATGTTAAAATACACTTGTAAATTATTTATAAGACCTTTTGCGGGTACTTGTAAATATTCATTTCTTGCCGCTAAACGGCGGCACACACCGGCTGCGGCGTCTGCCGCAGAGTTTCATATCAGCAATGTGAACGGGGTGCGCCGTATCCGCCATGTATCGTATCTGCCCAAATTGACGGACGGCAATACAAACAAAATTCTTACAGAGAGAGGTAAAAAGAGAATGAAGAAATTTAACAGAGTTCTCGCTGCAGCCATTGCAGTACCGGTGGCTATGGGCCAGGTACTGGCAATCTCCAGCTCCGCAGCAGTAAAGCCGGATGCAGCGCAGATCACCGCAGACAAGCTGCTGTATGTAAATCCGGAGTCCGAGATCAAGGACGGCAAGCAGGTTTCCGACTGGAACACCCGTATGGCCGGCTATGTAAAGGATGTAAACGGCGAGTACAGCGTTGACGCAAAGAGCATCGTGGAAGGCCTGTCCGGCACCGGCAAGTACACCAGCCTGGTTAAGGACATCGTTTCCGCTTCTGCAAATCCGACCCTGACCGTCAAGGACGGCGTTTTCACCGTTTCCGGTGACGCTGATCTGAGCGCTTACATGGTTCCGCAGATTCAGGACAAGCTGAACGAGCTGGGCGTTGACTACACCGTAGACGCTTCCATCCTGAAGGTACACTACAGCTTCGTTGTTTCCACCGATCTGGAAAACAGCAAGGAAGCTACTGTAACCGGTTCTATCACCAACGACAAGAACAACACCGCTTACACCGTTTCGGCTTTTGACGAGTACCTGAACGCAGTGGTTGCTGATCTGTCTGCACAGGTACAGGCTGCTGTTCCGGCTGCTGATGTTGCACAGTTCAGCAAGATCCTGGGCGAGGCTGCTGCAAACTACAGCAGCTACACCGAGCTGACCAAGGCAATCGCAGCAAATTCTTTCGAGGAAACTTCTTATGCAAATGCCGATGCAGTGGTTGCTGCAATCGTTGATTTCGCTGCAAAGAACGGCTTCGAGTCTGCTGCAAGCAAGCCGAAGACCGTTGACGGTCTGGTTGCTGCATACGGCAGCTACTTCGACAAGGGCATCAGCGCAGTAAACGACGTTCTGACCCAGAGCGATGCAAATGTAAAGCTGAGCATCTCTGCTGCTGACATTGCCGCTGTTCTGAACGAGGGCACAAACTTCAAGGCTAGCGCAACCAATGGCGCATATGACCTGACATTCGAGATTCCGGACGCTGAGCAGGACGCTGTCAAGGCTTACGTTGCAAAGCAGAATCCGGATAAGGAATTCGTATCTTTCGACACCGTAAAGGAAGTTGAAGTTACTTTCGCAACAACCGGTACCGTTTCCTTCGATGTAACCCGTACGGTAACATACGAGCTGAAGGATAAGGAAACCACCACTACCACAACATCGGATACCAATACCACCACTACCACAACTACTTCTGGCAGCGGTGAGACCACAACCACTTCCGGCAGCGGTGAGACCACTACCACCTCCGGCACTGGCGAAACTACCACCACTTCCGGCAGCGGTGAGACCACAACCACTTCCGGCAGCGGTGAGACTACCACCACTTCCGGCACTGGCGAAACCACAACCACTACTTCTACCGACATCATCCCGATGAAGGACATCGAGAGCATCTCCGTTGAGGTTGGCGAGGGCGTATATAACAGCGAGGAAACTTCCTTCGATGCTTCTGAGCTGATCGTATCTGCTGTTGCTACCCTGAAGGACGGCACCACCAAGGATCTGGATGCAAGCTACTTTGGCTTCCTGCAGACTCCGGCAGACGTTTACACTGCTCCGTACTACAAGGGCACAGTTGACATCTACTACGTTGGCGATGCTGACAAGACCGCTCTGGAAGACAAGCCCACTGTTGCAGTTGCAATGAAGGGTGACACTCAGCTGGACGGCGACGTTGACATGGACGATGCATTCGATACCCTGCAGTACTATTCTTCCAGCGCAGCTGGCAAGACTGTAACCTTCACCGACGGTTCTGACGAACTGCTGGAGAAGCTGGCATTCTATGTAAGCGACATCGACACCGAGTCCAAGGCTGGCAAGAAGACGGAAGATGCTGAGATCTCCATGGATGACGCATTCAACATCCTGCAGTATGTATCTTACAGAGCTGCTGGTAAGGACGTTGTATGGTCTGACGTGATCGGCAAGTAAGCAAATCCCAATTCCCAAATTCGTGCGTTGTTACTGTGTCCGGCGTAAGGTGCATATTGCGCCGGGTGCATAACATAGATTTATTTTTGAAAGGAAATAGAAAAATGAAGACTACATTGAAAAGAACAATGGCAGCTCTCTCTGCTGCTGCTATCGTAGCTACATCTGCTGCTGTTCTGGCTGTTCCGACAAGCGCAGCTGGCGGCACTGCAACCATCGGCACTGTTGAAGTAACTGTTGAAGAGGCTAAGGCTGGACAGATCAAGGTTCCGGTAAGCGTTGACAACAACTTCGTAAAGCTGTCTCTGGGCGCTGAGTGGGACACCAGCGAACTGGACTGCACTTCCATCAAGTGCAACTCCAGCAGCCTGGCTCTGAAGTTTGCTTACTCTGAGGCATACGACTTCGCATGGCTGCCGTTCCTGAGCACCGACGCTGACCGTGACGGTAACGTTCTGGCTTACGATACTGCAAACGGCGCAACTGTTGCATACCTGATCTTCGACATCAAGGATGCTGACATTCAGCCGGGTGACACCTACACCATCACTGCAGCTGATACCGGCCGTGACGGCACAAAGGCACAGTTCGAGAACGTAAACGGCGACGGCGGTCTGACCACTGCAGTTTCCGGCGCTATCGTAGTTAAGGGCGAGCCGACCACCGAAGAGCCGACCACTGAGGCTCCGGTTGTTACCACCGAAGCTCCGGCTGTTACCACTGCGGCTGCAACCACTGCAGCTCCGAAGGCTACCACAACCGCTAAGGCTGCTACTCCGGCAGCTACAACCACCAAGAAGGCTGCTGCTGCTTCCACTTCTTCTCCGAAGACTGGTGACGCACTGCCGATCGCTGGCGTTGCTGTAGCTGTAGCTGTTATCGGCGGCGTAGCTCTGGTTTCCAAGAAGAGAAAGTAAGAGTTAACACAGAGTAATCTGTTTCGCAACTGAATTGTGCGCAGTTTCTGCGCCACGCATGAGGGCACTCCCAAAGGCATCCGCCAGAGGGGGTGCCCTCGTTGCGTTTCGATGTTTTTTGAGCCTGTTCCCGCAAAAAAAAACCCGTCTCCGGCGATGCCGGAAACGGGTACACAGCAATTCAAATTCTCAGCTCAGTCCGCCTCGCCGGAAGAATCCCTCCTGCACGGCGTAGATACAGCCGCACAGGAAGCGGTAGCGCTCCTGAATGGGGCTGAGGGACACGGTATCGGCGAAGGTATCCTCGGTGTACTCCCGCAGGTACGTCTGCACCTGTTCCAGATTCCGCTGGGTGAAGCCAAAGCCGTGGAGACACACGCTGTCGCTGAAATAGGCACAGCGGAGGTTATTCAGCAGCAGGCTGAACTTCGCCATGATCTGCTCCGTCACCGGAATCAGCGCCACGTCCTCCTCCGATGCCGTCAGCAGGGAGGCCAGCGTGACCTGCGTCAGGTCGCCGTCTGTGAGCTGGTACAGCGTCGGTGTCTGCGCCTCGGAGAATACGGCGGAAACGTCCTTCTGGATGGCGCTGAGGGATAGTTCTGCACGCACACTGCCACGGGGATAGCCCTCTGCCTCTCTGCCGTCCGGCACGACGATCATATTCTCCACGTAGTACCGGCTGCTGCAAATGTCATGGAGCGGTTCTGCGCCCTGCATGGGGATGGCGTAGAAGTGGTTGTCCCCCCAGTGCAGGAAGAGCTGGCGGTTGCTGATGACGTGGTTCCGTGCCTGATGCTGCACCCCTGCCATGGCGAACTGCGTCACGGCGCTGCCCAGATAGATGGTGGTGTTGCAGCGGTCTGTCAGAAGGCGCTGGAACAGGGGGAACTGCAGCACGCCGTCCTCGGTGGTCTCGCCGCCCAGCTGCTGCCACACAGCGGGCATCACGCCGATGCCGATGCCAATGAGGTTCTTCGAGGTGAGACAGCTGTTTTGCAGCATGGTCTTCGCCGTGGAGGCAATGATCCCTGCCGCATATTCCGCCGTCAGATTGCCGCCGTGGATGATAACCTTCTTGTCCATGGTCTCCAGATTCAATGTGGTCAGTCCGACGGAGATCTCCTTTTCATCCACGTACACGCCCAATGCAAAGCGATACGTTGCATTGATGTCCAGCAGGATCTTCCGGCGTCCCTTCTTGACTGCCGCACCGGGTTCTACCGGCTCCTCGCCGATCTCTTCCAGAATGTGCTGGGAGATCATTTCATTGGTGATGATGGTAACCGCCGCACGGGTGATTTGCAGTGCCGTGGAGATATCTACACGGGAGATCGGTCCCTGTTCCCGCACCACACGCAGGATCTGCATGCGGTTTCTCCGCTTGAGATCCAGTTTACTAATGCCACAATCGTTCATGACGTTCTTCCTTTTCTTTTCAAAACATATCCGACCATCCCGTTTCCGGAACAATCGGATTCTTGCCTCCGGTTTCTCTCACGTACCAATCCAGAGGTTCTCTTATTTATTCATTTTATCACAAATTTTTACGAATTGCAACTGAAAAAGTGCCAAATCCGATAAAATTTACACCGTATACACATTCCGGCAGGTCACGCCGACACCAGTTCCAGCAGCGTGGTAAACAGCTTCACCACCGCCGGCATTGCCGCCATGGACAAAATCGTTGTCATGGCAAAGATGCCGGAGGCGTACACGTCGTTCATGCTGTGCTTCTGGCACTGGAGCGTGCACATCGCCGCAGAGGGCGCTGCCATGAGCACCAGCACCACCGTCCGCACCTCCATGGGGATAAAGGACAGGGGCAAGAACAGCAGCGTCAGCAGCAGAGGAATGCCCAGCAGCTTCACGGCGCTCACGTAGTACACCCGTGGGGTGCGCACCGCCTGCAGCAGGTTGGCCTGCGCCACGCTGATGCCGGAGGCGACCATTGCCATCGGCGTATTCAGCCCCGCCACGTAGTCAAAGGTGGTTTGCAGGATTCCCGGCAGCTGGATGCGGCAGAAAAACAGCACCAGTCCGATGGCAATGCCGATCATGGTGGGAGAGCAGAACTTTTTCAGGAGGGCACGGCGGTCGTGCTGTCCGGTGAGGAGCATGATGCCGTGCGTCCACGCAAAGCAAAAGAAGATGGTGAGGAACGCCGTGGCGTAGAACACCCCCTCGTTGCCCAGCAGGCTGACACGCTGGGCGGCAGCGGTGTGCTGCTCTCCTCCAACGACCCCATGGAAGCCGCCATGTGCGCCGACCGCATTTTGCGGGACGCTGCGCTGCGGCGGGAGATCGTGGCGGGACAGCGCAGGCGGCAGCAGGACTTCGCCTATCCGGAGATCCGGAAGCTGTTCGAGCAGCAGTTGCAGGAGTTTTTGCAGACCGTTCCGCCGTATGTCCGGAAAAAGAAGCGGAAGTAACTGCGGCAATTTTTTGGAAGGAGGCAGTAAGCCATGCGAAAAATCGGATTCGTGATCCCCTGGTACGGCGAGGACATCCCCGGCGGCGCAGAAATGGAGCTGCGGGAGGTCGCCACCCATTTGCAGCGTGCCGGAATGGATGTGGAGATCCTCACCACCTGCGTCAGGGAGTTCTCGGCGGACTGGAACGAAAACTACTACTCCGCCGGAACTGCCGTGGTGGAGGACATTGCGGTGCGGCGGTTTCCGGTGCGGGATTGCAGCCCGAAGGTGAGAGCCAGAACGTACAGAT
>OKVF01002534.1_pt1 | contig 10096 bp, 9 predicted proteins | sample 1604831 | NCBI WGS metagenome assembly OKVF01 (sample SAMN01760980, study PRJEB22395) | human gut metagenome
AAACACGTCGGTGTCGTCTCCATTGCTTCATCAATAGAGCTAGGAAGAACTCTCAAGCCTCATCAGCAGAGTTAGGAAGAACTCTCTGAGACAACAGTCAAACACGTCGGTGTCGTCTCCATTGCTTCATCAATAGAGCTAGGAAGAACTCTCATGGAGTTGGACAACACTCCACACATCAACTCATTGGGTGCAAATCCTGAGCTGATTCATCAGGTAGTACTCACAACACGTCTGCTGCAAGTACACCATACCGTCAATTCCTTTCATCCCCCCGGAACCCAAGCATCCCTTAATCAACGCCACAGTACCCCAAGTGGCATTCGTATCGAGTCCTCTCATGCTCACTTCACCACCTCTTAGCTCCATCACACAACAATAGGAACCATTCGCTTCATCAGTCTAGGAAGACACTCTCACAGCCAACTCCTCTCAGTGCATTCAGTGCCGATAGCTAATGCTATACGGCAACACTTATCGACGGTCTAATCTGAGGAGAGGCACATCGTCACACACGAATAGGATCCATTCCCGTCCATATTCGACACGTCACAGATTCAAATTGAGGCATGATAGAGTAAGTGATGATGAAGGGCTGTAGAACCCTAAGACCTCGACTAGAGACGGAAAAAGGGTATTGGTTCATCATGACCTATGAGAAAAGATCCTAAGGAACGATACTACAGATACACAATCCAGCCACAATACACCAAGGATCCACTCACTGTCAGAATCATTATCCTCTTTCCTATGAATGGTTGGACAGTAAGTACTATGAATCGCGAGGGTACGGTTGAGACCCTACATGAATGAAGTCTTCTTAGGGAGTTAGGTAGTATCTATATTAGTCATATTCCTTGCTAAAGGAGGAACATCGACCTTGTTCCAGGGATTATTATGGAAAGAAGAAGAAGGGTGTTATAACCGCGGTTATTCTATAGTTCACCACACTTGACTTGTTTGGGGAATAATGCAGTCCAATAGTGTTTCTGAGGTATACTTGCTTTGTGTCTGCGTAATGGAATAGCATCCTGATGAGATGCCATCCATGGAACAGGTTATAAGCTACCTTGATAGTGCTGAAGAGGCAGTTGCCGATGCGGGTTATCAGTTATTGCGATTTGTTAAAGGCTGTCAGAACAGGGATGTTGAATGCGACAATGAAGTAAAGAGTACTATTACATACGGGTTCATGATCAGAACGTCTTTGTGAGACAATTCCTGCTCTTGTGTACTGGAAGGAGAATTGCCGGTTCATGCTCGAAGCTTCTCGGTTGAAGGATATTGATTTCCTCAGGGAGTACACTGAAGTGGCCGGTAATACTTCCTCGCTGTCGTACCTGCGTAATGATCGTCCAGTGCTTTGTTGTATAGTCCACTTGTTCATAAGGAAGAGTCTGAAGTATGACGATGACTTCGTTGTATCCGATGCTGATAAGCCGAAGATACCATTGACAATGATGTCCTCACATGTAGTATATCTTTGGGCAGTTGCTCTCATTGAGCTACTACAACAAGTTTCATATGAAGGAAAATGTGGCGGATCTTTACCTGCGCACTGTTGATCACTACCTTAATGGTACTGCATTATCAGTCACCGAAAAGAGAACGGAGCTGTATTCGGAGTTGTGCAGCGCTATACCAGTGGAGTCTGCGCTGTACAAGGACGAGAAACTGAAGCAGGAGGTCCTAAGTCTCTGTAAAGAGAGACTATCTGTCATTAGTGTATTGTAGTTGGGGTGTGGCACTAGGCGTAGAACCGTAGTCGTTGTCAAACAAGCATCAACGCATCTGTCGTGTCGTATCCTCCGCCTACTCCTCACAAGTATCATGCGAAGATGGCAGAGGTGGACGTCAGTAGTGTAGCTTCGTTAGAAGACAGTCTGGTTTCGGTGAACGACTCGGAGCAACTACCGAACCGGGAAGGGGGTAATACGAACAAAATAAGCGACAAAGCGGTAATAGCAGCAATTGCCCGAGCCGGGAAGATGAAGCACTCTCGGTATCACAAGAGTTCTTAATAACTCAATGTTTGATCTGTTTGTTCTTTGAACGCGTCTGGTAATCACGGCTGCATGCATCACCCTCAAGGTACTCCATTAGGAGATCTCTTGGAATAGGCATGCATTGACGAATACAAAGCTTGACGAATGCTATTCCAAAGTACGTCGCAGCAGCATCAAATCTGAGAAGAATGGCACTGTTGAACACCAGACGGTTTACTGAGATGGGAAAAACCGTGGGATGTTCCAGTAGCGAAGTCAATGTCGTACTGCTGACAATCCCGTAATGCTGGGTTTCCATGAAGGAAGAACCCGAACATGTAGGAATATGAATGCACAGCGCTTGGTAATACTCATAATCCAGCAACTTCTCCTTCGAAAAACCCACGACCAGGAACGCAGCCACCTTCCCGTTGAACAACCGCAAAAAGGCCACGGACTTGGAGACAGGCAACGTGTCGGTGACTAGTATGCTCCTCTTGGTGTAACACTTGATTGACTGACCGTCAATTGATATCTTCCTGAATAGCTGCAAGGAAGCAGAGGCGCCACTTTGGGAAGATTCCTGCCTACAAATGATAGAGGAGAAGGAAACGAACTCACTTAGGCCATTTGAATGATTAGAGAAGAGAAGACGAATATGATTACCCTTCTTCATGGTTTGCGTGCTTTGGAACAGGATCTTCTTTGTTTCTTCCACTGTCTTCTCCTGCACCAATGCAACCAACTGATCGATCATCGTTAGAGCGGGGACTGCGTCGCAATGATAGAAGGTGTAGTCATCATTGACGTTCCACTTTGAAACGTAGATGTACAGCTGCATATCCACGTGCTCCCAGACCCAAGACCCCAGACTCTCTTCCATCACTGTTGCAGTAATTACCCGTATGCAGCACCTGTCCACGTGGCCCTTCAGATAGCAGGCGGAGCTTGCAATGATGCGCAGCTGGACAGTCTTGTTAACCTTCGGGCTAATGACTACGTTGTCTTTCACCTCACCATAATGATCTTCTTGGTTGTAGCTGTTATTTGCTGCAACCGGACCATGACAGATCACGCTCATCCCTGTGTGATCAGTCCCATGCATTGAGGGGGAAACAGCCTTAGGGTTTGTCTCTCCCTGAAGAATACCCGAAAAGAAATCAAGCCACGACTGCACCTTCATCAACTGCTGGTAGTCTTCGTCAAAGACAAACATAACCGACAAACAGTCCAGTATGTTCTTGACACAGAAGACCGACAAGATGCGCATCGAATCTTGGAATGCGAACGGGAATAAACAAAACACAAACAGGGACTGATTGTGCATCTTGTCACCCTCAAACTTGTTCTTCTCCAGAATCTTGTTCAGCCACTTGTACTCGTTGCTACACTTCAGGGCTTCCATTCTCTTTCTTGCCTTCTCCATAACCCAGTCGTCAACACCGAACAATTCCACACTCCGAGTCGCGTCCTCATCAAAGAAGCGCTCCTTGATGAGCTGGTTGAAGAACACAACCCACGGTTTGTTACTCTTTCCTTCCCCGCGCAGAAAGTTGAAAAGAGCATGCGCCACGTTGCATACGAAATGCATCTGGTCTTGGACAAACCGCATTGACTTTGGTAGATACAACTCCTCCTCCGGATGAATATCGCAGCCACTGTCACAACTCCTCTCAACCGTTCTTAGGTACGCGTTGAGTTCATCTCCAATTCCATCATCCTTGTCCCTCTTCCCTTCGCTTTGGAACATTTCAGTCAGCTTATTACGTCTCCACTCTTCCAAATCTTCTTGGTTGTTGAGAACAGGCATCCACTGGATGTAGGATGACTTGAAGAGCTGAAGGAACGAACTCACAGAATCCATTTCCCTCACTGTTTCATCTTCCAAGTGTTTAATACCAAGATGCTTCAACTCCTTTCTCGGATCCTTGTAGTGAGCAACCACACTTGCTAGTCTGTAGCCGGAACGTGGACCAAAGCAGTTCAAAGCCTGACCACGAATTGACAGATCGGGTACATTCACAATCACTGGAGCTGCGTCAAAGTTCATGTAGTTGAACTCAGCAATGTTGAGCTTCATGCGACAACAGTCCCTCTCAATACATGGGAACTTGGAGTTCTTCCTGTTGGGCTTACCAATGATCTGCTCCTCGGCTACAGAATCCGCACAGATGCTGACTATGGACCACCGCCAGTGGTGCCATTTCCCTCCATAGTGGAAGTACACGCCTTCCTTTCCCGTGACATTCGCGGTGTGAATGTACTCCTTCATGAAACCAAGCATCCTTTCCATTGAGTCATCATCCGTCCTCTTCTGGATAATGCACGAATACACTGTCAGTCCCCTCGCAGTACGTTCCAATTGATTGCAATTCACCAACTCCAACGAAATACACAGAAACTCGTTCCCAATACCAGACTTGCCATAGCACTGTATACCATCTTCGTGGAGAATGAAGTACGCCTTGTGGTCAATACAGTCACCCTTCTCCGGAGGAGACAAACGGAAGTGAGCCTCACTCTTGTAAACACTACTCTTGCTGATCTTGGTCATGTTCTCCTTCAGTAGTCTGGCCTCCGTTTGATCGACTGCAACTAAGTCAATTATGATATACGTACTCAGGTCATGCAACTCTTTCATTACCGTGGGGTGCCTTGTTGCGTCTTTCTTGTACATTTTAGCAAAGCATAGCAGACTGTCATGAAGAACCGTCTCTTCTCCGTGTTTCTCCTTCAGTATCTTTCTTGTTCTGGTACAACGAATTATGATCCGTAAGAAAGCCCGGATAGCAGTTTTGCTGACTATTGATAACGATAGACTAACGATACAACCATTGGGTCCAATAAATAAGGTTTCCTTTATCTTTCTCATCCTTTCATTCTCGTGGCTTTTGGAGCCATCATCACTCTTCCAGACATACTTCCTCTTCTTGGGATCTCGAAATAGATCAACGTCCCTCTTGGTGAGATTCAATCCAAATATGCTATCAGTTGTGAAAGCCTTCTCCTTTTCAGGCATGGTAGCTCTCTCTTTCTTGACCACTCCGCTGTCTTCCATGATCCCTTCACTCTCTTCCATGATCTCTTCACTCTCTTCCATGATCCCTTCACTCTCTTCCATGATCTCTTCACTCTCTTCCATGATCTCTTCACTGTCTTCCATCATTCCTTCACTGTATCCCTTGATCCCTTCACTGTCTTCCATCATTCCTTCACTGTATCCCTTGATCCCTTCACTGTCTCCCTTGATCCCTTTACTGTATCCCTTCACGCTCTTGACTCCTCGTACTCTCTTCTCTTTCACTGCTCTCCTTTTGGGTTGCACCTTCTTTGACAGCTTCTCCGGAGCCTTCGTCAACTGCATCATTTTCTTGGTTACAATCACCTGCCTTCCCGAGTGACTAGAGCGTAACATAGGCGAGTAGTGTATACGTAGATGTTGGGAAGTGGACAGTTTTGGGTGCACTTCTCTTCTTCTTCTCCTTCTCTTTCTCTGCAGCCAAAGGCGAAACACCGTTTTCCATCTGAAGCTGTACGGAAGACGATCCCTCTGCCGTACCTGCCGCATTCTCACCAGTGACTGATTGGCCAGGTTCCGTGTTTCTTAAAGTGAAGAGCGTCCCATGACACTACCCTGCAGATGCTTCTTTCGTGGACTCAGCGATGTCTTTCATTCCATCCCTTGCTGCTGCAGTACTCTTGCTCAGTGGAGAAAAGTGTTGTAAGAAGAGCACTTTTGCCTCGCTTACCTCCTTTCGTCTCTTTTCTTGATTGCTTCTTTGGATTGCTGCCTCATTCTGTTGTCTCTTTTCGCTTGACTTGATACTCGGTGGAATGACGAGACATCCATCTAAGCGTAATCAGCTGTATCTAACGCATGCTTATCCCAAAGAGTTGTCTTTCAATGGAATCGGGCTGGCAGAACTGCGATATGCCGTCATCAAGTACGTTGCGTAGCTCGTCTGGCCCCTTCACATTGTCGGACGCTTGCAGCTGAAGACTTGACAAAGCGGCCTCGTTCAGTACTTTGTTGACAACAGCAATACTCAACGATGTACCGTAGTAGGTCTTCTTGTTGTCGATAGCGTACTTTGTAAGCAAGTATTCCTCCGTCCGCGTCGAATTCTTGATAATGTCCAGAGCACCAAACTTGTACAGGGAACACAAAAAGTCAAGGGGGAAAACGGTGTAAATCTCGTCAACGCAGATACGGTCCTTCCCGTTACACGTGTACTTCGACAACTCTTCCACTGACATCTGTTCCGCTTCATGACGCTTCTTCTTGCTTGCTATGCACGTCTCATCCGGGCAACTGAGCACAATCCAAGTCTTCCGTCCCAATGTTGCACATGTTGGACATATCACGCAGTTGTGAAACTGGTAAACCCGGCAAACCGGACATCTGACACCTCGCATGCAACCACGTGGACTGCCAGAACGCGAAATGACCTTGTTGATCTTCGACTTCCATCTCCTTTCCTTCTTTTGGTGATACTTCTCAGTGTAATGGTCAGCCACCGCGTTCATGAACGAACCATACGCTCCATTCTCTGTTCCCAGCAGTACTTCCTTTCGTATGTCATCAGGTAGGTTCTTTTCTATGCTTAAGACACAAGAACTATGCGTACTATCTACGTCCCATTTCAGTCCATAGTAGAGAATGAAGGAAAAGGCATCATCAGACGAGAGCTCACAAACCTGAACATGAATAGAGAAAAGAGAGCATACATCACTCCTGTGAGTACAATCATCGCTTATATACACACCTTCGTCGACATTCACCGGGAGGTAGAATTCCTGAACTCTCTTCATAAACGCTTGCTTGTCTTTATCTTTGGTTACACTGCTAGCAGCGTTATTCGACTGCGTAGAAGAAGGAAGCGCATCTGTATCATCTTCTTCAATGCTAGCACCAATATCTTCGTTGTCATCTGTTGGAGTTGTATTGACTTTAGAACGGTCATCAAACTGTCTTACATCCTCAAATAGAGGCTTATGTCTGATTGTTAGTCATCACACAGGAAACAACTTAATTACCACGGGTCTCGAGAACAGTGGTTCCGTACTCTGTGGTAGATTCAATATAGGACTGAATAACACGCAACAAACACTGCCTACTTGATATCGGGTAGGGCATGAAGAGGATCCCTTTCCATTTCAAGAATCATATGTCTCCTTTTGAGTCTCGCTATTCCTCACCGACACAAAGAGCAATTACCCTCATTCATCTTCCTTATGTGCGATAAGGTCTCATCACTATACAGATTAACCAGCAAAACAGCAATAACTCAAAAGATCGGGCAAGCTCATGAATCTCTTTGATTGGCGTTCTTCTGTGCGCTAAACGATAAACAACAGCAGAAAGCAGTGTACTGTCTCTCCTTAACGACAATAGGGCATAGTAGCACTTCATGTACCACAGATCATCATAGTCGTCCGAATCCCCGTTACTGTCCATGGTCTATGGACGGAACTGACCGGTATATCTATGAGAAGTCTTTAGCAGCAGAAGAGATAAACTAATTCTGTATCTGCGTGCTGCCGACAGAGCAGTAGATGGAGCACATAGAAACAGAGAAGCAACACATAGAGTATGCAAAAGAGAGCCCCACACCCCACTACCTACTAGGGTTGATTCCATTCTCAGTAGTTGCAAATAATGCTTTCTTATTACCCAATATGATGGTATGAACCAAAGAGAAGGCCGTTTATGAGTATTCCAAGGACATGATAGGATCCATCCTTCTGTATCTGCATTCGCTATTACTCCTGCTTACAATCGCCTAGAACTGCTTATTGTAATGGTTTTAGGTAATCCACGCCATTGACGTATTCTGACTCTTTGGGCTATCGTACGGCATAGCAGTTGTGAAAAGATCACATATAGTGCTTCTCCCGATCAAATGGGGGAATAACCAAACACAAGAGTAAAGCGCCTATCTTCCATTCTGATGATGTATTGCAAACAAACAATACAAATTAAGGTAGAGAAGAAGACTATCTGTAGATCACTGCTCAAACCACTATTCCTTTTGATCCCCTAAACTCTAACACCAATGCTTATCAATTCTCCAAATCTGTGTGCCAGATATGCACCATCTCCCAACGGGTACTATACTACTCCCATAAGGGCAGATTCTTACACACTGGGGTCATCCAATAAGGAATACACTACAAATAGAACGACTGTCGTCTTCACCAATTGTAAAGATGCGCAATGTCCATAGTTTACTCCTGGAGTATTCTCCACAATGCTGATGCCGATAAGACGTAGACAACATGAAGATTACTATTCCACTGATCGGACACTGATGACACTATTACGGAGAACACGAATAGTACCAGCGCTGGTTGACAGAGGAGGAGTAGGTACAAGCAAAACCAATAAAGAAGCGGACTCAACACCACCCTCGATGATTCATCAGCACCAACTCCAGGAAATGAGTATTAGCATCCATAGCTATCAAAGCAAGCAGATGAAGAAACGGGTTGCATGCTTATAGAAAGATGAAAACGCACTAGAGTACATCCACTCGCATACTAAAGGCATAAGGCATCCCATTACACAAAGACCGGTGCGTCCACCATCACATACTCCAATACAACCGGGAAAACAACCAATTGTGAATGACATAAGAATCAATGATCACACTATCACATACGCATCTGTTACATTAGCACATGACAGACGCAATGATTGATGAAACCCCGACTAATCCATGTAAAACGAAGCACATCATGTCCTAAACCATCATCCATGTCATCACATCCAAAGATCGATCTTTCTCAATACAGTCCAAACTACGTAGTATACTGATATGTAATACGCAATAGATACAAACGCCATAGAAATCCAAACATACGCCAGTACATGTATCAACAATAAGACCCCCGTATTGAAAGACCGTGCTCTTATCCAATATGATGTGATTAATCAGAAGTTAACAGCAATTGCAGATCATTAGCAAAGTGTCCATAATGCACAACACAGGCATTTCAGGAGCACTCTTCAGATTGTCTTACATCCAACGATATACGAAATATCCAACCAAGACGTAGATGAATAGCTCACAACACCCCAGCATATTTCCGAGGAACTGCTTACACCAATGTAGTCTAGACAACATTATAACTAACTCCATAAGGTAATAGAGAGCAGAAGCATACAAGAGTCGACTGCAACTGCATACAGGAAAGATATAGCCGTCTTTACCAATAGCCCAGATGGAGGTGGCATAGACAATGCTGATAGCAGAGGAGTTGGTACAGTATCTTCGATCTCATCATCCAACACAATAGCGATCTGATAGTACCAATAATGGACGTTCTATGATCAGGACAGAAAGCGAAACAGTACTAAATCAAAGAAGGATACCATGATGAGAATCAACAACCACCTACAGGGATTGTATGGAACTGTCCAGCGCACCCCATTCGAGCTGTTGCATATCTATTGGTAATCAGTCACATAAAACCAACTGTGAGCAACTTCACTCCTTTCTCACCCAGCACCCATGGCACGGTACTAAATTGACATAGGAAGAGCCATCCAATAATGTAAGTAGTACAGTTTGGAGTGAGAGCCAGAATTGACGAACCCAAGTTTAGCACAGAAGGACACCAAATAACCATACTAATAGATGTTGTGTGTCATGTCAACGCCAATATGCTACTCATACTTGAAAACGGAAGATGTCTACGAGTCGCTCCGTCATTACCATACATACTCTGTAACCACTACCACTATCGGTGTTATCACGCATCATAGAAACAAATAGATCAAATTTGAGAAGAGTTATTAATAAGATAGAGAGACGTTGAAAAATCGGAAGATCTGGGAATTCATCCAAAGAGCCAACCGTGTATTATTCGTATTCCTTGAAGAAGTGAAGTATTACATTTGAAATAGGGGGTGTTTCACGCGTGCTATTCCCTGTTCCCTGTGCTCAGACGCACACTCAAGATTGCTGACATATCTAGAAAAGCCTATACTACTGTGACTGGGGAAGGCCTTCCAAGCAAATGCACGCGTCATTCAACAAACCACCCCACAGATTACATCTTATCCAACACACGCGCACCTCCTTCCTCCCACTCGCTTCGACTGATCC
>OKVF01002547.1_pt1 | contig 10048 bp, 13 predicted proteins | sample 1604831 | NCBI WGS metagenome assembly OKVF01 (sample SAMN01760980, study PRJEB22395) | human gut metagenome
CACCTCGAGCCGACTCAGAATATCGGAAACCATTCCCGACTCGACCTACCGAATGAGGTAGTTAAAAGGGGGCTGGATAAAGCTCTCAAAGTAATCGTCAAAAGAAGAGGAATCGATTATATCGATGACTATGACTGCTGCCAAAGACTTCAGATAGCCGAATTCTTTAGTCAATCCTCCGTTCATCAAGGCTTATTGCTCTTTGGTTCATGGGGTACCGGCAAGTCAAGTATGCTCAAAGCCATAGCAAGAGCTATGATAGATTTTTACGCGGCAAAGCCATCAGCCTTCGATGGGTGGAACGTATACGGTTTCAATGCCCTTAGAATGAGCGCGTATGACTTCAAATCGCCGATCATTGATGAACGGCTTTTCATGGAAGCCTGTGACGCATCTCTGCTTCTCCTCGACGATATCGGATTGGAAAATGGGTGTCCGGAGACTCAACGGTTCTCTCGAGAACTCATAGGCGAAGTCCTACTCAAACGCTACGACGAGATGAAGACCACCATTCTTGCTTCAATCTTCGACATCGAGAGTCTTTCAGACATCTATGGCCGTCATGTTGCCGAGATTATGAAAGAAGTATATGCTACAATAACCATGGAAACATCCTACAGGAATTTCATCGTGGATGATCCCAAAAATAAAATTTCATCGATATGAACCGAAAATCAGAACCTATCGGAATCGGTGACTTCATTCTCAAAGACTTGGATATCGACCTATCTGAAATAACCGCTACGATAGAAAATGCGAAAAAGCTCAGCAGATTCTCGCCATTTCTCCGACTGAATATGACGCCAAAGGAGGCTTTCAAGCTATTGCTGAGGTATTACATTCGTGAAGTGCAGACGCGTCACCGTCAATTCATTTCGGATGACAACACATTAAGAGTAATCTGTGAAGTTGCAACTCACATGACCTTGGAGGTCCCTAAACCCGGGCTGATGCTTTGCGGTAATCAGGGCAATGGCAAAACTACACTTGCTCATGCGCTTGTCGCTGCTGTTCAGTCATTGAAGGGAACTGACCAAATCGGGTCTATTAAGGATTACTCCTATATAGAGTCGAGAAGTATCACTGCAACTGAAATCTGCAACTACCACAAGGAGCAAAATTATGATGGGCTCAGGTATGTCAAAAACATTCCGATTCTCATAGTTGACGACCTTGGTGAAGAGCCTAAGGAGATACTGGTGTATGGCACACCGGTCTATCCGATACGAGAATTGCTTGAATCTCGATATGATGCGTTGCGATTCACAATCCTGACCACAAACCTTACAACCGAAGATCTGCCAGACCATTATGGTTGGAGACTTGTGGACAGATTCAGAGAATTCTATTTTTCAGTAGCCCATTCGGGGCCATCATACAGATAGACTATAGTTATGAAATTCATAAATCTAAAACAATTTCGAGAAGAAAAGAATATGAGCCAGAAAGAATTTGTGAAGAAGACCGGTCTTCCACAAAGCACTGTCTCATACCTCGAAAACGGCTATCAGGCACTCTATCCGAAGCAGCTCGAGCTGATTGAAGAAGCGTTCCCCGAAGAGAATATGAGTGCCTATATATATGAGTCAGACCGATACCCGAAATCAGTCATGAGGGATAAGGCCAGCACCGCCGACATGAGGACTTTTCCCGGAGATTGGTCAATACCGGTACCGATAAAAGAGGTTGATGGCATGGGGATAATGTGTATAAGCGGAAGAGTTGGCGTCACTCTTGACGGACATTTAATTCTGGACCGGAACAATGGCTCTTTCGAGTACATGGGGTACTGTACCGTAGAACCGGAAGATTTGTCAGACAATTCTTTGATGTGTCGAATGACCGACAAAGAATGGTTTGACAACGAAATCTATGAAGACTTCAAAAGGGTCTACCCTGTGGCCTGTTGTCTCGCCGGGATAGCTCCTGTAAAACAGATAAGAGACAAATAGTAAAACAATGTTTTTTTGAGCTTCAAAAACGTGAGGCAGCGCGAGACCGTGAGGTTCCGCGCTGTCGTGGATATGGCTATGAAATTCGCTATACCTCCTGAAATTCATGGAGGTAGATATAAGCGTCGGGGTATTCTTCCGACCATGCGGAGTTGAGGGCGGTTATGTCATCTGCCGTGATGATGTTGGTGTCTGTGATGCGCTCAATATAACGGAAAGCGTCATCTATGTTTGTGAAGTATTCTTGAATGTATTCCTCATTGGGGGTACATACATCAAGGTAATAGTTGTCGGGGAACCATCCGTTATCGGGATTATCTCTTTTGAGATATACTTCGCAGCCCGGTTCTTCCCCTATGAAGTAGGCTGTGAGGGTTTTGAATTTGCCGCATATGAAGTCCCATGCCTCATAAAGCGGCTCCCATGCGCTTTCGAGATGAAAGCGGAGGCAGTCTCCCTCGTTCTCAAGGTCATCCCACCAGCCTCTCACATAGAGACCTTCGGGAATTTTCTCGTTGAGTGTTTCAACGATATGTCCGACCCAGTTTCCGTTCTCTTTCTCCTTTTCAAGACGGGTCATAAGCTCATAGAGAGCTTTGATTTCTGTTGCTTCGCCTGCAATGCGGTATGTGCTGTCGCAGTAATTTGCCATGATTGTAAATATTTGAAGATTTAACTTTTATGTTCTTTTCCCCTCACTTTAAGATTCTCTTTTCTTCCGTGAGAGCCAAGTTTTATACGCAACCGGAATCAGCGAAAGAGGCAATCAAGACAAGGGTTGCGCACAGCGGAATTAACTTGCCCTTGACACATTGCCCGGCTGATAACTTCGCGGTTAAAACTATCTCACGGATGAAGGAGGATTTGTCGTTTATAAAAGTATTCGTTTGCACTATTTATTTGCCTATTTTCTGATTTAGCCAAACGAGGTTAAATAAACGGCTGCAAATCAGCGAATAATTCCATATTCAAAACTCACGCCTTTACTTTGCAGCAGAATTTTAAAACCGAACTCAAACCAAACATTCACATGAGCGCATTTGGAATATTCGCACTAATACTCACCACGGCTTATATCATCTATTTCGCAGTGGTTATTTCAAAAGACATCGTTGACAGCCGTAAAAAAGCAGAAGCCAATGAAAATGTCGAGACATTCGACATCCCTGGCGATGTAGAAGCGGTGGCTGTGACTGAGATTCCCGGTGGATTTTCTATCGGTGAAACAGAAACTATAGCTCAGCCTGCTGAACCGGTTAACGAATCTGAGATTCCGCAGTCCCAGATACAGGACGAAAAAAATCCTGCTGACATTGACAAGGAAATTGAGGAAGAATCCGATGACACAGAAGATAACACCTTCATGCCTATCACAGTGGCAGATAATGTTATGATGTCAGCATTACAGGGAGATGGAACAATAGACGGCGTCAAAGTATATACAAAACGTATACCGGACGAGGCTGAAGAACCTAAGAAGACTTCGGCCGTCGATGAAAAACGCGATTGCATCTAATAAGAAAAAGTATCTTGCACTGCTGCTTATTGCCCTAAGTCTGCTTGTCAATCAGACGGCTTCGGCTAAATGCGGAGGTGTTGACTACAGCTGGGGCGCCGATGCGCTTGCGAGACAGCATGACTTCGTGGTTACGATGATGCTGTATGTCCTTTACCTTATCTATGCGATAGCCTCCATTGTAGTCATCTATTCCTCTTTACAGATCTACATCAAGATGAACTCCGGCGAGGACGGAGTCAAGAAAGAAATCATGATGGTAATCGGGGCGTGTCTGTTCCTGATAGGCGCGTCAACGGTCTTCCCGGCTTTCTTCGGATACAGAATATAGTTTCCATAATCAATTAATATACACAAAGCCAATCATTTACTTTCAAAACCAATCAAACCAAAATTCACCAGATTTTATGATTAAAAAAATCGCAAACAAACTCAAGGGCTTCTTCGGAAGCGAGCGCGTGCAGATGTTCTGCATGATGATGGTTGTCGGTTCCGTGGCAATGTTCGCACAGAATGCCGCCGGCAACTACGAGGCGGGCACTACCGCACTGACCACCGTAACGGAGGAAATCGCCAAGTATGTCCCCATCGTCGTCAAGCTCTGCTACGCCATCGCCGGCGTTGTCGCCATCGTAGGCGCTATCAGCGTCTATATCAAGATGAACAACGAGGAGCAGGATGTCAAGAATATCTTAGTCCTCCAAAATTGGTTGGAAAGGATAAGAAAGGAAGTGACAAATAAAGTGCTTAGTATCAAGCGAATAAGCGATTTTTTGATTTTTCCGATTCTTGCTCAACCGACTCTTAAAAAGATATAATAAAATGATTTTTGTTTCTGATTTGTTTCTCATAAATGGCTTGATTTTCATATCTTTGCACATGCTTTCAAAGGCATAATCACGATGCAGAAACGATATATCAGCATCCGAAAAGCCCAACCCTCGCAGACCCTCTGCAAAATTCATTTTCCCTTCTTTCGGGAGTAAATTACCAAAATAAAATATAAACAAGCATGGCAAGACCAAAGAAACAAGTCAAACTGAAGGAGCCGATTAAGATTCGTCTCAAACCTCTCGCAGATGGCAACAAGAGTATCTATCTTGACATCTACTGGAAGGGAGTCAGAAAGTATGAGTATCTGAAACTCTATATCATTCCTGAGGTCAATCCACTCTGCAAGGAGCAGAACAAGGAAACGATGGCACTCGCAGAACGTATCAAGGCAGAGCGCATCAAGGCTCTCCATGGTCACGGAGTGCAAGACTGGGAAACCGTCAAGCAGGGTTCACAACTCTTGACAGGATGGATCAAGAAGTATTGTGAAGGTGGAGTCAGCACCAAGAAGTCAACCCTCCATTGTCGTGTTGAAATGCTTCACACCGTGGAGAAATATCTTGAAGAGTCCAATCAGACCTTCATCACCCTTGAAGAGGTCAATGCTGATTTCTGCCGTGGGTATGTGAAGTTCCTTCGCACCTTCCCAAACTCACACTGCAAGTACATTGAGCCAAGACCTATCAGCCAGAACACGGCAAGCCGTTACCTCGGCATGTTCTCGACTACTCTCAACAATGCTGTCCGTCAAGGTATTATCCGAAACAATCCAATGAAGGAACTGGATGCCAAGGAGCGCATTCAGCCAAAGGATGGCAAGAAGGAATACCTTACCATTGAGGAACTTAAAGCCCTCATGGCAACCGACAGTTACCGCCCAGAGGTCAAGCAAGCCTTCATCTTTGCTTGTTTCACTGGATTGCGACTCAGTGATATGTACAAACTTGCACCGATTCACATTTTCAAGACTCCTGACGGCAAGGGCGAGTATATTGACATGGAAATGCAGAAGACGGAGAAGCCTGTCATCATCCCACTCTCTGAAGAGGCAAAGCGTTGGTTACCAAAACCAAAGGGAATAACAACTCCCTTCTTTGATATACCAACTACTCAGACCGTCATAGGCAGAGCCCTTCGCAAATGGGCAGAGGCAGCAGGTGTAGAGAAGCACATCAGTTTCCACTGTTCACGTCACACCTTCGGCACAATGATGCTGACACTTGGCGCAGACCTGTTCACCACAAGCAAGTTGATGGGTCACACCAACATTCAGACCACTGAAATCTATGCGAAAATCGTAGATAAGAAGAAGGAGGAAGCCATCAACCTCATTGATGGAATGTTCAAGTAAAGGATGTACTTTGAAAGTACCCCCCTTCAAAGAGTTAAGGGAGGTGACTTGAAATCACCCCCTTTGATAAACCAGGGTGGTGTTTCACCCCAGTGGTATAACCAATTATAACAATCATTGATATGACCATCACACTTCGACAAAAAGACCTTGAAAACGACAACAAGAGCCTGTATCTTGACATCTATGAGAATGGCAAGCGCAAGTTTGAGTTCCTTTCCCTCTACCTAATCCCTGAGATTAACCAAGAGACAAAGGAACGCAACGAGGCTACCTTGAAACGTGCGCAGGAGATTCGTGCCGAGCGCGTCCTTCATCCCGAGACCATTCCCGAGAAAGGTCACTTGATGGTTGTACCCGACATTCCCAACGATGACTCACCCGAAGTCATTGACTGGATCCAGACTTACATGGAGTGGATGGACGGCAATCCCGAATATTCCAAGAGGACTGTCGAGCAGACTCAATACCTTCAAGAACGCATGAAGGAGTTTCTGAAAGCCAAACGCAGACCGCACATCACTCTGATGAAGTTCGATAAGACATGGTTCAAGGCATTCTTTCTTTGGCTGAAGAATGACTATGTACCTCAGAAGTATGTGAGAGTCAAGGCAAAGCCGTTGAGTAATGCCAGTTTGCGGAACATGCAGCAACGCATTGTCGCAGTATTCAACAAGGCAGTCAAGACTGGCAAGTTGAAGGCAAACCCCTTCTATCAGTTGGAGAAGGAAGACACAATCTCCAAGCCAAAGTCTGGTCACAAGCTGTACCTTACACCCGATGAACTCAAACTCTTCATGGCATCCGAAGAGACTAACGGAGTCAGGGAAACCCAGTTGGCATTTGGCTTCGCTTGCCTTACAGGACTACGCATCAGCGACATAAGGGCTTTGCGATGGTCAAACATCATGAGGAACGAGGTAACGAACACACTTGTAATCGTCCAGAAGAAGACCAAGGAACTCAATGCCGTCCCAATCTGCTCAACCGCAGAAGCATGGATGCCACCCAAGAAGGATGACAAGGTTTTCCACCTTCCTGCCCATGCCAATGTGGATGCAGCTCTCAAACGAATAGCCAAGAAGGTAGGTATCACGAAGACAATCTCCTTCCATACCTCCCGACATACCTTTGGCACATTGATCCAAGCGGCTACTGGTGACATCGAGACCACCAAGAAACTCATGGGTCACAAGTCGCTCAAATCAACCGCAGTCTATGCAGACGTGCTGACTGAGGAAAAGGTCAAGGCTATCTCCAATACCAAGACGGTATTCAGGAGTCGCAAGCCACACACCGAGAACAAGAAGATTCCACGAACCAAGCGAACGGCAGCGACCAACACGCACCCTCGCAAGGTCATAGATATACAGGATAACGAATAACGGCTAACGAGCCGATTCAGGATAACAACCAGTTTCATTTCATCAAAAGCAGTGCCCTGATTCAAGGTAGTGGTTTCCGCTACCCTTAGGGGCTTGCTATCTCAAAACCAAGCATTCAGGATAACGTAAACAACTAAATATCAAGATTATGAATAAGACTATTGACAACGAGACTCTTCTTTTGAAGGTAGAGTCATTTGAGCATCGCATCGAGGTTCTGGAGAACACTCTCAGCGCAGCCAAGGAGGTATTGACACTTGAAGAAGCAGCCCTTTTCATGGGTATATCAAAGAGCAGTCTCTACAAGATGACCCATCGTCATGAGCTTCCTTTCTTCCGTCCAAACGGCAAACTCATCTACTTTGAGAAGGCTGAACTTCTGAAGTGGATGCGTCAGAACCGCAGCATGTCTGAGGCTGAGACCAAGGAGGCAGCAGCCCAGAAGCTGAATGAACTTGCCAACCACTAATCAATGAGTATTATGAATCAGGATTTCAATCAACAGCAGTACAACGACAAACTGGCTCAGGTAGCCAGCCTTGCCGTTACCTATGCCAAGGATGGCACAGGCTATCACAGTATGAAGGATGCCTTCAATGAACTGTGCGAGATTTCACATGCCAACAAGGGCATTGACCAAGAAAACACTATCGGCAGACGAACCCTGCTTGTGCAGAGTGTCTGCATCAAGGCTATCCATGCGCTCACTCCATACCAGAACGAGCGACTTGAACAGCAGCTGAAGGACATTGCTTCGGACTATCCCGAGCATCGTCACCTGCATTTCCGCAGATAGTTTCTTCTTTCCCTTTTGTCATATCATAGACATATCAATGAGAGTTACCGCTTACATACGTCAGAAAGATACATCGAAGAACGACCTTGACAGCCGTGCTTCGGTGTACTTCCGTGTCCGTGACAAAGGGCTTGATGTCAAGTGCGCAAGCGAACTTCAGATCAATCCCAATCACTGGAGCCAAGAACGACAGGGCTACAAGAGCCGTGTCAATCTTGTGGATGACGATACCAGAAACCTCTTTGACTCACAGGTCAAGGAGATTACAGGTATCATAACCAGGGAATACTATATCGGAGCAAACTCCGACTGGCTAAGACGACTGATATTTGCCTATCACCACCCCAATGCCTATTGCATGGGCAGTGGCATGGCGGTAAGCAAATCCTTTGTCATCTGGGCAGAGAGGTACCTTCAGAACAAGCATTTCGGCAAGCATCAGGAGTGTAACACCCGATGCCTGATTGACAAGGTTACTCGTTTTGAGGATGAACACAAACACCCGATGAACATTGACAGCATGACTGCCGATGATCTTCGTGTGTTTGCGGATTTCCTGTCTTCTGACTATGACATATCTATGAATACCATCGTCACTAACATGACCTTGATGCGTACCGTCTGCAACTGGGTACGAAAGCAGGGAGTCACAAACAATGACCCCTTCTTTGGCTATGACATGCCCAAGGCACTCTATGGCACTCCATATTTCCTGACCATTCAGGAGCGTGACCAAGTTCTGGATGCAGACCTAACGGATGATGCAGAACTTGCTGAGTATCGTGATATGTTCGTGTTTCAGTGTATGGTCGGATGCCGTCATAGTGATCTTGTGACCTTCACCCCCAAGAACATTATTGACGGTGTTCTGGAATATATCCCCATCAAGACCAAGGGCAAGTTAGGTGACGTTGTAAGGGTTCCTCTTATCCCCAAGGCTATGGCTATCCTTGATGGCCATGACCATGGTGATGATGAACCAATCTTCCCCAAGCATTATAACTTCAAGTTCAACGATGCTATCCGTAGAATCTTGAAGCGTGCCAAGGTAAATCGTGTTGTCACTGTGATTAACCCTAAGACACGGCTTGAAGAGAAGAAGCCAATCTCAGATGTGGCTACCTCTCATCTTGCACGAAGGACTTTTATCGGTAATCTTTACCGCATGGTCAAAGACCCTGATTTGGTTGCTTCTATGTCTGGTCATGCCAAAGGCAGCGTTGCTTTTGCCCGATACCGAGTCATTGATGATGACATGAAGAAATCCCTGGTTGAACTTATCCAGTGATTCTCTTCTTTTTGATGGCATATTCCTTTTCCCTTTATTCGGTTACATTTCAATAATATCATAGACTATGGACGATAAAAAATTACATCGTTGCTTCACTTTCTCTGAAGAGCAGTTGAAGCATCTTCGAAGCAAGAAGTACAAGATTGACCGTATGGAATGCTTCATGTCGCTTGTGGATCTTGCCGAGCCAGTTCCAAAACTTGTGCAAATCAGCAAGACCAAGCAAGTAGAAATCTTGGCAGGTCAAGTTATGGTTGACAATACCCAACTTGCCAAACTCTGGGACAAAGACCGCAAGACGGTTCCAAAGCTGTTGGATGCTATGGAGGCTGTGGGCATTTTCTCTTCTCAGGAAGTGGAAGATAACCGCATCTACACCCTTCATTGTCTCTCAGGCTGGTATGTTGATGCCAAGTTCGTGTCGAATGCCTTTGCCTTAAAGCGCAATAACGACAGTACGGCAATCATCCATGCGGAAGTTCCTGCCTCCAAGGTCATCATCACTGAGGATCCTGATGACAAGAAGAAGGACAAGGAAGGTTCTGCTTCTGCCGATGACAAATCCAATGACTCTGCCGAGGGCAACAATCCTCAGACAACTGGCAATGTGTCGCACCAATCACCACAATCTAATGATAGTGGCAATGTGGGTAAGTCTGGAGCAGATGGCAACAAGTCACCATCACCTCCTGAAAACAATTCCCCGCAGTCTGCTGACAGCCCTTCTCCCCAAGGTGAAGCCGATGGCAAGCAGAATGAAGGGAAGCAGCATGAGCAGATACCTTCTCAGCAAGGAGGACAGCAGCCACAACAGCCCAACGGCAATCAAAGACCGCCTTTCAACGGCTATCAGAAGCCTAACGGCTACTACAACCAGAACGGCAACAAATAGCCGTCTGAGGACTCAGGAATGCGACCTGCAC
>OKVF01002550.1_pt1 | contig 10029 bp, 8 predicted proteins | sample 1604831 | NCBI WGS metagenome assembly OKVF01 (sample SAMN01760980, study PRJEB22395) | human gut metagenome
GTCGTCATTTTGATCATCTGGCGGAGCAGCGCAGCAATCTGTGCAGCACTTGGACTGACCGGTCTTGCAGGAGGGGCAGCACTTGCAGGATGCTGTGCACAGATGGTTGGATTTGCAGTGGCAAGTTTCCGCGAAAATAAATGGGGCGGACTGTTTGCGCAGGGAATCGGTACATCGATGCTTCAGATGGGAAATATCGTAAAAAATCCACGTATCTGGCTGCCGGCAACTTTAGCATCCGCGATCACCGGACCAATTGCAACATGCCTGTTTCACTTACAGATGAACGGTGCAGCAGTTTCATCCGGCATGGGAACCTGTGGACTGGTCGGACAGATCGGTGTTTATACCGGATGGATCGCAGATATTGAGGCGGGAAGCAAAGCTGCCATTACACCGATGGACTGGATCGGACTGATTTTCGTAAGCTTTCTTCTGCCGGGCGTTTTATCATGGCTTTTTAGTGTGTTATTCCGTAAGATCGGCTGGATCAAAGAAGGCGATATGAGGCTGGACTTATAAATCCATAAAAGTTTAGAAATAAATCCACCATAATGAGGAAAGTATGGTATACTGTAAACAGTAGTCATTACAGGAATAATATGCATGAAATTGCATTTTACTCCGCAAAACAAGGAGGATTTTTATGGAAAAGCCATTCACCTTAAGTGAGGGCGTTGACAGTTGGAATACGATTATTTTTTTATATAATTCCGCATTGAAGGAAGTACGCACAAAAGTTGAAATCTTAAACGATGAGTTTCAGCAGGTACATCAGTACAACCCAATAGAATATATCAAGTCAAGGATCAAGACGCCTGAGAGTATTGTGAAAAAGTTAAAGCGTTACGGATATGAGTCATCGATCGATAACATGGTCAATTATGTCAATGACATTGCAGGTATCCGTATTGTCTGCTCTTTTACTTCTGATATTTATAAGCTTGCAGAGATGATTGGAAAACAGAATGATCTGACCGTTATTTCCATCAAGGATTATATTAAAAATCCAAAGGAGAGCGGTTATAAAAGTTATCATATGCTTGTGACTGTTCCGATATTTTTATCGGACCGCGTGATCGATACCAAGGTGGAGATACAGATCCGGACGATGGCGATGGATTTCTGGGCAAGCTTAGAGCATAAGATCTATTACAAATTTGAGGGAAATGCACCCGGCTATATCAGCAGGGATCTAAGAGAATGTTCCGATATTGTTTCTATGCTGGATGCAAAGATGCTCCAGCTAAATGAAGCAATTATACAGGCGAAAGAAGCACAGGAGGAGCAGACGGGTGCAGTATAATTATGACTTCGAGATTATGTCGCTCGTCATTTTTGCGGTTATCAGCGGTCATTTCCTGTTGATCAGACAGTTTCCAACGGTTAAGTCAAAAGTATTTGGCAGACTGCTTGGGGTGTGTCTTGGCGAGTGTATCGCAAATATTTTATCATGTATTGGACTGGCAAATGCAGCAATCGTTCCATTAATCTGGAACGAATTGTTTGCGTTTGCTTTTTTTGCGTTAGAGGGAGCGGCTTCTTATCTGATGTTCCGCTATATGGAAGAGGTATGCAGCTTTTCCGGAGTAGCAGGTCGAATGATAAAATACATGGGAAAAGTCCCGTTTTTCTTTTTCGAGATCATGCTTTTAGCGACACCGTGGATGGGCTTTTTCTTTTATTTTAAAGATGGCAGCTATTATCAGGGAAATTTTGCATGGTTTGGCTATGTGTATATTGGATACTATTTTTTTATGAACCTGCTTCTTATATTTTTGGGGAGAGCGCGTATTGAGACGCGGATCAAGGTAATCGTTATCTTATACAGTATTGTGGCAGTTCTTATGGTGGTGCTTCAGTATGAGAGAAAAGAAATGCTGCTTACCAGTGCGGCAAATATGCTGTTTATTCTGATGATCTATATGGCAATGCAGAATCCGTCTGCTTATATTGACAGTGAAACCGGAACCAGTGATGAGCAGGCATTTCTGATCCAGATGAAAAATGTAACGGAGCAATCCGGGAAAAAAGTATTTCTTGTGGTACATATCAGACAGATGCATCATATCGAAATGCTTTTAGGATATGAAAACAGCAGGCGGCTGCTTGCCGAAGTGGGACATTATCTTACCGCACTGTGTGGAAAGTTCTGTGTGTTTCGCAATGCGGAGGATACATTTACCATCCTGCTGGATGAGGGAAAAGAAGAACACATAAAGGGGCAGATCAAAAAAAGATTTGAACAGGATTTTCATGTGTCTGGCAATTTGATTTCTTTAAACGAGGTCATGATCACCCTGCATTATCCGAGAGATTTTTGTTCTCTGGCAGAGTACAGGGCACTGTATGGATATTTGCTGGAAGCGGCACAAAATTCAGGGAAACAGGTCTTTTTTGAGGTGGATGAAGCCGTAAAAAAAGACTATTACCGCAGAAATAAGGTAGAGCAGGCGGTGGATCGTGCAATTACGGAAAACAGATTTGAAGTATATTATCAGCCGATCTATTCCCTGAAAGAAAAATGTGTTGTATCATTAGAGGCGCTGGTGCGTCTGAAGGATGAAAAACTTGGAGCCATTCCACCGGATGAGTTTATTCCGTTGGCGGAGCAAAACGGAACGATCACACAGATCAGTGAGATCGTACTTGAAGAGTGCTGTCGTTTTCTGGCAAAACATGTGCTTCCGAACCCATCACTTGGAATACGGACGATCCATGTGAACATTGCTGCAGCGCAGTGTCTGAACCGGAATCTGAAAGAAAGCATACTGCCAGTGTTAGAGCGTTATTATGTGCCGGCACATATGATCACGCTGGAACTGACGGAGCGGACAGCAGTTGAGGCACCAAAGCTGATGTTATGGCACATGCAGGAGTTTGGCAAAATTGGCATGGGGTTTGCAATGGATGACTATGGAAACGGCAATTCAAACTGTTCTTATCTGATTCATTTTCCATTTCGGGAAATCAAGATTGATAAAAACATGACCTGGTCCTATTTTGAAAATCCAACTGCAAAAATCGTGATTGAAAATGAAATAAAGACGATACAAAAACTCGGTCTCCCACTGATCATGGAGGGCGTGGAAAAGAAAGAACAGAGTGATGCCTTAGAGGCGCTTGGTGTGGATATGATCCAGGGATATTATTACGGGAAACCGATGCCGGAGACGGAGTGTCTGCGCTATATCAGAAGAATGCATTCTGCCAAAGAGGATTACGGAAAGAGTTGATGGAAAGTTTATGCTGAAAATAGCATTTTGTGATGATGATTTAGAGATATTAAAAGAACTTGGTATCTTATTGGACAAATATAAAAAAGAAAGAGGCGAAGACCTTACCTGTACGGTATTTCAGAGTCCCTTAGAGTTACTGGCCGCGATTGAGAAAGGGTTTTCTTTCGATATTTTATTTTTGGACATTTTAATGCCGGGGGAAAACGGAATTGAGACTGCAAAAGAAATCAGACAGTATGATAATAATATGAAAATTATTTTTCTTACCTCATCTCCGGAGTTTGCAGTACAGTCTTACACGGTCGGGGCATATTTTTATCAGTTAAAGCCAGTCTGGGAGGAAAGTTTTTTCCGGCTGATGGATTCCGTGCTTGCAGAGTGCACAAAGACACAGGAAAACAGTCTGATTCTGCGGAGCAAAGAAGGAATTACAAGAATTGACCTTGAAAAGTTAGAATATTGTGAAGTGATAGGGCGGACGCTCTTTTTTCATCTCGGAAATGGAAAAGTATTTGAGAGTGTTGGCAGTTTAGACGATTTATTTTTGCAGTTAAAGCCTTATGGCAATTTTTTACGGCCACATCGGTCATTTCTGGTAAATATGGATTATATACAGAATATTTCTTACCGTGCAATTAAACTGATAAGTCTTGCAGAAATACCAATCCCGCATGGAAAATGCTCGGAGATAAAGAATAAATATCTCGAGTATGCGTTTAACAGAAAGCAGGTATTTTTATCATGAATCTTCTTTATGTAACAAATGGTGCAGCAGTCGGGATATTCGGCATGGTTTTGTCCGGGGCTTTTTGTGATATTCACTGGACGAAAGAAAAACGGGAATTTCTTGTTGGAAGTATTTTTGTGCTGCTTGCCATACAGGGCGTGATGTATCTGTTGGCCGGGGCAGCGACGATCCGTTATCTTTATCCTGTGATCACACATGTCCCGATGTGTATTGCCCTTTACATTTTAACGAAAAAACGTCTGTGGACAGTGATTTCCGTGCTGACTGCTTATCTCTGCTGTCAGCTTCGCAGGTGGGTGGCACTTTTTATAATGGCTGTGTTTGTGAACAGTGAAACGGTGCAAAATGTGACGGAACTGATTGTTACACTGCCGTTATTATTTCTTTTACTGCGTTTTGTGGCACCCTCGGTGCGGGCAATATCAAATTATCCCGTGTCAATACAGCTTCAGTTCGGGTTGATTCCGGCATTGGGATACGGCTTTGATTACCTGACGAGAGTTTATACGGATTTACTTTCAGAAGGTATACCGGCGGCAGTGGAATTTATGCCGTTCGTCTGCTGTATTGCTTATCTGGTGTTTGTGCTTCGTACTTCAGAGGAGGAGCGGAAGAAAAATGAACTTGAGCAGATGCAGAGCTGTCTGAATCTCCAGATTTCCCAGGCGGTCCGCGAGATTGAGGCTTTGAGGGAGTCGCAGAAAGATGCCAGTACCTACCGGCATGATTTAAGACATCATATGCAGCATCTGTTATCATGTATCGAGAATGGAAAAATTGAACAGGCAGAAGGCTACATTCATGAAGTATGTGCGCAGATTGAGGCAGGCAGGGTAAAAAATTACTGTGAGAATGAGACGGTCAATCTTATTTTTTCCTCTTTTGCAGGAAGGGCGGAAAGTGCTGGTGCCACAATGAACATAAAAGCGGTGGTACCATATATTCTTCCGGTTTCGGAGACAGATTTGTGTGTGCTTTTATCAAATGCGTTAGAAAATGCACTCCATGCGTGTACTGCACAGGAGCAGAAGGGAACGATAGATATTTTAGCGTATGAGAAGAACGGGAGGTTCTTTTTTCAGGTCACGAATCCATGCAGAAAAGAAGTAGTATTTGAAAACGGTGTTCCGGTTACCGACCGGCCGGGGCATGGAATCGGCGTACGCAGTATTTGTGCAATTGTTGACCGGTATGGTGGTATGTACAGCTTTCTGGTAGAAGATAATAAATTTATTTTACGCGTTTCTTTATAAGGTGCAGCTTTATGCTGCACTTTAAAAGAGATAACAAAACTACATATGAAAAATAAAAAATGTCGATTGAGTGCACATTATAGTCGATTCAGAACAAGTTAATCCACTGCAGCACAAAATACGGTACATTAATGTCAACAGAGAGAAATGAAAAACAAATGACAAAGGAGAGAAAAATTATGAAAAGAAAAATTTTAGCAATTATGTTGAGTTCAATGCTGGCATTCTCTTTTACCGCCTGCGGGAATACCGAGGAGACTGCTGATGGCACAGTGACAAACGCAGAGGCAGATGTAGATGTAGATGTGGCAGATACTGGCACTGATGTGGAGACCGATGCGGCAGAGAACGATGCAGCAGATATTGTTGTGGACACAGAGGCAGCAGATGCACAAAGCGAAGATGTGGAAACAGATTCTACCGAAGACTTATTCTGCCTGCTTGATGTGCCGATTTTAGAGATGCCGGACTTAGCAGGAACAACCTGGAGTTTCTGTGGGGGTAACATTGGCGGTGTGCAAATGACACAGGACGATTATGATGCTGCATTAGAGCAGTATGGCGGAAAATTGGAGATCGTGTTTAGCGATGATGGTTCCACTGTACAGATGGTACAGGGAGGTGGAACGTTAGACGGTGTCTGTGAATATCATTATGAGGATGAAGGTGTGCGTTTAACATTTGACAATAACGGCACAGATCTGGTATATGCCTGCGTGTTTGCAGATTTTGACGGACTGACAATGGTAGCATTGTCCGATACTTCCGGATACAATGCAGTATATTTTGTACAGTAAAGGAGTATTTGAATGGAAATCTCTGTAATTGTTTGTTTGCTTGTGATTTTGCTTGCCATATGGATTGTTTCTGTACGGAAAAAATTAGCGATCATGGATGAAAATATCAATCATTCCATGAATCAGATCGGAGTGCAGCTTTCGTCACGGTTTGATGCGTTACTTTCCCTGCTTGATTTTACAAAAAAATATGCAGGATACGAGGCACAGACACTTACAGATGAAGTAAATGAAAAACGGTGTATCATTATGGAAACTTCCACACCGGAGGAGGTTTTGCGCCAGGAAGGTGTGATAAACGAGGTGCTTTTCCGGACACAGACGGTTTTAGAAGAATATCCGGGTTCGACTGATGAAAATGAATACATCAAATGTATGGACGCGGTAGAGTGTTATGAAAAAATGGTGCAGACCAGCCGACTGATTTATAATGATTCGGTGACAAAATTAAACAGAGAGCTTCACATTTTCCCAACCAGTGTACTTGCACATATGCTCGGATTTGAAAAACGGGATTATCTGGTAGAAAATTAGCAGAAAAGGAGATGCAAAGGATGAATAAGTTACACAGAAGCAGGTACATAAATGTAGTTGTATCAATGATGATGGCATTTTTGATGCTTGCTGCAATGGGAACGACACAGGTACATGCAGCACAATATACAACAGGAACGATTGATCCTGCCGAATTGAAAGCTGGAGATGTGGTTTACAGGGGGGTTCAGTTAACGGTAGACAGACAGATTGTGGTTTGTAAAAAGTGCAATATGATATGGATTACGACGGGCACGGATTACGGTACCGGAGACACGAAACGCTCTGAGGTGGTGACTACGGAAGCCCATAAGGATCATCCGGGTAAGGTGGGGTATAGCGAGTTTAACTGGTATTTTAGTCTTGACAGCACCGGCCCATTGTTAAAAAATACGCCATATACGATCGTAGAAAATGCTAACATTAAATATAAGATTATCTACAATACAAACGGTGGCAGTCAGATAGCAGAGGGAAATCAGACGAACCTGCCGGATCCGCTGCCAGCTGCGACGAAAGATGGATATGAGTTTGCCGGCTGGTATACAGATGCAGATTTTACGACGATTGCGCGGCCGGGACAGGCACTTACTGCCGACACGACTCTTTATGCAAAATGGGTAGAACACAGGCACACATTTAGGGATGAGTGGAGCAGCAATGATACTTCCCATTGGCATGCTGCCACGTGTGAACACACCACAGAAAAAAAAGATGAAGCAGCTCATGTTTATGGAACAGCAGGTGCGGAAAGATATACATGTAGTGTCTGCAAATATGTAAGTGAAACAAGAAAAAGAGAAGCTGAGGCAGCAGATAAAAAGAATACGGAAAGTGAACCGGTAAAAGTAAAAAGGACAGAGGCAAAAGACGCAGCATTAAATTCGAAATTTAATGTGAAAGCAGGAAAGACGGTCAAGGTAACTTGGGGAAAAGTTAAAGATGCAGATGGTTATGATGTTTATATGGCATACTGCGGAAAAGATAAGGAAAAGGTTGTAAAGTCCGTAAAGGCAGCGGATAGTTTATCTGTTGAGATCAGCAAATTGAAAAAGAAAGGAATCAATCAGAAAAAAAATATAAAATGTCATGTTCTTGCATATAAGATGGTTGATGGCAAAAAAGTAACAGTTGCGAAATCGATCACGATACATGCAGCAGGAAAGAAGAATAAATCAGTAACAGATGCAAAAAGCATTAAACTGAAAAAGACTTCTTATGTATTGGCAAAAGGGAAAAAAGCTGTCGTAAAAGCTTCGATTGTCAAGAAGAATAAGAAACGTCCGATCATTAATCATATATCGGAATTCCGATATGCTACATCAGACAGTAAAGTGGCAGTGGTATCTAAAAATGGTAAGATCACCGCGAAAGGAAAAGGATCCTGTTCTATATATGTATATGCAACAAACGGATGTGCACAAAAAATAAAAGTTGTGGTCAAATAAGAGAGACAGGTATAAAGTGAAAATGAATGTGTAGGAGAAAAGCTGCCAATGATAGTGATAATATCATTAGGCAGCTTTTTATAATGAACAAAGGAAAAAGAAAACGTGTATTTTGACTGGATTATATAGTATAATATATTCCGTGTCTGAGAGAGAAATAAAACATAAGAGGATAGTGCGTGTGAAAAATAAGATTTTTCACACGCAAGAATGGGGATTAAGATGAGAATAGGATTTGATAATGACAAATATTTAAAAATTCAGTCGGAGCATATCAAAGAACGCATCAGTCAGTTCGGTGATAAGCTTTATCTGGAATTTGGCGGAAAATTATTTGATGATTACCATGCGTCAAGAGTATTGCCGGGATTTGCACCGGACAGTAAGCTCCAGATGCTGATGCAGCTTTCAGATGTTGCAGAAATCGTAATTGTGATCAGTGCTGCAGATATTGAGAAAAACAAGGTGCGTGGAGACCTTGGCATTACTTATGATGTGGATGTTGTCCGTCTGATCGGAGAGTTTGAGAAAAAAGGACTCTATGTCGGAAGTGTGGTTATCACACAGTTTGCCGGACAAAATGGTGCAGTGCAGTTTCGGGAAAAGCTGGAAAAACGTGGAATCAAAGTATATCAGCATTATAAGATCGAGGGGTATCCTTCGAATATTCCATTGATCGTCAGCGAGAATGGTTTTGGAAAAAATGATTATATTGAAACGACAAGACCGCTTGTTGTGATTACTGCGCCCGGACCGGGAAGCGGAAAAATGGCAACCTGTCTTTCACAGCTTTATCATGAAAACATTCGCGGAACCAAAGCCGGCTATGCGAAGTTCGAGACATTCCCAATCTGGAATCTTCCGTTGAAGCACCCGGTGAATCTTGCATATGAGGCTGCAACAGCAGACTTAAATGATGTGAATATGATTGACCCGTTCCATCTGGAGGCATATGGAAAGACAACGGTAAATTACAATCGTGATATAGAAATATTCCCTGTTTTAAATGCAATTTTTGAGGGGATTTACGGTGAAAATACCTATTACAAATCGCCGACTGATATGGGAGTAAATATGGCAGGAAACTGCATTGTCGATGATGAAGCCTGCTGCGTGGCATCTAAAATGGAAATTATCAGACGTTATTACACTGCAGTGAATAAGCTGGTAAGAGAAGAAGCAACCGAAAATGAAGTTTACAAGATCGAGCTTCTAATGAAACAGGCGAAGATTACAACAGACGACAGAAAAGTTACCGTTGCCGCAAAGAAGCGTGCGGAGGAATCAGGTGTTCCGACCGCAGCAATCGAACTTTCTGATGGAACAATTATTACATCAAAAACTTCTGATTTCCTTGGAGCATCAGCAGCATTGCTTTTAAATGCTTTAAAATATTTAGCTGGAATTGAACATGACGAGAAGCTGATCCGCCCGGAGGCAATTGAGCCAATCCAGGATTTGAAGGTACGTTTCTTAGGAGGAAAGAATCCAAGACTTCACACAGACGAAGTTTTGATCGCGTTATCTCTTGCAGCGGTTTCCAATGAAAATGCAAAATGCGCCATTGAGCAGATTCCTGCACTCCGCGGCTGTCAGGTGCATACTTCGGTTATGCTTTCCGAGGTGGATATTAAAATTTTCAAAAAACTGGGTGTGGATCTGACAAGTGAACCGGTACGCAGTGGATTGAAGCTGTACTAAATTTATTTGATGTATCATGAGCCATAGAATAAAGTAAAAGAGGAAATAACATGAATCTGATTAATATAGAAGATCTGACAAAGGTCTATGCCGAAAGAAAGCTGTTTGATGGTGCATCATTTTCATTGCAGGATGGGGAGAAGATAGGTGTTATTGGTATCAATGGAACCGGAAAGACAACGCTTCTGCGGATGATCATGGGGGATGAGGAGACGGATGAGGGAACTGTTACGACTGCTAACCATGTGGTCATACGTTATCTGCCGCAGCATCCGGAATTCGAACCGGAAAAAAGCAGTCTGGAATGTG
>OKVF01002553.1_pt1 | contig 10024 bp, 9 predicted proteins | sample 1604831 | NCBI WGS metagenome assembly OKVF01 (sample SAMN01760980, study PRJEB22395) | human gut metagenome
GTTCCTGAATCTCCCCGATACTAACAGGTGGATCATAGACATCATACCCTCGCGGAAAATACCGAATCAGATCTCCCACGGTAAAAACCCCTAGTTTCTGAAACAGCTTTTCTGTTTTCTCTCCAATTCCTTTTAATTCTCCGACTCCCGACTGCTCATTCATGAATTTCTTTTTTCTCCTTTTTTAGTAGATTTTTCACCGACCACTTTCTTAAAATACCTCGATAGAAAAAAGCCGTAAGACAAATCGATTGTTGCACTATCCCACCATTTCTGATTTTCCCTTGTGCAGCCCGATCTTATCCCACGGCAGCTTTCCATATATGATTTTCTAATGGCAGAATTGCTCTGCTTCTCTCCTACTCAACAGATACTACATAATAGTAAATCGGCTGACCTCCAAAATGTGTATCTACATCCACGTCCGGATAAGTCTCTTCCAGTTCTTCTGTGAATCTGTCCGCCTCTTCCTCGGATACCTCTTCCCCATAGTACAGGCTGATTAATTCTGAGTCTTCTGTCACAAGATGTGCGAGCATCTCCTTTGTTGTCTCCTCCACGGAAGTTCCGACAGCAAGAATTCCACTGTCACCGATTCCCATGATATCTCCTTGATGAATTTCCTTGTCATCAATCTTTGTATCTCTGACCGCATAAGTTACCTGACCTGATTTTACATTTTTTATTTCTTCCAACATAGTTTCTTCATTCCAGTCAGCATCATTTTCCGGGGAAAAATTGATAATTGCTGTAATGCCCTGAGGCACGGTCTTTGTCGGAATTACAATAATATCTTTATCTTCTGTCAGCTCTTTTGCCTGATTAGCGGCAAGAATGATATTCTTATTATTCGGAAGAATAAAGATATGTTTTGCATGAACCGCATCGATAGCTGTGAGCATGTCCTCTGTACTTGGGTTCATTGTCTGACCGCCTTCAATAATGTAGTCTGCTCCAAGTTCACGGAAAATCTCGTTCATTCCTTCTCCGATAGAAACTGCGATAAATCCCATATCTTTCATAGGAATTTCTTTCTTCTCAGCAGCCTGCTGTGCTGCGAGTTTCTCTGCATCACGAATCAGCTTCTCTTGATGTTCCTCACGCATATTGTCAATCTTCATACGAGACAACTGTCCATAAGTGAGTGCTTTCTGAATTGCAAGACCCGGATCATTTGTGTGCACATGGATTTTCACAATCTCATCATCTGCAACACATACAATAGAATCTCCGATCGATTCCAGATAAGCTTTAAATTCCATCTCATCTGCCTCTGTAAAATGCTTTTCTGTCATGATGATAAATTCTGTGCAATAACCAAACTTAATATGTGCAGCTGTATCCTGGCTGACTCTTGTCACAGTAGCATCACTTCCTGCGGAAATCGCGCTATAATCTACCTCTTTGCCAAGAAATGCATCATAAGCACCCTTTAAAACTTCTAAAAGTCCTTGTCCGCCGGAATCCACAACACCCGCTTCTTTTAAGACCGGGAGCATATCCGGTGTCTGAGAAAGTACATATTCGGCATGTGCGATCACTTGCGGGATAAACTCTTCCAAGTCATCTGTCTCTCCGACCAGTTCCATCGCTTTCTCTGCAATCCCTCTTGCAACAGTAAGAATCGTACCTTCCTTTGGTTTCATGACAGCCTTGTAAGCGGTCTCCTTCGCTTTTTCACATGCATTGGCAAGTACAACTACATCTACTTCATCATACTCCTTTATCCCCTTTGTGAAACCACGGAACAGCTGAGAGAGAATAACACCGGAATTTCCTCTTGCACCTCTGAGGGAACCAGATGAAATTGCCTTTGCAAGTGTCTCCATCTCCACTTTCTCCAACGCAGATACTTCTTTGGCTGCTGACATGATAGTCAGAGACATATTGGTACCCGTATCTCCATCTGGAACCGGAAATACATTCAGTTCGTTGATAAATTCTTTCTTTGCTTCTATGTTCGCAGCTCCTGCCAGAAACATCTTTCTGAGCATCCCTGCATTCATTGTCTTCATTGCCACAATGAGTTCCTCCTTAACTAATCAATAACTCTTACGCCTTCTACGAAGATATTGATCTTCTCCACCGGCATACCAGAAAATTCTTCTACTTTATATTTGACGTTACTGATCAGATTATCAGATACCGCCGAAATACTAACCCCATATACAACGATCACATGAAAGTTTAAAGTAATCTTGTTCTCATCTGAGATGGATACCTGAATCCCGTGTGTCAGGCTTTCTTTCTTTAGTAATTTTACAAGTCCGTCCTTCATGCTGACTGCTGCCATTCCGACAATCCCGAAGCACTCCACAGCAACCGAACCTGCATATTTTGCAATTACCTCCGAATCAATAGTAATGATTCCAAGTTCTGTACTCATACAACCTTTCATATCTATTCCCTCCAATTCTTTTGGATTTTTTCGCTTCGCATGCATTTAACATATGTATTATACTCTGTTTTGCTTCACTTTACAAGAATTCCTACTAAAGTTTTTCCTTTTTGAATTTTATGCTTGCAAAATCCAACACTTTCTGATAGAATAAACAGTGTTATGAGTCTAAAGAAGACTATTAAGATCGTTAGGAGGTGCAATTATGGCTAAATGTGCTATTTGTGAAAAGGGTGCTCACTTCGGAAATAACGTAAGTCACTCTAATAGAAAAACACCAAAAATGTGGAAATCAAATGTAAAATCAGTAAGAGTTAAAACAGAAGGCGGTTCTAAAAAAATGTATGTTTGTACTTCTTGCTTAAAATCTGGCAAAGTTGAACGTGCTTAATCAGCCTTAAAAAAGAGCCTGTATCTTATCGTTTTGATAAATGATAAGATACAGGCTCTTTTTCTGTTCGAAAGCCAATTTCACGAAAAGAAAAAACAGAGGAGAACTTCTCCCTGTTTTCCTATCAGCAGCTAAACAGCAAATATCCTGCCAGAATACAGATCAGTATCAGCATCACTGTCCAGAAAGTATTTTCAAGGAACATTGTAATCAACATCCCGATCGCCACAAAAAACAGCGCAAATCCCGCAACACGTTTCATCTATGTCCCCCGTTTCAAACACTTTCTTTACTTCCAGTTTATGCAGGCTTTCTGTTCTTATGCCTGTCCGTTCTTATCTGCTTCCGCTTCACTCAGCATTTCATTTACTTCTTTTTCTGTCACTGTCTTCTCGCCCTTGGAGCTAAAGCGGTCAATAACCTCTGGAACCATATCAAGAATTTTTGTGATAGTATCCTGATTTTTAATGTTCACAAGTCTTGTTGTACCATTCTGAATAACAAGAACTGCACTCGGTGACATCTTTCCACCAAGACCTCCTCCCGCTCTGTCTTTCTGTTCACCTGCAAAAGCTCCTGCTCCAACACCAAAGGAAACCTCCACCAGCGGCAGGATGATCGTGTCTCCAATATGAATCGCCTCACCTACCACTGTCTTCGAAGAAAGGACACTGTCCATTCCATGAAAAAGAGCTTCTACTGTTCCATTAAATTTGTTCTCTGCCATCACATTTTCCTCCTACCATTTTAATTTTTTGATATCTATGATGATTTTTCTTACATCTCGGTCTTTGATCAATCTCCACAGAATAGCTAACATCCGGAAATTATGGATTTTGCCCTCTATATGGACAGAACCCTCTAATACTTTATTCTCAAAATCCGGTACAATAACTGTATTCTCCCCCAAAAACGGGAACAGCATACCAAGCACTGCCAGCGCCTGTCCGGTCATATACGGATCTTCCAGACCAATTTTTCCTACAATCTTAACATCTTTCGGAGAGACATGTCCAAGAAACCTTCGCACTTCCCGCTTCAGACTGCAAAATGCCCTGCGATGAGAAGCATCTGTGAGAAAGCTTTCGATTTGTTCCTTTTTCCCTCGAAAATTTCTTCCCATTGCAAGAATCTTTCTCCAAAAACTTTTGCAGCTTTCTATCCACTCAGAAATTTTCTCTTTCATACGGTCCCAAAGAGGCTTTTTCTTTCTGCCGCCTGCTTTTCGCTGATCAGCTGTGAAACTTTCCTTTTCTTCCTCTTCTTTGTCTATCCCAGATTCCGTTTTCTCCTGATGACACTCTCTTTTCTCCGCCTGCTCTTGCACGTTATTTTCAGGCAGAGAACGATTTGTTTTCTCCGGCGGCAGACTCTCTTTCTGCTCCTTTAAAAATTTCTGTTCCTCTTTTTCTTTCTGAAGATCATTTTCTTCTTTTTCTTCTGGAACTTCGATTTTTTCTTCCGACTTTCCTTCTTTTTCTTCCGAGAACAGATATTTCCAACCGATTCTGATTTTCATATCCGCTTTCCCTTTTTTCCAGCAGGCAGTCAAAAAAAATAATTTCCACATCCAAGAAAGTTCAAACTCTGCTTCCAGTGTCTCTATATCATTTTGACAGGATGCATCTGCACGGTACCGAACGGGAACAAATAGTCCCAAATTAATGAGTAACAATACTAAGAGCAAAAAAACCGCCAGTACAATCCCTATCCATTTTAAAATCAGCAACAAAATATGCAGCATAACTTTACCTGTCAGATCCTTTCCTGAATATATTTTTTCATCTCAAGTGTCTTTGTGGCCTCATGCACTTCCTCTGCGATTTTTCTCACAAGCTCATATGCTTCCCATTCACTTGCCGCAATTCCAACAATCCATGGATCCTTCTCAAAATAGAGCGGTTGAAGAAGCATTGCTGCATGATAAATTTCCAGCTGTTCTCCTCCTTTTTGGGAAAGCACAATCACATATGCTTGAAGTTGTGGCCTTCTATACTTTATTTTCCGTAAAATTGATTTTTCTTTTCCTTTGATAGATTCCCCGACATAGAGATTCCTATAAATATTCATCTGTCCGCCTTCTTTATCTCTTTTCATCTTTTTTCCAAAATGCACTGCCCTTATTCATAATAATACGCATTCATAATAGCTTTTGCAACCGGAATCGCCCTTCCACCGGTTTGCATCTCATTTCCTTCTACGATCACACTGACGACAAGTTCCGGATCCTCCACATTTGTAAACCCGACAAACCAGGAATGACTCTGACCGTCGGAACCATATTCTGCAGTCCCTGTCTTCCCGGCAACACTGTAACTTTCTCCAGAAAGCTCCATTCCGGTTCCCTGTGTCACAACCGATGTCATATACTGTGTCAGAATGGATGCCTCTTCCGCCGTCATCAATTCCTTATAAACGGAAGGTTTGTTCTTTTTCACCGGTGTTCCGGTATAATTCGTCACTTCGCTCACAAGATAAGGCTTCATCAGTTTTCCACCATTTGCCACCGCCGATGTGATCAGTGCCATATGATATGGACTGACCTGTGTATCTCCCTGTCCCATCGCAGTCATCATCACTTCCGCGCTTGTCGATGTTTCCTCTAAAGAAAAATCACTCTTCCGGTAATCCAACACCGATGGCAACTTAGAATTAAAGAGCAGCTGTTTACATGTCTTTGCATAGGATTTTCTATCAAGACTCAATCCAATATTTGCAAATGAGGAGTTACATGAATTGGCAAAAGAAGTATTCAGATCCTGAAATCCATGTGCGATATGATTAAAGCACGGGATCGTAGTACCATCATAAGTAATTTCCCCATAGCAATCATATGTATATGCACCATAGGCCGGCTGCTCCCGGATATATTCCAGCGCTGTTACTATCTTGAAGATTGAACCCGGAGCATAAGCTCCCTGCATGGCACGGTTTAAAAGAGGACTCTGCTCATTGTCCGCGTTTAAATATTCCCAGTTGTCTTCAACACTGTTTGGATCAAAGGACGGCTTGGAAACCATCGCCAATATTTTCCCGGTATCCGCCTCCATGACAACAACCGCACCTTTTTCATCTCCCAATGCATTGTATGCTGTTGTCTGCAGTTTTGCATCCAGTGTTGTCACAACACTGTCCCCGGTATTTTTTTTCGCCTGAAATTCTTTGATAATCCGCTCTACAAAAAAAGCATTGGAAGTCAGAAGATTAAAATTTTCTGCAGATTCCAGTCCGCTCTTTCCGTTGACATCATAACCGACCACATGGGCAAATACTTCGCCATACGGATAGGTACGCATCTCACTTCCATCTTCTGCCACTTCCGTCTTTGCCAGTACCTCTCCATTTCGGTCAAGGATCGAACCTCTCACAACACGGTCAGAAAATGTATCCTGCCTTGTATTATACGGACTATTAATAATTTTTTCACTCTTCACCACATTAAAATATACAATATATCCCATCAGAACAAGAAACAATGTGACAAACAAGTAGGTCACTCTAGCGAATTCTTTGTTTGTAGCCTTCTTCTTTTTTTGTCTTTCTTTTTCTCGTTTCCTTTTGGAACGCTTCCCGTCTTCTCTCATCTCGTAATTGTCTTGCTTTCTTTCTCTCAATGATCTCTTCCTCATCTTCTCTTAAAATATACAGTCCCTGAATAATCGCAAACATGATCAGTGTACTTAAGATAGAGCTTCCTCCGTAACTGACAAGCGGAAGTGTCACCCCGGTAGATGGGATAAATTTTGTCACACCGCCGATCGTTAGAAATACCTGAAAGATATAGCAGGTACCAAGCCCTAATGCTACAAGCTTATAGAATCGGTTGCGCAGCTGCATGGCAATATTCAAAAACATAATATAGCAACTTACACAAACAAGGATCAAGCATAGTCCAAAAATCAATCCCAGTTCTTCCACGATTGCAGAAAAAATAAAATCTTCTGCTGCTACCGGTATACTCTCCGGAGATCCCTGACAAAGTCCCATGCCTAACCACCCTCCGGTCCCGATTGCAAACAGCGACTGCGCCACCTGGAATCCTCCGGTTTCATAAGTTGCAAACGGATCTTTCCAGACAGATACACGAACCTTGATGTGCCGGAACAAATGATAAGCGATCACTGCCGCACCACTTCCCGCCAGCATTCCTCCAGCCAGATAAAGCGGTTGCTTTGTCGCCACATAAAGCATGATCAGGTACACAACAAACAAAATCAGAGCAGCTCCCAAATCTGTCGATGCCACAAGAATCAGCACGTGTGCCGCGGCAATTGCCGTCGTGATCACTACATTTTTAAAGTCTGTCGATTTCCGAAGACTCGCCGCCACAAAAAATACAAACGAGATCTTTACAAACTCCGACGGCTGGATACTGATCCCTGCAACAGAAAACCCAAGTTTTGCCCCGCCGGATGTCACCGCAAATACTGCAACAAGTGCAAGTGCCGCAAGACCTACGCCTGCATAAATATAAGTCCATTCCGCCAACGACTTCATCTTTCGTATGACAACCGGAACGATCAGACTTATTATCATCGAGATTCCAACAAAAATAAACTGTTTGATTGCCTTCTCTGTATTCAAGCGCAAAATCATAATAAAACCGATTGATAAAAGCATACACATGTTGTTGATTACGACTCTTGATACGTTCGGATAAAGAATCGTATACAGCGCGATCACCGCAAGAAACAAAATCACCTGCGCCAAATAGAAAAATATAATCTCTGTCTTTCCGGTCTTCAGATACATGACCCCATATGCAATCAACTGAATGGAAAACATCAGCTTATTCTGTCTTAATAGAATCTGCTGCCTGTCCTCCTCGTATTCATAACGAAATACAGAAAAACAAGAATACGTATATACTGTCATCAGAACAATCAACAGATATTTTGAAAATTCAACTATAATATTTACCAATGTTTCACCTACTTTATACCCCTTTTAAAATGTCCTCTTGTAAATTCAAACGGAAGTTCTCCAATTTCTGCTTTGTTCAGAAATACTTCCTGATAAAGTGCAAGCATCTGCCTTGTCCTTTGCTCATCTTCCAAAGTAAATGCAAGTCTAAGTGCTGCCGGGGACAGCCTTTCAATCTCCCTCTTTTGGTCAATCAATACAACCGGCGCAGTGTTATAAATGATATTGTAACACTCTTCGCAACAGTTTTTTACCTGGAATGACTTCTGACAGCGGTCTTTCATAGTAAGAAATCCCGTCTGATGTACACAGCCCGCCGTTGTCTTCTGCACGCACTGGGCAGACACCATCATCGGCAGATATCCATAAATCAACAGTTCCATCCCTTCGCATCCCAGCTCCGAGAGTTCATGGCAATTTAATTCCAACGGTGCCGAAAGTTCTGACACATATTTTTCCCAAAATTCCTTTGCATAGTGATTAAACTGATAGATATGATGATCCGCCACAATTGTCTTTTCATAAGAATGCTCTCGTAAAAACTGAACGGATTCCATATTTCGAACGAGCACACCGTCAAACTGCTCCTCAAGCTGCCTATAATTTTTCTCATAGCGCTTTCTTGTCCTATCTCTGAAAATATGAGGCATTGCAAGAAATACTGTTTTCCCTTTTTCGTGCAAAAAACTAATAGCCTCATTCATCTTGGCAGATTGTAAGATTCCCGGAAACATGTTACAGTCAATATATACCCTGGAAATCCAGGAAGCCTCGGCAATCGGCTCCAGCTGACATCCCTGTTCCGCATATGCATACATCTCTGCTGTTGCTGCTTCTGGTTGCAAATGCAGACTTCTTCCAGTATCCAGTATCTTTGCTTCTCTTCCCCTTTTTTCTTTCTCCACTTCTTCTGAACCGCTTCTTCTATACTGTGACACAATCTTTGCTTCCAAAGCCTCCAGCCCTTTTCTTCGCAGCTCATTTAACTGCTGCATTGGAAGAAAGACCTCTTCTTTCACACAAACCTGAATCTCTTCAAATTGAAATGGCGTATTTCCTGTCTTTTTCATCTGCTTTTCAATCCGCGAAACATCCAACGGAGAATTCTGCGGGATTTCTGCCACAGCTCCTTCGACTTCCACAGCAATCTGTTTCCACTGTAATTGTAGTATAGCAGATTTTCCCGGAGAAAGAATTAAATTCCCCTTAATTTTTTCCTGCACTTTTTCTCTAAAAATGTCGTTTTTTATCTGTGAGAGCAATTTTTCATTCCGCGTACGATACAATGACATCCCGTCACTGATTCTCTGATGCTTATGTGTCACAAAGGAAATTTTCTGTCCTTCTGCCACCGCCTGTCCAACTGTATACGTCTCTTTTTTGTCTGGCATCTCCAGAACATCTCCTTTTTCCAATGGACGAAGTGCTTTGGCAGTCACTTGTTTTCCTTGCTGTTTTAACACTTTCACAGCTTCCACGCCTGCATGATTCGGTCTGGACAGCGAGATCATTTCTCTTCCATTTCTCGTGTGATAATATCCCCCGTGAAACCCTCCGCGGTTATAAATATCCATCAGCATCTCTTTATCCTTGCGGGATACAGCAAACCCTTTCTTTCCCTGTGTCAGATAAAGATCCGCATATTTGCGGTACATCGCAGTAACAGCCGCCACATATTCTGGTTTTTTCATTCTTCCTTCAATTTTAAAAGAATAAATTCCCGCCTCACACAACTCCGGAATGTAATCAAGCGTACAGATATCTTTAAGGCTCAGAACATAAGACTCTTTCCCACTTTTGCCAACCTTATAAGGCAGACGGCAAGGCTGGGCACACTGCCCCCTGTTCCCGCTCCTTCCTCCGATCATACTGCTGTACAGACACTGCCCTGAATAGCAATAGCAGAGTGCTCCATGTACGAAACTTTCCACTTCCAGATTTGTCTGTTCCGTAATCTCCCTCACTTCCTCAAGCTGAAGTTCCCTGGAAGTGACAACCCGCTCCACCCCCTGCTCCTCGAGAAATTTTGCTCCAAGCACATTTGTCACAGTCATCTGCGTGCTTGCATGAATAGGCAAATCCGGGAAATGCTGCCGCAGAAATGACAGCACACCCAAATCCTGTACGATTACTGCATCCAGCCCCTGCTTATAGTATGGGAGAAGATATCCATATAACTGATCAAATTCACGTTCCTTGACCAGCGTATTAACTGTCAAATATATCTTTCTGCCGTGCAGATGTGCATAATCAATTGCTGAGCACAGTTCTTCTTCTGTAAAATTTTTCGCAAAGGCGCGAGCTCCAAATTG
>OKVF01002557.1_pt1 | contig 10015 bp, 10 predicted proteins | sample 1604831 | NCBI WGS metagenome assembly OKVF01 (sample SAMN01760980, study PRJEB22395) | human gut metagenome
AGCAAAAAAACGGAGGTGTATGTCTATGTCGAAAAAGCGTTTGTTGTCCATTGTTGTTTCAGCGGTGATTCTCTTGAGCTTTGCCTGCACCGCAATGGCCGCTGAAAAGTCTGAACGGTATGTAGGCGATAGTACGGTCAACGGATCTATTTACCAAACATACTATCAGGTTGATGCCCAGACTCGAACTGGAGTAAAGAAAATCAGCGTTTCAGGCGTTCTCTATGAAAAGGGGACAATTGGAACATGGCAAAAAGTAAGTAGCTGCTCAAACAGCAGCACGACCTCAACCTGCATGGTGAGCAGTAGCTTTAACACTAAGCCCGGAAAAACTTATAGGCTTGAGTATTCTGCGACCTTTAGCTATTCCGATGGACGGAGCGAAACCATTACCGGAAGTACCAGTAGATAAGTGGAGTTTGTTATATATTTCAGCAAGTTAGAAAGGTGTGAGGTAATTATAAAGGCGAGACCAACGCGAGTTATCCGATACCTAGCTATAGTCGCACTGTGCTTGCTTTTGGGCTTTATGCTTGGAAGAAAAAGCAAATATGAAAAACGAGATTATTTGAAACAATTCAAAATTGGAAAAGCAACATACTCTGAATCGTTGATATATGAGGCTTATGGCGGATTGCAAAATGATGGGATAATGTTAGCGGTATACTACGATGTGGATGCAGCCAAAATTATTCATCAACTCGATTCATGGGAGAAAATTAATGATTCTCCAACCATATCTTCTATATTAAAAAATGTGTCGTCATATTTTGGATTAGATTTTGTGATTCCTGAAATTGCAAGTGGAAATTTTTTTCTTTATGATAATAGTCAGCATAAGGAACTACGCTCGGAAGCCGAAATGAATACATTGCTTTTACATTCTGAAGATGTGAATTTTAGTCTCGTTGTCTGGGATGATGAGAAGCACACAATTTATATAGTAGAGTACAGAATTTAAGGAGGTTCGTTATGAAGAGGTTCGTATCATTAATTCTTTCAGTGTGTTTTTTGTTTTCGATAAATACTGTGTCTTATGCTGCTAACATAAGCAGCCGTAAAGCTAGCAATCCTGTTATTCAAAGCATGAATGATAAGTATCATGTTGATTTTTCGGGAATGTCGATAGATGAATTAAATAAGTTTATCGATAAGATGAAAGATGAAGATCAAACACGTGCATCTGGAAATTTGTTAAATAATACACAGCTTGCATGGTTGGCAGCTGCGCAAATTGCACGGGATAAGGGATATGAATGTGCGGCTCTTATGGTTGAATTCTCTGTATATAATATTGACTATTCTGAGAGTGTGACGGATTCTTCGACGCCATTGCTTGACAAGTTAAACACGACAACAGTTTTTAATAATTATAAAAACAAAGTACTTAATAGTGGCTTGAAAGATTTTAGTGGAGGAAGTTGGTCTTTTACAATTCAAAAGTCTGATAATGCAGATTTATTCTATGCATTGCATAGGGTAAGCACCTCTGGAACAGGCTTCATGATTGGTAATTCTATAATGTATTACTTGATTACCGTTCATGACACATTTGATTTTGCATATGACAACAACTATGACGACTTGTTTACTACTACAGTGAACAATTGGGCTTGGTTGTGCCAGCAGACGCATGTGTTGAATCCCATAGAGATAAATCTTAGCACGGCTATTGGATAAAAAATCAGTGGTATTTATTTTTTTGCGAAAGTAAAAGTTGAAATCTAAAATAAGGATGGCTCTAACGTATGAAAAATTTTACGGAGGTGTTTCCAATGCAGAGCAACTGATGTATAAGAAATCTTGTGTATACTCTAAAAGTAAAGAAGGAAAATTAAAATAGCTAGTGAAAAAATATCTCGTAGAATTTTTTTGAAAGCAAGTGGGATTGTGGCTCTTTCTTCAATGGAGCTTAACTCTGGGCTGACTGCTTTTGCAGATAATCAAAGTGATGGAAGCAAATCTCATATCGAGAGATACCATAGATACGATTTTGATACAAAAGAAGAATCTATAGAGGAAATTATAGTTGAAACCAATTCCTTCACGGATGGAGAGACAACTGCAGGCTATTTTCCAAATGGAAAGATTTCGGATATTGATCTATCCGATCTGTATGCGATTATCGGAAGCAATGATATCACTGTTGTTGATAATCCAACGGCAACACCATATTGTAGTACGGTATGCCTACAGATAACGACCAATAATGGAGGGACAAATTATGGTTCTGGATTTATGATTGGGCCTAATGCACTTGCAACAGCAGCACATAATCTATACAGTATAAAGGAAAAAGCCTACGTTAAGTCGGTAAATGTCGCACCTGCTCGATCTGATAATAGTAAACCTTTTGGAAGCGAAAATGTATCGGCAAGTTCGATGATTGTTAGTGATTCTTATCTTGCTGGAACAAGTTCGGAGGATTGGGCGATTATTACGCTCAAGAATAATTTAGGAACGAAAACGGGATGGCTTGGGTTACATTGGCAGTCTAGCAATTATTCATCATCACAGTTGGTGTATGCTTATGGCTATCCGAGCCAAATAAATGGTGCCGATGCGAGATATCGGATGTGTAAATCTTCTGGGTATATTAGAAGTCAGACTTCAAAATATCTCAAGGGCGATTGGGATTTGACAGGTGGCTTTAGTGGTGGTCCTCTTGTAGAATATATTTCTGGAGCTGGGTATGTAGCTATCGGAATCCATAAAGATGGAAGCACAATTGATGGTTCTTCATATCCAACTTCTTATACAGGGGCATTGAGAATAACACAATCGCTTTATACGCTGTTCCTTTCATACAGAGGTTGATAAAATGAAATGCAAACGGAAGATTATGGTTGGCATAGCATTTGTGGCAGTGGTTCTCTGCATTCTATTTCAATCGAATACATTCGGAAGAAAAAAATCGGAACTTATAATTGAAGAAGTTGACCTGAAGAACAATTGTATTTATGCGACTGCAAAAAATCAATTATATGATACGGATGACAATTATATAATTTATGGCGTATCAAACTACTTGAAAGGAAATCTTCAGTTGTCGTATCTTAAAGAAGGCGAAAGCATTCTTGTGATATCAAACGGTAAGGTGTTGCTATCAGATCCGTATCAATTTGATAAAATATACAGTATTCAACTGTTGCAATAGCGTTTCATTTTCTCAATAAATAATATAAGCTATTTACAGCTGCCTCCTCTGTTAAGTGGTGGTGCAGTGCTTATTCTCAATAACGATGCGATTGATGAAAATGATAGACCTTTTTGGAATTTAGAATTTTCTCAATAATCAAGCCCCCAAAATGGCAAACTTGAAATCATCGAGAGATACATAAAATATAGGGTTAAATCGACTTTCGTGTCGAAAAAACAAGTGCTAGAAATAGCAAAATCCATTGAATTTTAGAATGACATTTATAAGAAACCAGTAGATTTGCCTGATATTTGTGATTTCTTTGACCGTTGGGCCATTGATTTTGCACTACATTGATTTTGCACTACTATGAGCAAAGGAAAAACTTAAAATAAGCAAACAACCCGCCATTTGCAGCGACTGCAAGTAGCGGGTTGTTTGGCCTATTTAGAGGTTAGTCTTTCAGTTTGCCATGGTCACAGCCAAGTGAGAGATAATGCTCAATCTCACCACTCAGCACAAGCTGGACGCACTCCAAGGGCTTGTTGTATAGTAGCCAATCAAGTTCAGCTCGCTGTGCCGGGGTATTGCCGTATTCGTCCTCGATGGCAAGGCAGTCAATGGCAATGGCAGAGCCATCAGCGAACTGGGCTTCCGCTCGGTTGGTGTCCATATTATAGTGCCAAGAACGTGCTTTTTGAGAACTATTCTGGTCAAAAATTCGATTTTGTTTCATTTGAATGCCCTCTTTGATGCTTTTATGATTTAGTTTTTTGACGAGATGAGGTCTCTTTTTTCTTTCTCTTGAGTCACCCAACCGCACTATCCTGCATCGCAACTGTTCACGATGCCATCCACATCCGGGCGGTGCATGAGCTTTTTCAGGATACCAAACTGCTTTTTGGTGCTGGCAGACACAAGATACTGCCACCTTTCCGGCAGAATGGGCAAATCTGCGATGCTCCACTTAACGTATTTGGCATCGTAGACATTGGGCGGAGCCAGTTCTACCAAGTGCCCCACGCACCAGCTTACCAGATAGCCGTTGCCCTCCCAATAACCACCCTGTCGATTGGTCGCACCGAGAACCTTTGCGTAAGCTGCCCCGACTGAGGGTTTCTCGCTGACCACAAGTTTGTAAGACAATAAGCATCAACTCCTAACTTTTTAGAATATAACTGGAACTTTATCAATTCCTAGTTGACTTTTTTATCGACCAAGCATATACTATATATAGTGATCGTGCTGTGGATACTTGTGAGGCCCACAGCCTAGAGGGAGGTTCCTAGCAATAGGAGCCTCCTTTTTTCATAGAACATGAATTGTGTGGGGACTAAAAATGCCGAAACCATTTTTAACATATGAACAGCAGCTTATAAAATTGCGAGATGAAAAGCATCTTGTGATCACCGATGAACCCACAACCTGTTGTAAACTACGGCAAATCAGCTACTACTCTCTTGTCAGTGGGTATAAGCATCTTTTCCGAATTCCGTCACAGAAGATTTACAAAGGCGGCACAACTTTTGAAGAAATCGTATCACTCTACGAATTTGATGAATCGTTGCGTGAACTCTTTCTCCACTATCTGCTGCATATTGAGCGACACATCCGTTCCTTGCTTTCTTATTACTTCACGGAAAAATATGGCGAATTACAGAGTGCCTATTTGACAAAAACAAATTATAATTATGTTCGGAAGAACCAGCAGGGAATCGACAGATTAGTAAATGAACTTCAAAAACTGACGCAGACCACCCAGCACTCCTACATTGTCTATCAACGGAATACTTATCACAATGTTCCACTTTGGGTGTTAGTAAATGCCCTGACATTCGGCACGCTTTCTAAAATGTATTTTTTCTTTCCGTTTGACTTACAGAGCAAGGTGAGCAAGAATTTTCCAAGCGTAAATGAAAAACAACTAGGACAGTTTCTTTCTGTTATGACCAAGTTCCGAAATGTCTGCGCACATAATGAACGTTTGTTCTCATATCGTTCAAAAGACGCAATTCCAGACACTGTACTTCATGCAAAATTGGCAATCCCCAAGGAGCGTAGTTTATACCAATATGGTAAAAACGACTTGTTTGCGGTTGTAATTGCTTTTCGCTATTTGCTCCCAAAAGAAGAATTCTTTGCTTTCAAACGTGTTTTGACAAGTCAAATTGATAAATTTTTGAGTTCTACCTCGCACGTTTCAGAGGAAGAATTACTCGATGCAATGGGGTTCCCTGAAAATTGGAAGAAAATCACACTTTATCGAGTCTGACTATGTAAGGCGGCAGACGCCGCCATAAAATTATTCTTCTGTGTTATCCTCCTCGCCGTTTTCCTCCGACTCATCCTCGGTGGGAATCTCAAAGTCGCCCTTGTCCTCGGTGTAGTTTGCATCAGGGTCAAGGGCTTCTTTTTCGGCCTGTTTTTTCTGCTTCTGCTTTGTGAAAGCGTAGAAGCCGCCACCTGCCGCCAGCGCAATCAGCACGACCACACCCAGAAAGCCGGATGCGATTTTTGTGACCTTATTTTCCGTGGGCTGCTCCGTGCCGGATGCCGCCGCTTCTTCGGCAGCTTTCTTGGCTTCTTCCTCGGCTTTCAGCCTGTCCTGTTCCGCCTGCGCCGCCGCTTCCTTTTCGGCGGTATAAGCGTCTGCCTGTTCCTCCTCCATCAGCGCCAGCAGGTCGGCTTCGTCCACAAGGTTCATAAAGTGGACGGTCTGCTGCCCCTTGGCATTGCGGTCAATGACCAGATAGAAGGTGGCTCCCGACTTCGACACCAGCGTAATGAACTGCTGTCCGCTGCCATCGGAATAATTGGTGTGGTAATCGTCCATCAGCGTCAGATTGCCCTCCGGGGTCAGGGCACCAGAGGTTTCGTCCGTGACGGTGACAACATCTTCCTCCACCACTTCCGGCAGAACAGGCTGCTCCACCGGGGTGGCTTCGCCCTCAAAGGCAAAAGCGGGTGCCGCCATGCCAGCGCACAGCGCCGCCGATACCAGCAGCGCGCCCAGTTTCTTAATCTTCATCTGCATCGACCTCCTTCTCAAAAGTTGCACCCACGGCAGACAGCGCAGCCGGGTTCGGGGTAGCGGTTGCCGACTGCCGCAGCAGAGCAGCAAGCTGTTCCGGGGTTACATTCGCCGTGCGGACCATGTTGCTGACCTCAGCGGCTTCTTCCTCCTGAATCCGACGCTCCAAAACCGCAATGCGATTGTTCAGCTTGATGCGGCGCTCCTGCTCTTTCTTGAGCATTGCTCGCAGCTTATCCAGTTTTTCGCTCATAGTTGAACCCTCCAATCATTTTGAAAGCCGTCCGAACCCGGCGAGATGCTTCTCCCAGTAGGACGAGTGAATGTTGGCGTACTTGATAGGGTCTCCGGCACTGACCATCATGCCATTGCCCAGATAGATCCCGATATGGCTCATGCCGGGGGTGTCGTAGGTGCCTTTGAAAAAGACCAAATCTCCGGGTTTTGCCTCGGCTTCGGAAATGTGCTGGCTTTTGTTCCACAGACCATTTGCCGTAGTGCGCCCCACATTGTAGCCGTTCTGGTTGTACACCCAGCAGACGTAGCCGCTGCAATCAAACCCGGTTTCCGGAGTAGAGCCGCCCCACACATAAGGCGTACCCACATACTTTTGGGCTTCCTTGTAGATGGCAGCAAATTCGCTGTCGGTCAGGGCTTCTGCCGGCACCGTATAGTCGATGCCCGGTGCGCCGGAGCCATCGGAGCCACCGGGCGGCAGACCGCCGTTGAACAGATAAGGCCGACCACCCAAGGTATCTTGGAAAATCCCGTAACGTTTCCATTGGTCGTTATTCAGTTCTTCCCGAATGACCACTTCCAAGCCACGGTTCACCAGCTTGGTGTGGAAGATGCGGTACTCATAGGGCACCTGCGTGGGAACCGGGATTCCTGCCGGGCTGATGACCCAAACGGTCTTGTACCGTATCTGTACCTCCACCCATGTGGTCAGCTTGTACTGCTTCTTGAAGGTCTCCTTCAGCTTGCCCTGCACTTCTGACCGGGTGTAATCGTCGTAGAGGGTGGTCAAATACGAAGTGAGCTGCCACGGGTCATGCTCAATGGGGTCAAGGTGATACTGATACTCGTTGTAGCCGGGGTTGTCGGCGGGGGTGCGCTTGATCTTTTTGTCCAGCTCCTTTTCCAACTTTTTGTAGTCCTGCTCTGCGCCCCGGATGTCCCTGTCCTCGGCGGAGTACATGGTCTGCCCGGACACCTGTGTGCCGCCGGAAAAGAGGATGCCGCAGGAGGAAAAGCCGGACATCACCATGAGGATGAGCAAAAGAAAAACGCCCACGATCACCAGAACGTGTGCGTTGCTCTTGGCGGCATTCGCCAGCCCTTTCACGGCGGTGCTGACGGCAGTTTTGCCTTTCTCCACTGCCTGTTCCACGCCGGACCGGGCAGCAGATGCGCCATTGGATGCCGCTTTGCCGCCTGCGGTTTGCGCCGCTGTGCCCGAATGGGCGGCGGCATAGTAACTCTGCCGGATGTCCTGTTTCTGCCGCCATCGGGAGAGCCAGTTGGAGCCGCCCTCGCCGGTGCCGGATGCGCCTGCATCTTGTGCCGCAGTCGGCTCCGATGCGGAAGATTTTGCGGTTTTGGAGCCTTTCTTGCCCTTCATCTTGGCTTTCTTCTTGAGTTTGCAGACATAGCGGCTTTTGGAAATGTCGCGGACATTTCCAGCCGCTTTTTCGCCCTCGCTCAACGCCTGCACACCGACGTTTTCATCCTCGTACTGGTCAGCTTCCCGGTGCACCGCAGACCGGGCGGCATGGGCGGCGTACATTTCCCGTTTCTGCGCCTTGCTCAACCGGCTCAGTTCGTCCGGGGTCAGTTTTGCCTTGCCGAACCGTAGGTGCTGGGCTTTTTCGGCAGTCTTTTCTGCATCGGTTTTCAGCTTTTTCTTTTTGGGCACCGACTGCTCCACCTTGGCTTTTTTCGGGGGAGAACGGGTCTTTTTTGCGGACGTTTCCTCTTTGATGTTCAGCTTCGGTTCACTCATTTCTGCGCGCCCTCCGAGACTTCAACCAACTTGGTGGTCATAATGCGGTAGAGTTCCAGATCGGTGGGGAAACGGTCAACGAACGGAAGAATGACATTGCCGAAAAACAGCAGCCCCTCGCCCTCGCCGGAGTGAGTGACGTAGGAAAGCTGATGGGGCGAGATGTTGAGCTGCTTTGCGAGAATCTGCCGGTCTCCGTTGGCCTGATTGAGCATATACACAAAGTCCGAGTTCTCAAAAATATTCGATACTTCGGGGCTTGCCAGCAGATCTTTGACGTTCTGCGTCAGGGCTGTCGGGATGCCGCCCCACTTACGGAAACGCTTCCAGATCTCCACGGAATAAGCGGCAGTCTGCTCCTCTTTCAGCAAAAGGTGGAATTCATCTGCATAGTACCGGGTGGATTTTCCGGCACTGCGGTTGGCGGTCACACGCCCCCACACGGCATCCTGCACGATGAGCATTCCCAGCTTTTTGAGCTGCTTGCCAAGCTGCTTGATGTCGAAGCAGACGATGCGGTTATTGATATCCACGTTGGTGTGGTGGTTGAAAATATTCAGACTGCCCTTGACGTAAATTTCCAGCGCAGCCGCCACATGGCGGGCTTCCGGTTCATCTTGCGTCAAAAGGGCGTTGTAGAGGTCTTCCAGCAAGGGCATATTTTCCGGGATGGGATTTTCAAAATACTTGCGATAAATCACATGGACGCATCGGTCAATGACCGTTTTTTCCACCGGCTGCAAGCCTTCTTTACCACCCACTACTAACTCACACAGGGACAGCACAAAGTCAGCTTTCAGAGCCAGCGGATTGTCTTCTTCCGAGTAGTTGCTGTTGATGTCCATAGGGTTGATATACTGGGTGCTGGCAGGGCTGATGTGAATGACCTGCCCATGCAGACGCTCCACAAGCGGAGCATATTCCGCCTCCGGATCTGCGATGATAATATCATCGTCCGTCACGAGGAACGCATTGCAGATCTCACGCTTTGCGCTGAAGGACTTGCCGGAACCGGGAGTGCCCAGAATCAGACCATTCGGATTTTTCAGCTTCTTTCTGTCCACCATGATAAGATTGTTGGACAGGGCGTTCAAACCGTAGTACAGGCTTTCTTTACCGTTGTCGAACAGTTCCTGCGTGGTAAACGGTACAAAAATCGCCGTGCTGCTGGTGGTCAGACTGCGCTGAATTTCGATCTGACAGTCAGCCAGCGGCAGGCTGCTCATCAGCCCCTGCTCTTGCTGGTAGTCCAGTCTGCACAGATTGCAGTTATGCTTCTGGGCGATGCTGGATGCCTGAAAAACATTGTTTTCCAGTTCCTGCTCCGTGCGCCCGGTGTTCAGCACCAGAAAGGTAACAAGGAACATCCGCTCGTTCTGGCTCTGCAATTCTTTCAAAAGAGCCTTTGCATCCCTGCCGTAAGTTTTCAAATCTGACGGCAGAATGTCTATATCATAACCGGAACGGATTGCTTTTTTCTGTTCCTCAATGGTACTGCGATCCAGTTCCGTGATGGTGCGCTTGACCGTCTTGATGGCCTTGTTCTGGTCAACGGACTGGATGTGCATGGTGACGATCTGCGAGGAATCCATATCGAGGAAGTCTTTCAGTAACTGGTCGCTGATGTCGGAAGCCGTGATGCTCAGAAAGCTGGCGGCGCAAAAGATGCCACCCATCTGGAAGGTGCGGGAATTTTTGAAGGCAAAGGCGGTAGGCGCAATGGCATCCTTCACGGAAAGTCCGCTTTTCACGAGGTCTTTCCAGTCAAAGTGGAACTTGCTGGCACCATCCATGTTGAACATATCGTGCATGAGTTTCAGCCGCTGGACACCGTTCAGGGGCT
>OKVF01002559.1_pt1 | contig 10009 bp, 9 predicted proteins | sample 1604831 | NCBI WGS metagenome assembly OKVF01 (sample SAMN01760980, study PRJEB22395) | human gut metagenome
TCAAACTCTTTAGCCTTTTTTTATTACATTATTTGAGTACTTGCGAAACTTGAGTTAAGTTATAAACAAAAGCAACGTATTACTCAAAATTCCTTTTATTTTTAATTTATATTGTTTATCTTTGTAAAGAGACAAAAACAAACTATATATACCATTACTCAATTAATTAAATACACTAACTATGAAATCTAAGATTCTACTTTCTACTGTATTATTGGCGTTAGGATTTACGCATACAGTATCAGCCCAGGAGCTAAAAGAAGAAACGGGAAGCAAAAACTACCCGCACATGTTCTTTGGCATTCATGGAGGTGCCCAAACAACCTTCACCAATTATAAAATGGGCAAACTTATTACCCCTACTTATGGTGCCTCATTCGGTGGATACTTCAATCCTATTGTCGGAACTCGCATCCACGTAAGCGGTTATGAAAACAAAGGAGGAATTAAAGAACTTGACAAGACTTACGAATATAAGTATGTCAACAGTAACATCGACTTGTTGCTGAATGTTACGAACATGTTCTCACAGAATAAAGACAGAGTATTCAATCTTATCCTGTTCGGAGGTATTGGTCTTCAATATGCATGGGATAACGACGATTTAAATGGCATGAGCGGAATCCAAACGACCCAGATGCCAAGAATATGGGATGACAATCTGCTGAGCCATAATATCCGTGCCGGTCTTCAGCTGGATTTCAATATCACCAAGCATTTTGGTATCAACATGGAACTCGCAGCCAACAACACATCTGACCGTTACAACTCAAAAACCAACAACAGCAATGACTGGCAGGCAACCGCCTCTTTGGGACTGATCTTCAAATTCGGACATAAGAAGAGCAAACCGGTACAGCAAGTTACCCCTGTTGAACAATGGGCTACCCGCACAGATACAATATGGTACGACGATGTAACATATAAAGATGTAGTCAAACCAGTCAAGATGGAAGAAAACATCTACTACAAAATCCGTATGAGTGAACCGGAACCAATGGCAAAAGTAGAAAAGATCGTCAACTTTATCAAAGCCAACAAGAACTGCAAGGTCAAAGTTACAGCTTATGCAGACAAGGGTACCGGTACGCCTCAACTTAACATGAAATATTCTAAAGAACGTGCAGAAAAGGTCGTAAAGGCATTGATTGATGCGGGCATTGACAAGAATATCATCACGTCGGAATACAAAGGCGACACGGTACAACCGTTTAGCGAAAACGACAAGAACCGTGTAGCTATCGTTGTAGTAAGCGGTGAAAAGACAGACAAGGAAAAAGTAGTTAATAAAAAATTCCGGACTGAAGAGGTTAAATATAAAGTAGAAGAATAAGCAATAATATAAAAAGTAAAAGAACAGCAATTTCGTTTTTTGCGAAATTGCTGTTCTTTTTTGTTTCTATAGAAAAAGACAGATAAACCCGTCGTATTTTTGAATGAAGGATATTTATAACAAGGAAATACAACAGAAACAATTTAATCATAAAAAAATCTAATTTATAATTCATATAATCTAGACATGATCAATGACTGTTTATTTATATGATAAAAATTAAAATTTCACGTTCCAAAAAGAAAAAAATATATTCTTTCCTAAAACTCTGCATCATTAAAAATTAAATAAGAACATAACAATCTAATAAATAAGTAATAGTAAGCAAAAAGCAATTATTCAAAAAAGGAAAAGAATCCATCTTTAATTACATATAAAAAGAAAAGGAAATTAAAACTTCATCTCATCTTTAAAGTATAATTTATTTGTAACAAGAAAAAAAATATACTAATACATAAGTTTTTTGTTTTTTTCTTATCAATAAAATGTTAACTTTGCGAAAAACCAATAAAATAAACAAAATGGCCACACCTGAAAACGAAATTTTATTCCCTGAGAACATAATCAAAGCTCCATCCCAAAAGGATTGTAAAAAAATAGAATGCATCGTCAATACCATTGAAGCTTTGGCGCGCTGCACCAACAAAGGCATGTATATCATTGACTATCATAAAAAGAATTTTCTGTACGTCTCACAAGGAATGGCACAGCTTTTTGAAAAAACAGAGAAGGAAATCCTGGATGCAGGAAGTAGTATCTATACTGAACTGATTCCGGAAGAAGACCAGAGAATCATTCGGGAAATCAATAAACAGGGACGGATCAAATTGAATGAAACTCCTATTTCCGAGAAGCTCAATTATTCCCTGTCTTACGATTTCCAAATCATCTGCGATGGAAAAAAACGCATGATCAATAATCAAATGACGCCCCTATTACTCAACAGCAAAGGGGAAATCTGGCTGACATTAGGGACTATAGCCCTTTCAACCAGTCAAAACAGCGGCAACGGTATACTTCGCAAAAACGGTATCTCAGAATACTGGATATACAATCCAGATAAAAAAGGCTGGACGCTTTGCACTGAATATAAATTAAGCAAATTCGAAAAAGAAATACTCAGGCTATCCGCCCAAGGATTGAAAGTAGATGAAATCGCAGTCTTGTTCGGTAAGCAAAGAGATCACATCAAGAACTACAAGCGATTATTATTCAAAAAATTAAATGTCCACAATATTTCAGAAGCCATCACTTACACAACCAATTTCCATTTATTGAATTACTAAAATCCGGAACAACAAATATTCTCATCTGCCAAACAACAAACATATTCATTTATATCTGGCTAACCAACCACATCTCACTATAAGGAACAAACATAAAAACCATTAATAATTTAAAAAGCACAAATCCTGTTTATCCGTTTTTACTATCATATTCAGATTCAAATTAACTTTTCAATAAAGGAACAATAAGATTCTACAAAATAGATTTCATTATTCCAATTCATCAATAAAAAGCTTACATAAAAAAGAGGATGCATCAGTTCGATACACCCTCTCATTACTTATGAGCAAGACGGTTTTCACCGTCATAACAGTCTATTATTGCACCTGGCCTTGCAAAATCATACCGCCATTGCTAGGCATGGATATTTTTACCTTACCACTTTTCTTAACCTTAATCTCGTCGAGTGAAGGGGTATGACCGTTCTTACCATCATTATAATATTTCACAGTCTGACCTGCCAGCATAGGCAATTCCAGCTCTAATGTCTTTGTTTCTTTTTCGGCATTGACTCCAGCAATATACCAGTCCTGCCCATGACGACGGGCCAGAACAACATAACGGCCAGGATAACCATCAATAAAACGTACTTCATCCCAAGTGGTCGGTACATTCTTCATAAACTCGATTTCAAAATCCGGTTGTTCCGTCAAATTATTAGGAGTCAAAGCAAAATTCTGAACACTGCTTTGGAAAAGTACAGCTGTGGCCAATTCGAAAATATCTGTTGTACGACGAATCGTTCCGCCATCATTATTTCTGTTCAGACGTTTATTCAGGAATGTACCTCCAAAATCCATGCTACCTACCGTATTGCGGATAAAAGGATGCAAACAGGCATTAAATGCTTCCTCATCACAGAAATGTTGCTGGAACACTATATTCTCACTGGCCAGAACCGCCTCGCTGGCACAATAATTGGGATACATTTTCTCCCACCCCCTCGGCAATGTACAACCATGGAAAATAATCTGCAATCCATAATCGTTGGCATCACTAAGTATGGCTTCATAAAGACGCATAGTTTCCTGCTTGTCACCGCCAAAGAAGTCTACCTTCAGACCTTTGACTCCCATGCTTTTCAGCCATTTCATTTCGGCCTTACGAGCTATCGGATTATCCATACAATGTTTTACATCCTGAGGCGCATCGTTCCATCCACCATTTGAATTATACCAAAGGAATACATCAACACCCTTGGACTGAGCATAACGGAACAGTTCTTCCATCCTACTGCGTCCTACCTGTGTTTCCCACAATGCATCCATCAAAATATATTCCCAACCCATATCAGCGGCCAAATCAACGAAAGTTTTCTGATCATCATAGTTCATACTGGCATCCTGCCATACGATCCATGACCAGCTTGATCGTCCAGGTTTATATTCCTGCGAAGCTTCATACAACGGCTCAACAACATCAAACTGAATCGTAGTTTCTACTATCGGGCGTAATGTTTTACCCAGCGTGATCGTGCGCCATGGTGTGTAAGCCGGCAAACCCAACTGAGCTCCAGTACTGCCAAAACCATTATTCTCACCTTCCATAGGGAATGCTATGGTATAAATACCGTCAGCAGAAGCATCACTCAAATGTGAAGCACAGTATTTTCCAGTCACACCGGTCTCACTAACCAGCACCCAACCGTTTTCTCCTTCATGAAAAAGACAGGGAAAAGTATATCCGTGACCATACTGTGAAGGAGTTCCCATCGGCTCATCAGCCTTGTATTCTTCTTCATAACTCGGTTTCGTTCGTTTCCATCCGATCTGCGGATCTGATTGCGGACAAATAAACGTTGTTGTACTAGCTGGGAAATGGAATCCGGTGGATTCATACTCCACTACTGCAGCAGCCGTTTCACCCTGCACAGGAAGAAAATACCTGAAGGCTATATTTTCGTTACTGACTTCAAATTGCACATGAAAAGTCTGCTTACTTTTATTGCGCAAAATGACTTCCAATGCCGAAGCCTTGTAATTAACCTGACTGACCTTGCTCCGCGAAAGAGAATATTGACGCTGACGATCTTCCTTACGTGCTTCAATCCATTCCAAGTCCCGGGTAAAGTCTCCCATATTGGTTTTCAATCCCAAAGGAGAATCTTCCAACATCAGAATCTCTTCCTTACGGTCCTTTTCAGTCTGGTAATAACCGGCCTGATAAAAGAGCTTTCCATCAGAGAGACGCACCTTCAAGAAGGTTTGTCCATCAGGACTCACCACCAATTCTTCCTCTGCCCGAACTTCGGAATAAGAACCTGTACCCCATAAAAATCCCGTCATCAACAACAGGACGGACAGCCACTTACTGTTCATTCTTGTTTTCATGATATTATGTTTTACTGAATAAAAAATCTCACACACCTTTTCATGCCCCATAGAATCGCAGATCACACGACCAGAAAGGAAGAAACCAAAAACCAGCAGTAATCCATTATCGCTCCATTAGGCTATGCAAAAATAAACATTTTGTAACGATCACAAAGCAATTACAAGGAGATAAATTTATTTAATTAACACAACGGCCTGTCATAAACAATCTGAAAAAAGACGCCTGATATTAGAAAATCCATTATATTTGCATAGAATATCGAGTTATGAAAGCAAATAAAACATTAATTATAGTTGCATTACTACTTCTAAATCTCATCGGAAGTCATGTCTTTGCATCAACCTACCCGGCAGAAGCTCCGAAAAACAAATTTAAACTGGTAATCGATGCTGGACACGGCGGCAAGGACCCTGGAGCCATCGGGCGATTCTCAAGAGAAAAGAACATCAATCTGGCTGTGGCCAAAGCTTTCGGCAAACTGGTAGAAACCAACTGCAAAGATGTTGAAGTAATCTATACCCGTCAGACAGATATCTTCGTGCCACTCGACAAAAGAGCAGATATAGCCAACAAGGCTAACGCCGATCTTTTTATTTCCATTCACACCAATGCTCTCCCCGGAAAAGTTATAGCCAGAGGAACAGAAACCTACACTTTGGGTATGGCGAGAGCCGAAGCAAACCTGGAAGTAGCCAAGCGGGAAAACGCTGTTATCCTTATTGAAAATGACTATAACGAACGCTACCAGGGTTTCGATCCGAACTCATCGGAGAGTTATATCATGTTCGAATTCATGCAGGATAAATACATGGAACAAAGTGTCAACCTGGCCAAACTGATTCAAAAAGAATTCAGAACAACTGGAGGAAGACCAGACAAGGGCGTACATCAGGCCGGTTTCCTTGTTTTGAGACAAACCAGCATGCCAAGTGTACTCATTGAACTCGGCTACATTTCAACTCATGACGAAGAAGCCTTTCTCAATTCGGAAAACGGCAAAAGGAAACTAAGCGAAAGCATCTATAACGCCTTCATACAATACAGACAAACGTATGACAAGAGACAGACTAGCACCAAACAAACAAATGCCGAGGTTCCGCAAGAGACTGCTCCAAAAGAACATCAGAAAATGACACAGTCTGATATTGCCAAACTGATTAACGAAGAAAAACAACCGTCTCAGGATTCTATTCAGACCAATACGGAAACGACTCAAGATCAGCTGGTGTTTAAAGTTCAGATTCTGGTTAGCCAACGACAGCTTCATTCCGGAAGTGCACAACTTAAAGGTCTGTCCCCTATAGGATTCTACAAAGAAAACAATCTTTATAAATACACCTACGGTGATACGACTGACTATAAAGAAGCCATACAAAACAAGAACAAAATCAAGAAACAGTTCAAGGATGCTTTTATTGTAGCGTTCCTCAACGATCAGAAAATAGACTTAAAAGAAGCAATTACATTATATAAGAATAAAAACAAATAAGAAATATCCATGAAATATTTTACAAAAGAAGTTAAGATCGGCTTGACCGGCATCGTGGCGATAGCCGCCTTGTTTTTCGGTCTGAATTTTCTGAAAGGAATAAATCTGTTCCAATCCAGTAACTCATACTATATCGCCTTTTCTGATGCCAAAGGCTTGACACAATCAAGTCCGGTATATGCCAACGGATATAACATCGGCATCGTGCGTGATATTTTATATGATTACAACAGGCCAGGAAATGTACTGATTCTGATAGATGCAGACGCCAAACTACGCATCCCTGAAGGCAGTAGCGCCACATTGGTTTCTGAAATGCTAGGTGGTTGCACCATGAATCTGATTCTCAATCCTAATGGCCAGAAATACCTGAATCCCGGCGACACTATACAAGGACAGGATTCCAACGGCCTGATGGAGAAAGCAGAAACACTGGTACCTAAAGTCAATGAAATAATGAATAAGGTTGATACTCTCCTGACAACCCTCAATACATTGACTTCCAACCCCGATCTGCCAGTCATTCTGGCCAACACCAAAGCTATTACAGAAAACCTGAATGCAAGCAGCCAACAACTAAACAAGCTGTTGAAAAATGACGTACCGACACTAACCGGCAAACTCAACCATGTCAGCGACAACGTGATCACACTTACTGACAATCTCAATGATCTGGACCTTCAAAGTCCTTTGCAGAAAGCTGACTCTACTTTAAACTATCTGCAGTTGATGACTTCCAAACTTAACCGTAAAGACAACACTCTCGGCCTTCTGCTTAATGACACTACATTGTATGGTTCACTTAATGAAACTGTAGGAAGTGCCAACAATCTTTTGATTGACTTAAAAGAACATCCGAAACGTTACGTTCACTTCTCCATATTCGGAAGAAAAGACAAATAATACTATTCAGACTGTTTCCAAATACCAATGTCATGATAGATTTGGCCACAAATCAAGGCCATAAGCTTATTATAAAGTAGATAGAGTCATGACATGCGTATTTGGAAACAATTGTATACTGATGTAACAGAAACGATAAACATCTTGCAATCAAGTACTTTTAAAAAAACAAAGATGTCTTTCCTTAAAGAAAAAAATCTCGGTATTACAAAATTGATTCACAACAAGTTAGTTACAACCTAAATTTCGGATTCAAAAATCGAATTTGCTAAATTCATTTAATATTCCGAACTTTGCAAGGAAGAATAAGAAGCAACGAACTATTTTTAATCAATAAGAACAGACCATGAAAGGTTCACCTCAGCTGCAATGGAAACAATGCCTGGAAATTATCCGTAACAATGTCAGTGAGCAGCTATACAATACATGGTTCGAACCTATAAAATGCCTTTCATTCCAGAATAAAACCTTGACTATACAGGTTCCGAGCCAATACGTATATGAATTTCTGGAAGAGCATTATGTAGGTTTACTGCGCAGTGTACTCAATAGAGTATTCGGCACAGGCACTCGTCTAATGTACCGCATTGATGCAGACAAAACCAACAATCTGACAGTTGATCTTGAAGCAACAACACGTTCAGTCAATGTTGGAACCCCCAAAGCGGTCGGACGGGAAGCCAACAAAGCACCTGCTCCCCTTCAGGCTCCCATGCCCCAGGATTTGGATTCGCAACTTAATCCTAACTATAATTTTGATAATTTTATAGAAGGACTAAGCAACAAGCTTCCCAGATCCGTAGGACAGGCCATAGCCGAACATCCGAAACAGTCCACATTTAACCCTCTATTTATTTATGGACCTTCGGGTGTGGGAAAAACGCATCTGGTTAATGCCATCGGTACTAAAATAAAGGAACTGTACCCTCAGAAAAGGGTGCTGTATCTTTCTGCGCACCTTTTTCAGGTGCAATATACAGACTCGGTACGTCATAATACCGTCAATGATTTTATCACATTCTATCAAAGTATAGATGTCTTGATCATTGACGACATACAGGAATTTGCCAGTCTGAGTAAAACGCAGAACACATTCTTCCATATATTCAACCATCTGCATCAAAACGGCCGACAACTCATCCTAACTTCCGACCGTCCACCCACAGCCCTACAGGGTATGGAAGAACGACTACTGACCAGATTCAAATGGGGATTACTTGCCGAACTGGAAAAACCCAACGAACAACTGAGAAAGGATATCCTGAAAAGCAAAATCCGCCATGACGGTCTGAAAATCCCGGAAGAGGTCATAGAATTCGTATCGGAAAATGTAAACAACAGCGTACGCGAATTGGAAGGTATCGTTAATTCCCTGATGGCATATTCTGTAGTTTACAACAGGGACGTAGATCTGCCTTTAGCCGAACAGATCGTAAGAAGAGCTGTAAAAATAGAACACAAGCCCATTACGATCGATCTTATCCTGGAAAAGACATGCGAATATTTTGGTGTCAAACAAGAAGACATCTTCACAGCCAGTCGCAAACAGAATATCGTGCAAGTCAGACAAATAGCCATGTTTTTGGCACAAAAATACACTAATCTCTCATCTGCACGCATAGGGTCTCTCATAGGTAAACGCAATCACGCGACAGTCCTACACTCCTGCAATATAGTTGAAGGACGAATGAAAGTAGACAAGGCTTACAAGACTAAAATTGAAGAAATAGAAAAGATTCTGAAGAACAATAAATAAACAACAAAAAATAACACCGAAGTATCCCTATCAATAACTAAAAAGATGCTTCGATGTCATTTTTATCACTTACACACATCAATGTAAAAATCCTTGCTTTTTCAAAGCTCTCAAGAAGCCTTCACTCATAGCTTCGTTATCTCGTCGAGTATAACGGATATCCGTAAAGATCTGAGCCAGTGTTTCCTTCTGGTTAATTTCGACAAAATGCTTATTTTCTGGAAGTGATTCCTTATAGTCATAATAACGATCTATACTGTCAGAAGTATAAGAATGGTAAAATTCTTTATGCACAAGGGATTCAACAGGAAGACGATCCGTCAACGATGGAGCCTCATCCGGATAACCGACTGTCAATGTCGCTACAGGCATAACCAAAGAAGGCAATTGAAGAATATCTATAATCTGTTCAGGCATGTAGACTGTCGTACCCAAATAGCAGAGTCCCAAACCTGCCTCTTCCGCGAGATTACAGAAAGTCTGAGTATATAGCAATGCATCAGAAGCCGCATTGATAAAAGAAAGAAAATTGTCATATCCTGGATCTGCCATACGATTGCGACACCATTCGGTGGTACGGTTGAAATCAGCACAAATAGTCAGTACGACGGGGGCTTGAGTAACCATAGGCTGATTGAAATGAGCGGGTGCCAACTTCTTCTTCATTTCCTCATCACGGGTCACGACCACACTATACAACTGAAGATTTCCCATAGTTTGTGTGCGTTCTGCCTCTTCGAGCAATTCATACAATAACTTATCTTCAACCGGTTTTGAAGAATATTTCCTTATTGTCCTGCGATTTTTTAATGACTCCATAATTATAGTATTTAATCTGACACAAAGATACACAAACTCGCTCACATACGGATAACTTTGGAGAAAATAATGTAAAGTGTTTGATAGC
>OKVF01002573.1_pt1 | contig 9939 bp, 6 predicted proteins | sample 1604831 | NCBI WGS metagenome assembly OKVF01 (sample SAMN01760980, study PRJEB22395) | human gut metagenome
TCATTTGAATTATATTTCTTTTGTAAAAGTTCTTTTCGTTCAAGATGTTCGATTAACCGGCTCACTGCAGATTTGCTTAAGCCTGTCAGTACCGTTAATTCAAGGGGTGTCAGTTCTGCGTCCGATAATACAATACGGGAGAGAAGATCCAGTTCCTGCGCAGATGTAATGCCGCCTTTTTGGGCACGCTTTATTTGAAGACTCGTAAAAAGCCGAATTTCCTGTGCTTTTTTCATCATTTCTATCCAGCTCATGTCTTTCATACCTCATGCCTCCTTTTTACCAGAAAATATAGTTCACAATGTAAACTATCCAGCAGTATACACCTATCAGATAAATTTGTCAAGCTTTTGAGATATATTTCAGAAGATTAAATAATTTTTTCTCTTTGGAGAGGAATCTTTCGTGCGATGTGATGAAAAGAGGAATATGCTTTGACTGGGTTGATTCTTTGCTTGGCACCTGAACAACGGTGCTGCCGTATTTTTTAAGAAAAACATCTTGAAAAAATGTGCGAAATTGTTTATAATATACTTATAACAAATTTCACAGTTCATCGGTGCATCATTCGCTCAAATGCACCCAGTAATCTACAAATGCAACCGCTTGGGTGCATTTTCGTGTATGCGTTAAATTGTATCACTTTCGGTACGGCAATAGACCCTTGTTGCGGTTCGGGCGGTATGTTTGTGCAGTCCATCAAGTTCGTAGAAGCACATAGCGGTAATAAAAAGAAAGTGTCTATTTACGGTCAGGAATACACAAATACCACTTTCAAACTGGCAAAAATGAATTTGGCTATCCGTGGTATTTCCGCAAATCTTGGAGAGATGGCAGCCAATACATTTACCAACGACCAGCACAAAGACCTTAAAGCAGATTTCATTATGGCAAACCCACCTTTCAATCAGAAGCAGTGGAGAGCCGAAAATGAGCTTGTAGACGACCCTCGTTGGAACGGATATGAAGTTCCGCCAACAAGCAACGCAAACTATGGTTGGATACTGAATATTGTTTCCAAACTCTCTCAAAACGGTGTGGCAGGTTTCCTGCTTGCCAATGGTGCATTATCTGATGATGGTACAGAGTTGAAAATCAGACAGCAGCTTATAGAAAATCACTTGGTAGAAGCGATTATTATTCTTCCGAGAAACCTTTTCTATACCACTGACATCAGCGTTACCCTTTGGGTACTCAATAAGAATAAAAAGGCTCGTGTTGTTGAACAGAACGGAAAGCTAAAACGCTATCGTAATCGAGAAGATGAAATACTCTTTATGGATTTACGACAGATGGGAAGTCCTTATGAGAAGAAGTACATTGAATTGACAGAGGAAGATAGAGCCAAAGTTACAAGTGTATATCATAACTGGCAGCAGGAAGGCTATGAGGAAACTTATGAGAATGTGCCGGAATTTTGCTATTCTGCTTCTTTTGATGAAGTAAAGGAAAAAGGATTTACTCTTGTGCCGAGCAGATATATTGAGTTTGTCAATCGTGATGAGAACATCGACTTTGATACAAAAATGAAGTCATTGCAGGGAGAACTCAAAGAACTTCTTGTTCAAGAGGAAAAATCCAAAGCAGATTTACTAAAGGTAATGGAGGAACTGGGTTATGGAATTAACTAAGTGCAAACTCGGAGAACTTATAACCCAAAGGCGAGAGAAAAATGATGGCTCAGATTTGCCAATCTGCGGAGTATCAAAAGATGGGTTAATTCCACCAAAACAGAAAGATGCTGATACATCAATTTATAATGTATTTTATAGAGATGATTTTATTTTTAATCCGGCTCGAATGGAATTAAATTCAATAGCTATCAATGATATGTATGACCGTGCTATATGTTCCTCTTTATATGAAGTGTTTTATGTTCATAGAACAGATTTGTTGTTGCCACATTATTTGGAGCTGATAATAAGACAGAAGTGGTTTACACGTTATTGCGAGTTCTTAGGACAAGGTTCTGCAAGAGAATATTGCAGATTTGGTAATATTTCTGAAATTGAGATAGAATTTCCGCCAATCGAAGAACAGCAAAAAATAGTGGAGTATAATACTGCTATTGAAAATAGAATTGCTTTGAAGCAGAAGATAAATGATAATTTAGAAGCAACATTGACTGCTATATTCAAAAAAATGTTTATTGAAGATAATACAATATCTTTTTGCAATAAAAAGCTTTATGAATTAACAGAAACTATTGATAATAGAGGAAAAACACCACCAAACAACAACATAGAAACCCCTTATCCGTTGATTGAAATTGCTTCTTTACGTACAGACGGCAGAATTGCTACTTATCGCAATTGTTCTAAGTTTGTTACAGAAGAAGTATATAACTCTTGGTTTAGAAGCGGACACCCAAAGCAAAAGGATATTCTAATGAGTACAGTTGGAAGTTTGGCAGAGCTAAAACTTTTTTGGGGCGATAAAGGTTCTATCGCTCAAAATATTGTTGCTTTTAGATGCTACGACAATAATCTTCCAATGTATTTGTACCAATATCTTCTTCGGAAGCAACATGAACTAGCTGCATACGAAATTGGCTCTGTTCAGGCAAGTATCAAAGTATCACAAGTGATTGAATATGATATTGCCATTCCACCAAAGGAATTACTGGATAGTTTTGATAAAATTTCAACTCAGCTTACAGAGTTAATATATCAAAATGAAGCAGATATTGATGTATGTCATAAGTTAAGTGATACGCTTCTTCAGCGCTTAACTTTACAGGATTAAGCCGCTAAATTATCATTTACAATAGAACTCCCATCAGTGGCGGGAGTTAAAACAAGGGACTGCCACTGGTAGTCGTTCTCTTAAAAAATAAAAGGAGAATTGACTATGAAACAGAACCTAATCACAGATGTTATTCAAGGAATGTTACCTTACCTGAATAACGCACAGACAGAAAGATTGCAAGAGGTGTTGCAACATACACTTTTTGATTATGAGGTAACAAAGACAGAAAAAGATAAGGAACTTTCAGAACAGAATTTAGTAGAGTCTTTCCTATCGGCAAAGCGTATTGAGGGCTGTTCTGAGAAAACCTTGAAATACTATAATGCAACGATACAGTCAATGCTTGATGGCATTGGAAAGGGTATCAAATATATCGTAACTGACGATATTCGTTGTTATTTGACCGAATATCAAGCTAAGAAAAAATCAAGTAAAGTTACGATAGATAATATAAGACGAATACTTTCCAGTTTTTTCTCTTGGCTTGAGGACGAAGATTATATTTTGAAAAGTCCGGTCAGGCGAATACATAAGGTTAAGACCGGAACAAACATTAAAGAAACCTACTCTGATGAAGCACTTGAACTGATGAGGGATAATTGCACGGAACTCAGGGATTTGGCAATGATTGATATGCTTGCTTCAACGGGTATGCGTGTCGGAGAAATGGTGTTGCTAAATCGTGAGGATATAGATTTTAATGAAAGAGAATGTGTTGTTTTTGGCAAAGGCGATAAGGAGCGAATAGTATATTTTGATGCAAGAACAAAAATACATTTGCAGAATTACCTGAATAGTCGCAAGGACGATAATCCGGCACTTTTTGTATCATTACAATCTCCGTATAATCGAATGAATATCGGAGGTATTGAAGTGAGATTACGACAGCTTGGAAAACGATTGGGACTAAATAAGGTACACCCTCATAAATTCAGGCGAACACTTGCGACAATGGCAATAGACAAAGGAATGCCAATAGAGCAGCTTCAGCAGCTCTTGGGACATAGAAGAATAGATACGACATTGCAATATGCAATGGTTAAGCAGAGCAATGTGAAAATTGCTCATAGAAAATACATTGGTTAAGGTGGTAAGAATGAAAGAAGGATACAGAGTTCTTGGGGAGTATATACGACAGGTAGATATTCGCAACAAGGAAGGAAAAAAAGAAAATCTCTTAGGTGTTTCTGTACAAAAGCAGTTTATTCAGTCTATTGCAAATACTGTAGGGACAGATTTTACAAAATACAAGGTAGTTAAAAAGGGACAATTCACATATATACCAGATACTTCTCGTAGAGGAGATAAAATCGCTATTGCATTGCTTGAAGATTATGAAGAAGGGCTTGTAAGTAATGTTTATACAGTATTTGAGGTAATAGATACAGAGAAACTTTTGCCGGAATATTTAATGTTGTGGTTTAGCCGTCCTGAATTTGATAGATATGCTCGTTTTAAATCGCACGGCAGTGTACGTGAAGTAATGGATTGGGAGGAAATGTGTAAGGTAGAACTTCCAGTACCAGATATTGAAAAGCAGAGAAAAATTGTGAAAGCCTACAAGACGATAACCGACAGAATAGATTTGAAACAGAAGATAAATGATAATTTAGTAGCGGTTGGAACTGCTTCTATCCAAAAGAATGTCGGCAGAGGTGCTTTGATAAATCTGACCGAGGCAGAAATGGATAGCTTGATATTTCCAGAGGATTTTAAGATTAAAACCGTATCCGAGTTTTGCGCTGAAACAAAATCCGGTTCGACACCATCCCGTACCAACAATGAATATTGGGAAAACGGAACGATTTCTTGGGTCAAATCTGGCGAGGTGCATAACAATATCACTTTGCAGACAGAAGAATATATTACTTCGTTGGGATTAAGCGAAAGTTCTACAAAACTACTTCCCAAAGACACCGTTTTGATGGCGATGTATGGTGTTACAGCAGGAGAAGTTGGGTATCTCGCAATCGAGGCAACTACCAATCAAGCAATCTGCGGTATGATATGTCGCTCAAAAGCAGAAGCAGCATACTTGTACTTCTCGCTTATTCAAAGTCAAGCTGCGATAAGCAGACTTTCTAATGGTGGAGCACAGGATAACCTTAGTAAAAACTTTATTGACAACATAAAGATTGTAGTTCCTCCGTCCGAGTTCATCGAAAAGTTAAATCTTGCCGCAATCGTTGAGCAAATGACTTTGAATACAAAGGAAATCACCCTACTTGAAGAACTGCAAGCCACGGTTTTAGCACAGCTTTCAAGCCGCTAAATTATCATTTAGCCAAAAGGAGATAAAACAGTTATGGATACATATAAATTTTATTATGATGAGTCAGAACACAGCAGAAAAATCAACTATAATACCGTAACTGCTCCAAATTATTATGATAATTTTGTTACGGTTATAGTTGGGTGGTCGAAAGAAAAGGAAAAAGAAGTTTTCAAGAAATATGAGGACTTTGAAAATAAATATGCTGACCGTAAAGATAGAAACGGAGAATTAAAAAGCACAACCTTGAAGCAAAAGAAGCTTGAATGTGGATTTGCTTCGCTTGATAAAGCCAACACACAGTTTATAATGGACTTTTTATCTATTTTTGATGAAAGTACCAAGTTGTATTTTTCTGTTGCAAGTAAGATAGAATATTTAGTTTTTCAGCTTTTTATAGGTTATCAGAACAACTTCATTATAGATGCAGATGCGGTTAAGTATTCCATTACAAAGGCTCTTGTTGTGTATCGTCCGCAGAATGTTATCCAAAGTATTTATGATGATAATTCAAAAGAATTTGTAGAGGAATTGAAAAGATTTTTTAGAGAACGAATTGAATGTAACCGTTCAAATATGAGTCTGAAAGAGCAGGAGAATGAAGCTTTTGAAAATATACTGTATATTTTGGACGATATTTCAGCTATTCCGGAACTGCAATGGGATTATCGTATGCCGTTTAGTGGTTTTACGAAATACTTGCAGGAAGAACAGATTAAGAATTATGCCTTAGTTTTAGATAAAGAGGGAAAACAGAACGAAGCCAGTAGAACAATGCAGGCTGCGTGCGAAGTGGGACTGTCTAATGTAACAGAGGAAAATTCAAAAGATAGCTGTGGCTTGCGTATGGCTGATATGATGGCGGGTATCATTTCAAAGCTGCTAAAAGCCTTGTGTGATGAATTGCACTATCATTCCATTGCGGAGGGAACGGAGAAGAAACTGTTAAGCACAAAATGGTTTCAGCTTAATGAAGCTCAACTGAACCTATATAAAAAGTTATATAAGATAATTTGCAAATGGGATAATGCTTGGTATAAGTCGTATGCAGGAATTTATTCCGATGACTTGGTATGTTTTATAGGACTGCTTGGTTATATGGCTCATTTTGAAAATGCAGAACAGCTTGTCAATGAAGAACTTGAAATGCAGGGCGAATATTTTAATGGATATGTTTGTCAGCAGTTATCTGATTATTTTAACCGCAGGCGAAGTAGATTACCGATAGACCTTATTGATAAAAATGATGAGGAGTATTTTCTAAACCGTCGTGGAGCGAAAGTTTATTTTGATATTACGAAGCAACCTATTCTTCAAATTGCCGAAGGCAGTCAAACGGAAATGGTTTTATCTGTTGGAATGGATAAATCGGGTGTTCCGTTGATTACGATTTCAAATGAGGGCGAACCGATTTGTTACCGCTTGCTGGGAGAATTGAGCGATTGGGCATTGATGGCTGTTGGAATGGCGAGTATGGGAGAGAATTTGTTCCCGTCACAAGTTGTATTTACTAAAGAGAAGGACAGATATTTTGCTGATATTTTATAAAACAAAGAGCGTATAAAAGGAGTGAACGCAATGGCAAATTTTAATGAACACGCATTGGAAATGTCAATAATGGAGTTGTTCAAAGACGAGGGATACACCTATGCCAGTGGCGACCAGATACACAGAGAAAGGACAGAGGTTCTGCTTACGGACGACCTGAAGCAATACCTCTATAATCGTTATGCGAAAGACGGTATCACACCGAGTGAGGTGGATAGTGTCATTCTAATGTTGCGTAATATTTCCGGTACGATTTATGAAGCAAACAAAGCTGTATTTAAGTTGCTTTGCGATGGCTTTATTCTTAACCGTGAGGATAGAACGCAGAAAGACCTCTATATTGAACTTATTGATTTCGACACTCCCGAAAACAATATTTTCAAAGTGGTTAATCAGTTTGAAATTGAAGGCGTAAATAATCAGTTGCGTATTCCTGATGGCATTGTGTTCGTAAATGGTATTCCTGTTGTTGTTCTTGAATTTAAGAGTGCGGTACAAGAGAATACGACCATAATGGACGCATATAAGCAGCTTACAATCCGTTACCGTAGAGATATTCCGGAGATTTTCAAATACAATGCGTTTGTTGTTATCAGTGACGGAGCAAATAATAAATATGGTTCTTTCTTCAGCCCGTATGATTTCTTCTATGCGTGGAGAAAGATAAACTCAGACGATAAAGAACTGGACGGTATCAATTCTCTTGTAACAATGATAAAGGGACTTTTCCGAAAAGACCGTTTGCTTGAAGTTATCAAAGATTTTATTTATTTTCCGGATAACTCAGATAAGGATTTGAAGATAGTGTGCCGTTATCCACAGTTCTTTGCGGCAAATAAATTGTATGAGAATATCAAGGCTCATCTTCGCCCTGAAGGAGATGGTAAAGGTGGTACATACTTCGGAGCGACAGGCTGCGGCAAGAGTTATACAATGCTTTTCCTTACCCGTATGTTGATGAAAAGCAAATACTTTTCTTCTCCGACTATTCTTATTATTACGGACAGAACAGACCTTGATGACCAGCTTTCCAAACAGTTTGTAGGTTCAAAGAAATATATCGGAGATGAAACTGTTGTAAGTATTGAGTCCCGTGAGAAACTTCGCGAGGAGCTTCAGGGACGAGAGAGTGGCGGTGTTTATCTGACTACCATTCAGAAATTTACAGAGGATTTGCAGCTTCTTACAGACAGAACGAACGTTATTTGTATTTCTGATGAAGCACACAGAAGCCAAATCAATCTCGACCAAAAGGTTAAGATTACAGAGTCAGGTGTTCAGAAAACCTATGGCTTTGCCAAATATCTGCACGACTCTTTACCAAATGCAACTTATGTTGGATTTACCGGAACTCCGGTTGATGGAACAATCGAAGTCTTTGGTGGTGTTGTAGACGCATATACAATGACGGAAGCTGTTAAGGACGGTATTACAGTTAATCTTGTTTACGATGGTCGTGCAGCTAAGGTTATGCTTAATCAGGACAAGGTAAGACAGATTGAAGAATATTATGCACAGTGTGAGCTTGAGGGAGCAAATGAACATCAAGTAGAAGAAAGCCAGAAAGCAGTTGCCAAAATGGAAGTTATTATTGGCGACCCTGACAGACTTCGTGCTGTTGCGGAGGACTTTATCAAACATTATGAAACCCGTGTGGCAGAAGGTGCAACTGTAGCAGGCAAAGCAATGTTTGTATGTTCCAACCGAAATATAGCATACGATTTCTATAAGATAGTTAAGGAACTCAGACCGGAATGGACAGAAAAGAAGATTTGTGATGACGGGGTTGTTCTGAGTGAGAAAGATAAAAAAGAGTTGAAGCCAATGGAAAAAATCAAGTTGGTTATGACTCGTAATAAAGATGATGAAAAAGACCTCTTTGATATGCTTGGCACAAAAGAGGATAGGAAAGAATTTGACCGTCAGTTCAAAAATCCGAAGTCAAACTTTAAGATTGCCATTGTTGTAGATATGTGGCTGACTGGTTTTGATGTGCCGGAGCTTGATACGATTTACATTGATAAGCCTATTCAGCAGCATACCCTTATTCAGACGATTTCCCGTGTAAATCGTGTATGCGAGGGCAAGGATAAAGGCTTGATTGTTGACTACATAGGTATCAAAAAAAACATGAACACTGCCCTCAAGAAATATACGAATTTTGAGAGTGAAGAATTTGAAGGTGTGGAGCAGTCTATCACGATTGTAAAAGACCAGTTAGAAGTTCTTGGTCAGATGTTCCATAACTTTAACGGTAGTGATTTCTTCAATGGTTCGCCTACCGAACAGCTTGCCTGCCTGAACCGTGCGGTTGAGTATGTGCAGTTTTCTGAAGAACTGGAAAGAAGATTTATGGCAGCAGTCAAGAGAATGAAACAGGCATTTAACCTTTGTAGTTCAAGTGAGAAATTCTCTGATGAAGATAAAGATTATATCCATTTTTATTGTGCTGTCCGTTCTATCCTTTTCAAGTTGACAAAAGGCGATGCACCGGATATTGAGCAGATGAACGCTCGTGTCCGCAAAATGCTTGAGGGTGCAATTCAGTCCGATGGTATTGAGGAACTGTTTGAAACTGGGAAACATATATCGGTTGATATTTTCAGTGATGAATATATAGACAAGATAAATGCTATTCAGTTGCCGAATACGAAAATCAAGATACTTCAAAGACTTCTTTCTCAGGCAATCGACGAGTTTAAGAAAGTCAATAAGATTATGGGTGTAGAATTTGCAAACAGACTCAAAAAGGTTGTCGATGAGTATAATAACCGTCGTCGCGATGAAGCGTATGCCAACGAAGTCCTTGATGATGTTGCAGAGCAACTTGCACAGTTGTTGTCTGAACTGAAAACAGAAAAGAACTCATTCAAGAATACGGGCGTAGATTATGAAGAAAAGGCTTTCTATGATATTTTGAAAACAGTTGCTAAGAAGTATGAGTTTGAATATCCGGACGATAAAATGATTGAATTATCCAAGAGGATAAAGCTGATTGTTGATGATAAGTCACGCTATACCGATTGGTCTGCCCGTGATGATATTAAGGCAAACCTACAAGTTGATTTGATTCTTTTGTTAGATGAATTTGGATATCCTCCGGTAACCATTGATGATGTTTACAAAGAAGTTCTTGAGCAGGCTGAAAATTTTAAGAAATATGCGGATTAAGAAAATCTAAACACGAAAAAAGATTTGCCTATATTTCAAACTTCGTTTTAATCAATTGTCAAAATACTATTTATTATTTTTTTATAAGAAACAAAAAAAATACCAATACTGCGATGATGGCAGTATTGGTATTTTTAATCTGATTGAGTCAATTTCAAGTATTGTGTAAACCTTCATTATGGTGTAGAATAGAAATACAC
>OKVF01002576.1_pt1 | contig 9925 bp, 10 predicted proteins | sample 1604831 | NCBI WGS metagenome assembly OKVF01 (sample SAMN01760980, study PRJEB22395) | human gut metagenome
CAACGTAAAAAGCAAATTTCAACATTCCATTTATTTTATATTATTTTTTTCATATCCAATATTTAAGAGAAAAATATACAATACTGTCCGTTTCACAAGAGAACTTCTTAGAAACTGCGGAATGCCTCGATAGAATCCCAGCACGCAAAAAGAAAAGGAACTCCACTTTATTTTATAAAGTTTTGTCCCTTTTCTTTGCCCTAACAGAACCTGCTTGCTTTATTCAATTGCATCTGTCTCAATAATAAATTTCACATTTCCATCCATATTATCTGCTTTTCCACTATAAGTGTCATAAGAGCAGTCTTCGGATGTCAGTACATCCACTTTATCGAGGATCTTCTCCAATGCATCTTCCACTGTTTTCTGCAGTTTCTTAATTCCTTCTTCATTGAATTTTTCTGCACCATCTTTTAACTGAGAAGCTCCATCAGAAAGTTGTGCAATTCCGTTCTTGACTTCTCCGCTTGCAGAAGCAAGTGTGTTACCACCATCGGAAAGCTGACCAGCTCCTTGTACAAGTGTGCTTACTCCATCTCTCAGTGCCTGACTATTTCCTGCCAGAAGTGCACCTCCGGAAGAAAGCTGTGTTCCAAGCTGATGCAAACCGCCGCTCAACTCTGTTGTGCCACCCGCCAATGTCTGTACTCCTTCTACGAGTACCGGTGTATTTTGCTGAAGTTTCGCTGCACCTTGAAGTAGTGCATCATTGGCTGCGCCAAGTTGTGCAAATCCTGCATTGAGCTGATCGATGCCCTGAGAAGCTTCAGGCACAGTCACTTCCATTCCATCATTTAATTTCTTCATATTCGCAGCATACCCTCCGATTGCTGCGTTGAGTCCATGCATTCCTGTATTCAGTTCAGACACACTGGCTTTTAACGGATCTGCCATTCCTGACGGAATCTGTTTTTTCAAATTTGTGATGTCTTCCATCTTTTTCTGCATTTCTGCCAACTGTGGAGTCAGTCCGTTTACCGTTCCCTCTATTTCACCGAAAGAATTCTGCATACTTTCTAACAATGCTTTGATCTGTGTCGTGTCAACAGATCCAACTTTTACCGACACATCCGGCACTGTAACCGGAGCAATTTCGGAAACTCCCGCATCTACAGAAATTCCAGAAACTGCCACAAGTGCACTCTGCAGAGAAGCTGCCAGTTCTGCATTTCCATTTGCTTCAGCTTCTGCGATCTGAGCGCTAATCTGAGCTTTTGCCGCTGCCACCTGCTCATTGGCTGCCGCCGCTGCCTGATTTGTCGCCTGGATCTGGCCATTTCGCTCTGCAATCTGTGCATTTACTTCACTGACAGCAGCTTCTTTTGCCTGTGAAACGGCAGCCTCACTATCTGCGCTGATCGTCTCCAATTGAGTGGTAACAGCACTTAAAATCTTCATCAATTCCTGGCCGTTTTTCATCATTTCCTGCACTGGAACTGCAATCTGCTTCTGCATCACCTCAGAAAGTCCTTCTGTCTGTGTGATCAATTCTTTTCCTGTGGCTGTCATCGTATCTACATTGGAAAGCAGGTTATTCATACCGCTTACTGCATCATTTAATTTTTTTGTTCCTTCTGCAAGTTTTTGAGAAGCCACCTGGATATCCTTGTCTCCGGTTCCATCAATCGCCGCATAAAGCTGTCCGACTGCATCTTTTGTCTGTGACAGACCATCTTTTAATGCAGTCAGCTGATCTGCTCCTGCTGCAAGTTGCTTCTCACCACCAATGTAGGAAGTGATTCCGGCAGAGAGCTGAGAAGCGCCCGTTGTATAATCTTCTACCCCTTTTACAACCTTATTCACGCCATTTACATATTCTGTAACTTTTATATTCAGCTCCCCATTTTCTCCGAGGTATTGCTGGATTCCCGCATTTAACTGATCTGCTCCCGCTGTGTAACTGTCTACACCACTCTTTAATTCTCCAGCGCCGCTTTGAAGTGTATGGATTCCATCTTTCAGTGTCTGCACACCTTGGTCAAACTCCGCATAGCTGGATCCAAGTGTCTGTGTACCTTCCGATAACTGGGCAGAACCGTCCACCAGCTGAAGTGCCGCATCTTCCAAGTCATTTAAAGAATTTTTCAGCGTATCGAAATCTGTCACGTTTTTCCAGTCAACATCGTCAAGAAGATCTGACAATGCAATTGTAAACGTCGATCCCATTGTAAAGTTTGTTACATCAGCCGTGATTTCTACACTTTCCGGCAATTGGATATCCTCAGATACTTCCTTAAAATCTTCACTGTTTAAACCAAGGCTCTCTTTTAATCCAGGCATTGCAATTCCCATAACCATGCTTTTCTGTCCATCAGAGATTACTTTTCCGTTATCGATCATAACATTGGAAAACGTCTCATCCGGCAGAATCAGCCCTGTCACCATCACAAACGGACTGTACACTTCCTGCTTCTTTCCATCAATGTTCACGGTCTTTTTTGCATTATTTGTATAGTCAATTTTTATCTTTAAATGCCCGCTCTGTCCCTTCAACTCTTCCGGTGTTATTTCTTTGCCGTCAAGATAGTAAGTCATTTTCATGGATACCGGCAACTGTTTATCTGTAGTTCCCTGATAATAAATATCTACTCCGTTTGTCTGCCATGTAATTGCATCTCCATTTTCTTCAAATGTCTCTTCTCCCTTGACATTTTTGACATTTTCAAGTTCTGTCTCATCTTTTAAGTTTTTTTCTGCTCCGGCATTTTTTAACCAGTTGGAAACTGTGATTTCCTGTTCTGTTCCCTGTGCATCTGCATTCACATACACGGTCTCATCTTTTGAGACTTTCTTATCTGCTGGCTCCGCTGCAAAAACTGGAGTTGTTCCCATCAATCCTGCCATGCCGACCGCAAGTCCTGCTGTCATTTTCTTTTTCAGATCCATTTTCCGGTTTGTATTACTTCTTACTTTATTTCTATTCATATCTAATTACTCCTTTCGGCAGTTTTTTTGCCAAGAAATCCTGCGGATGTTTTACAAATTACTTTATCAAAGATCATAAACATCGCCGGCAAGATCAAAATAACTACAAACATGCTGATCAATGCACCTCTCGCAAGCAGTGTACAGATGGAGCCGATCATATCTACCTTTGAATAAAGCGCCACACCGAAGGTCGCGGCAAAGAAGCTGAATCCACTGCTAATAATAGAAAGCATGCTTGCTCTGTGTGCGATTGAAATCGCTGTCTTCTTATCTTTTCCTTTTCCACGTTCTTTCTGATAACGGCTCGTCATCAAGATCGCATAGTCCACAGTTGCTCCAAGCTGAATAGTACCGATGACAATACTTGCCACAAACGGAAGGCTCGTTCCCTGGTAATATGGAATTGCCATATTGACAAAGATTGCGAACTCAATAACCGCCACAAGGATGACCGGAAGGGAGATCGACTTAAACACGATCATAATAATGATAAAGATTGCAAGGATTGAAATGGCATTGACTGTTTTCAGATCGACATCGGTCGTATCCTGAAGGTCCTTCATCAGAGGAGCCTCTCCGATGACCATTGCATGTTTGGAATAAGATTTTACAATTTTGTCAATTGCTGAAATCTGTTTGTTGACCTCATCTGTTGCAGATTCATATTCCGAACAAATAAATGCCAATTCATAATTGTCACTCTGAAGCATCTTCTTCATATCATCCGGGATCATGGATTCCGGAATGGTCGGTCCGAACAATGTGTTCATTCCAAGGCTCCATTTGACTCCATCGACTTCGTCAATCTCTTCCAACATCTTTCTTTTATCCTTTGCATCCATATCCTTCTGCATCAGGATCATGTGCATATTGCTCATCTTGAAGTCGTCTACCAGTTTCTTGTTTGCCACGTTTGCCGGAAGTGTATCCGGGAGTGACTGTGCAATATTGTAGTAAATTTTCGTATGATTATTTCCGTAAATTGCCGGGAACAGCAACACTGCAAACAGAATGAGCCACAGACGGTAGTGTTTTGTAATAAACGCAGATGGCTTATCAATACTTTTAATCAATGGTCTATGTTTTGTCTTTTCAATCGCTCTATCGAAGATCAATATCAAAGATGGTAATAACGTTACACAGCATAAAACACCGATCACTACACCTTTTGCCATAACAATACCTAAGTCTTTGCCAAGTGCAAATGTCATAAAGCAAAGTGCCATAAATCCTGCAACTGTTGTGACGGAACTTCCCACAACGGACTTAAATGTATTTGCGATCGCATGCCCCATCGCACGTTCTTTTTCTCCTGGAAATCTTAATTTATTTTCCTCATAGCTGTTCAGCAGGAAAATCGAATAATCCATCGTCACTCCAAGCTGTAGTACTGCTGTTAATGCTTCTGTAATATAAGAAATCTCTCCGAGAAAAATATTACTTCCCAAGTTATATAAAACTGCTGCACCAATACTGATCAAGAAAAATATTGGTACGAGAAATGATGTTCCCGTCAATTCCAACACAAAGAAGGAAAGCAGCGTTGCAATCACAACATAGATCGGAAGTTCTTGTAATGAGATATTTTTAATATCTGTGACAATCCCTGTCATACCACTGATAAAGCATTGCTTATCTGCAATTTTTCTCATGTTTGTAACAGCTTCCATAGCTTCATCTGAAGAAGTTGTATTATCAAACAATGCAAGCATCATTGTCGCATCTCCGTTAAAAAATGCTTTCCGTAAATCTTTCGGAATCATTTCTACCGGAAGGCTGATATCTGCCACATCGTCATACCACATCACATCTTTCACATGATCAACTTCGCTGAATTTTTCTTCCAGTTTTTGTACATCTTTTAATTCCATCCCTTCGACGACAACCATGGAAAATGCACCCATACCATATTCGTCTACAAGGATGTCCTGCCCTTTTACTGTTTCCAGATCACCCGGAAGGTAACTGAGCAGGTCATAATTAATCTTTGTCTCTGCTTTCCCGATTGCCGCAGGAATAAGCAGTAAGATACTTACTAATAAAATAAATATCCTGTGTTTGGCGATCCACTTACCAACTTTGACCACTCTAATCATCTCCTGACTTTTTCTTTTTTCTTTACAGCTTTATTATATTCAAAAATGACTAATAGTCAATACTAAAAATGAAATTTGGTCATTTTTATAGCTTGACTTTCTTTTTGGAATCGTAAATAATACATATGAGCAAAAAATTGGAGGGATTCGAGTGGGAAAATTAGAAACAAATAAAAAGGTGAAAAAAAATGCACTCCTTCAGAATGCATTTGAATTATTTACAGACAAAGGCTTCGCAAAGACAACGATCTCTGACATCGTCAGTCGGGCAGGTCTTGCGAAAGGTACTTTCTATTTATATTTTAAAGACAAATATGACTTGCGTGATAAACTGATTGTCTATAAGGCAGGACAACTTTTCTGCGATGCTTACAAAGCTCTTGTCAGTCAACCGATAAATGGATTCGAGCAGGAACTCCTCTTTGTGGCAGACTATATCATCGAGCGTCTGAAGAAGGATCATTCGCTTCTTCAGTTTCTCGCAAAAAATCTATCCTGGGGAATTTTTCGCACTGCTTTTTCAAGCAATGTCCCAAAAGAGTCTGAAGAATTTTACGATTACTATCTGAGAATGCTGAAGAAAAATCATATTGGCTGCAAAGATCCTGAGTTGATGCTGTTTACCATCATTGAACTGATCAATGCAACCTGCTACAACTGTATCCTATTTGAGGAACCGGTGACCATCGATGAATATCTGCCATATCTGCACCTGTCGATCATCCAGATTTTCCGTGCATTTACAAGCGAAGAGCCTATCACCGCTTCCAAGAACTTACAACAATAACAAAACAAAAAACAGATGTCCCAAAAGCTTTATCTCTGCTTTTCAGACATCTGTTTTTCCATCCGCTTCTTATAAAGAATCGATTTCCACGGTTCTTCCATCGCTCCAGATTCTCTCTAAATCATAGAACAGACGGTTTTCTCTGTCAAATACATGCACGATCAAGTCGCCGAAATCTAACAGTACCCAATTTCCGAGTCCCTGTCCTTCTCTTTGTTTTACTTCGTATCCACCTTTGTGCAGATATTCTTCCACGTTGTCGACCAGCGCTTTTACTTGATTTTCACTGGAACCATTTGCAATGATGAAATAATCTGCAAGTACAGATACTTGTGAGATATCGATGATACGGATATCTTCTCCCTTTTTATCGCTCAGCGCCTCGTAAGCAAGACGCACCATTTCTTTTGAGTGATCCATTTTTATGCCTCCTCTGTCCGTTTTTCAAATAAGTCTTTGTAATATAGATAAGTCTTCTCTGTGATCGGATCGATCACCTTATCCCGTGTCCGCAAATAGGCGAGAGAATTTTCCAAGATTGTAAACAATGCCTGATCAATATTTTGAAAAGACATCCTTCGGATCTCGTCCAGTTTTGGAATCTCTTTCCTTCCCGGTTCTATAAAATCTGCAATATAAATAATTTTCTCAAGAAGTGTCATTCCCGGCCGCCCGGTCGTATGAGATGTGATTGCCTGCGCAATCGTCTCATCACCGACATGATATTTGTGTACTGCCATATAAGCACCAAGCTTTGCATGCAGCAATTCTGGATTTTTCTTTTCAGACTCTGTGACCTCGATCTGGTATTTTTCGCACAGCTTTATTTTCTTACTGTTTGGAATCCCTTTGGCACAGTCATGAAGCACCCCTGCGGTCATCGCCTTCTCAATATCTTCCCCGTAGCACATCGCCAGTGAAGCGGCTGTGTACATCACTCCAAGCGTATGCTCATATCTGTCACTGTCGAGATGTAGTTTTACTTCTTTTTTAATTGCATGAATGTTTGCATTTTCTTTCACTTTCCCTTTTCCTCCGTAAGATACAGTCTGTGCTCATGAATATACTCTTTGACTCCAGGCGGAACAAGACTGCTGATATCCATTCCATACTGGACCATCTGACGGATATCACTTGAGGAAACATCCATCATCGGTGTGAGAAGCAGTTCTATCCCTGCCTGATACTTTTTCTTCAGATAATCAATCTGCTCCTGTACCTGTGACTGATCTTTCTCATCACGGCATGCCGCCAGAATCGTACAGTCAGACAGAAGGTTTTGCGGACATTTCCATGACTCAATGGAAAAAAGCGAATCCGCACCTATGATAAAATAAAATTCGTGTTCCGGGTAAAGTTCATTTAAGTTCCGTATCGTATCATAAGAATACGATACGGTTCCCTTCTCTGCCTCGTACAGATTCAATTCAAAACGGTCATGCCCTTCCAGAGCCAGTTTTACCATCTCAATCCGATGCCGGACTTCGGTCTCCCCTGATTTGTGTGGTGGATTTCCATTTGGCAGGAACCACACTTTCTGAAGGCGGAACTGTCTGGCTGCGTACTCTCCGAGCATTAGATGACCATTGTGGATCGGATCAAATGTCCCACCCATGATTCCGATTTTCATTGTTCTCATTCTCCTTTACGGCAGAATAATTTTCTTTTTATTGTCTTTTCCTTCTCTGTAAAGTACGATTTTCTTTCCGATCACCTGCACAACCTGTGCCCGTGTTCGTTCTGCGATCAACTGTGCAAGTTCTTTTGGATCATCTGCACAGTTCTTTAAAACACTGATTTTAATCAGTTCTCTTGCCTCCAGCGCCTCGCTGATCGCCTCAGTAAGCGCAGGTGTCATGCTGGATTTACCAATCTGGAAAATTGGATCCATCGTCATAGCAAGACTCTTTAAATATGCTCTCTGTTTTGTTGTCATCTTTTATCCACCTCTGTTTCTCTGTCAAAAACTCTTTTCTATTTGTAATAGTCAAACTGCAGACCATACATCCGCACAGTGTCTCCTTCTTGGATGCCTGCATCTTCAAGCTGCTGAAGAATACCGGTATCTTTTAAGAATTTCTGGAAGAACGCAAATCCCTTTTCGGAATCCAGATTGGTGTAACCAAGCATCTTCTCGATCTTTGGCCCTTCCACAACATATACATCGTCTTCTTTCTCTACCGTATAAGGAAGATCGATCGTAATTAATTCCTCCTCCGGGAAATACTCCTGCTCAAAAATAACCGGAGGTACATCCAATGTCTTCAGCTGTTCACGTACATAGTAGAGGAGTTCCTGCACACCCTCACCGGAAACACCGGAAATCGGAAATACTTTGATTCCTTTTGGCTCAAACTCCGCCCGAATCTTCTCTACCGGATCTTCATCCTCCGCATAAATCAAATCTGTCTTATTTGCCGCGATCACCTGAGGACGCTTTGCGATCTCGCTGTTGTAATTTTCCAGTTCTGCATTGATCTTATAAATATCCTCAATCGGATCTCTTCCTTCCGAAGAAGCTGCATCGACGACATGGATCATCATCTTTGTACGCTCAATGTGACGTAAAAATTCATATCCCAATCCAACTCCCTGTGATGCTCCTTCGATCAGACCCGGAATGTCAGCGATTACAAAGCCATCTCCGCCATCTTTAAAATCTACAACACCTAAATTCGGATTCAATGTTGTAAAATGATAATTTGCAATCTTCGGATTTGCGTTTGTCACACGAGAGAGGAACGTCGATTTTCCTACATTTGGAAATCCGATCAGCCCAACATCCGCAATCACTTTCAGTTCCAGATTCACCCAGAGTTCCTGTGCAGGCTGTCCTGGCTGTGCATACTTCGGCACCTGCATCGTCGCAGTTGCAAAATGCTGATTGCCAAGTCCTCCTTTTCCTCCCCTGAGAATTACCTGTCTTCTATTTTCTCCGGACATATCTGCGATCACCTTGTCAGACTCTGCCTCTTTGATGATCGTTCCTTCTGGAACTTTCAGGATGATATCCGGCGCATTCTTCCCATGACATCTGCGCTTTCCACCCTGTTCTCCATCTTTTGCGACATACTTTCTTCTATGACGGTAATCTGCAAGTGTGTTGAGTCCGTCATCTACTTCAAAGATCACATCTCCGCCTTTTCCGCCGTCTCCTCCGTCCGGTCCGCCGTTTGGCACATACAATTCTCTCCGGAAACTTGCATGTCCATCCCCGCCTTTTCCGGAACGGATATAAATTTTTGCTCTGTCTGCAAACATATTTTTGTTTCCTTTCTATGTCAATCTCTCTGTTCTATTGTTCCATGAATGCTATTATTATATCAGAATCTTGTAATGATAGATAGTAGAATTTAAAAAAGACTCCAAACCTGATGATTTGAAGCCTATTTTCATACTTATTATTCTGCTACTGGATAGATAGAAACTTGTTTCTTATCTCTTCCTTTTCTTTCGAATCTTACAACTCCGTCAACTAAAGCGAATAAAGTATCATCTCCACCGCGTCCTACGTTAACTCCTGGGTGAATCTTTGTTCCACGTTGTCTGTAAAGGATATTTCCAGCTTTTACAAATTGTCCGTCAGCTCTTTTCGCACCTAATCTCTTAGATTCAGAGTCTCTACCGTTCTTTGTAGAACCAACTCCCTTTTTGTGAGCGAAAAATTGAAGGTTTAATTTCATCATGGTCTTACACCTCCTCAAATGTTATATCAATATATTGCTCGTAGTTTTCGTCATCTGCTATGCTCTCAAGACCGAGAATCATCGCATCCAACAACAGTGCAGCCCTCTCCGAAGGACTATTTGGCAGTTCAAATTCAATTACACCTTCCTCATCATCCGATACCAAACTTGTCTCATCTGATGTGTAACGGTCAATTGCATTCACTGTATTAATGATCAGTACCGAAGCTGCTGCGCAAACAATATCCTGCCCCGCCTCGCTCATTCCGGCATGTCCTTTCGTACGAAAACCAACACATGCATGCTTTTCATTTTTTAAAATCGTTACCTGAATCATGGTCTTGATTAAGCGTTGATCTTTTCGATCTTAACAGCTGTGTACTGCTGTCTGTGACCATTTTTCTTATGGTATCCAGTTTTTCTCTTAT